>Ga0116228_10000899_pt1 | contig 23876 bp, 17 predicted proteins | sample S1TSphfallax_2_FD_89694 | JGI IMG/M metagenome (GOLD analysis project Ga0116228, IMG submission 89694) | Host-associated microbial communities from peat moss isolated from Minnesota, USA - S1T2_Fc - Sphagnum fallax MG | ecosystem: Host-associated > Plants > Peat moss > Unclassified | place...
CCCTAAAAAATTTGTTTAGAGGTATTTCCCTTTATAGGTTGTGCAAGTTTAATTCTTGGCAATAATTGGGGGATAAAATGTGGTGCAATTGTGAAAATCTTGGGGAACAAAGTGGGGAACTTTTGGGACCAAGTTGGGAACACATTAAAAAACATGGGGAACATGTTGGGAACACCAAAATCTAAAAAAAATAGAACCCCCCTCTCTCCCCTATAGGTATAGTTTATTAACATGGGCACATGAACGAAAAATAAATGAAATACACCAAAAAAATATTTTTAGAGATGACACATTTGCAAAATTTATAATTAACAAAAATTCACAATACATAATCCATGGTTTTCAAATTGCCCACCAACAAAAACCTGAAATTTTGACTTCATATGAATTTTTCAGCAAAATAATAAAATTAAGTAAGCTTTGTTGTTATTGATTTCATCACAACCACCTTCAATACAACACCCATAGTATTTTATGAATATAAAATACCTAAAATATTATTTCTTCAAAGTTATGTACAATATCATCACAAAAAATGACCATAAAATTTTATGCTTGAATTATTTTATTTTATTTTATTTTCTCCATGGTAGACAAATGTGCAATGTCAAAAAGGATATTTTTATGTTTTGTGAAGGCACATTAAAAATAATCATATTCAAAAATGTTGATGATAATATAAAATGCCAACATTTGAAATGAATGCAAAGAATCCAAAAATGCACATAGATGAAAACAAAAATTCAATAGCAAAACCTTTTTATTCTTAAAACTTGAAAAAATAACCCTATAAAACATTGACAAAAATATTGAAAGAAAAAATGATTTAGATTATGGCAACAATGTTAATGACATCATGAATTACTAGCATGAAGAACTTCAAAGAAATAAAAAACATGCTCCATCACCCAAATGGATGACTAAGGCTTAAACCACCAACACTCAAGAGTGGTTATGCAAATGTTGTATATTGACAGACTATAATTAATAGGATACAAACAATAGATTTATGCAATCATAGGAAAAATAAATAGAATTATAAAATAATTCCTTCACACATGTTGATTAACAATAATCATTGGATCTTAGTCAATATTCATCAACACTTGAATCACATTGTAGAATATATGATTAAAAAAACCGATGACCATAACATTACCCAACAACACACTACAATTAATAAAAAAATTGACAGATGTTGAACAATTATTGTATAGATGTGCAAATGTCATGCACCAAATAGTTCATCATGTGATTCTTTTACAATAGCCTATACCACAAATATAGCATTTGGAATTGAACCATAACAATCTAGATATATTTTGCCACAATTGCAATTGCATTCATGTAAAAACATTAACAATAAATACATATGCATCATTCCATTCCCAAAATACCAATGGCAAAAGCCTAACATTATTCCTATCCAATTAACATCATCCTAACACAAAATAATAATGCGCATAATTGTTTGTATAATGAATACCATTTATTTAGCATTATTTTCAATATTGCACAAAGTGTGTCTTATAAACATGTGAAATTTTTATGTCATGATCATGACAATTCACTTTGATGAACAACCAATAATTAAGATGCTTTTGTGCATCATTTATAAAGAAAAAATAGATTGGATCTCCATTCTACCTAACTCAATTGATATAACCCTATTTAATGAAAATGAATACATAGCCATAACCAAATGATCTAACTAAACATCCCAAGTAAAAACTAACAATGTACTATACATAATGGAAGGCTACCTAATCAAACACTATCACTATTACTTTTAACAAAACACTATTAGTATAACCTTATTTAAACGCATATTCTTACATAAACAAACAATATTTATACGACCATACAAAACAAAGACTATAAAAAACTTACATAACCAAATATTTCTTATATAACTTAACTAATTGATTTTATAATTGATTTTGATGTTCTTATTGAAGTATATTCTAGAGTGAATTAAAAAACCCTTATATGCAACAACTATTGAAAGGTAGCACGGGAAAGATTGATGTCATAAAATTGCATTCAACAACCCAAGGATTTGAAGGCCTTTAAATCTACAATATTTTATCCTACGAAGTTGTGGAAACCATTCTATTTGTTTAAGTATTTATGACGTTTATTTCCAATTTTTCAATTGGGCTTTACTTTTGGTTTAATGGATTTCATGCATTTTTTGATATTTTAACTTCAAATTTTGGCAAAAACATTATCTATAAATAGTAACATGTTGTGCATGATGTGGTGGCCAATGGTGACTTAGCCTTACTTACATTAGGATAATAATGTGGTAATAATTTATCTCTTTCCTATGGAAGTTGCATACATTGCTTTCATGATTCTTGGCGATAAAATCAATTATAAAAATTATAAATTATGTTGTATTAATTCATCCCAACACAATATCATATGCATCTTTTTTTATCATCTAGATAGTCAATCATCACTCGTAATGTGCACCGATGCAGTACCCAAGATTGGCATTAAACCAACTATCTATGAATAGGAGATTGGGTTGGTTGGGTTTTCAATATCAATGTCAATACTCAATATCATTTTCTACACCATGTGTAAACCTATATAGGTACTAGACTAAAAAGAATGTAAAGGTTTTTTGTATTGAAGTTGTGGGGCACATTACCACTTGCAATTTTCCCTTCACCTCACAAGCAAGCATCATGTTTTCAATGGGTTTTTTGAAAAACACAATGCTCTATGTCATGTTCATATTTCCGCCCTGTTTGGATGTTAGGGCAAAAAGATGAACATGGCCCCAAGTGAATGCCATCTTGATTACTTCAAACTTCAATTTCCCTTGAATGTTAGTTGCAACCTTGCACATTGCCTCCATGTGCTTTTAACTTTCACACTACACTCACATTTGTTGCCACTTGGAAATTAAAATGGTTTTTTTTTTTGTTCATTTGTGTAAAAAATCAAAAAGAAAATGGAAGATCCCATGACCTTTGCATTGGGTAAAGCCCACAAACAAGGGCATTACCAAAATGAGGGCATGTGTGAGGTGATACTTACCCTACACAATCACACCCTCATTTGTTCAAATGTAGATGATTGTAGATTTTGTAATCCAATTATTATGATCACCATTGACCTAAATTACAATCAATGGTTACTGGATATAAAGAGGTTACATGCCAAACTTGATAAATTCATACAAAAAGGTTAAAATCAATTGAATTAGAAACTCTTGCATCTAACATGTTTAACCTTGAATTGACATTTGATTAAAATTGTCACACTCTAAAAAAGGGACTAGCCCCCACAAACACACCTTAAATTCACATCAAATGTCAAAGTTTGGTAGATCCAACTTGGTGGAGTTGTAGAAGAATTCAAGCTAGATGTTTTGGAAAGCAAAATTTGGATGAAAAATGAAAAATTTGTCGCCATTGAAAGTTTGGAGTTTTAAGTTTTGGGCATCTTTGAAAATTACAATTCTTTGGAAACATATATTACAATGACATGCTTTTTTTTTTGTTAAAATTTGGTGGTAGACAAAAGGCATGCATATGAATCATGTGCCAAAAAAATAATCCAAACAAAGTTGAAATGAATGAGTAACAAATGGTCAAAGTTGACCATTCATAATGTCTCTTGAAAAAAATCTGTTTTTCATCCTTTTGGGGAAAACAAGAAGATTTTTTTTTTGGGATTAATAGCAAAGGCTTATCTATGTTGGAGAGGAAACAATAAGAAGAAATAGCAAGAAGAAGATGGGAAAGTTGGGCATTGAGATTTTTTCAACAAGAAAATAGGAGCTTTTGGAAGTTTTTTACACATAGTGACCTCCAACTTGGAGTGAGCTTAACACAACTCCAAGCTTGTGTTGAAACTTTGCTCTCCAAGTGCATCTAATGTTCTTCATGGCAAATTAATTAGGCACACATGGTAGATTATGGAACATGGCAATTCCTAGACTCATGGGTTTCTTTTTTAGTCTAAAAGTAGGAGATAAGTGTAGTCAAGTCGAGGCACACCAAATTGGTCCACCTTGACATTTAGGAGTTAGCCTTAATCTAAAGTTTGTGTTGTACATGATTACACAATTTTTTTGGGGGTGAAATTTCAATGGAAAATGTAGAAGAAAAAATCTTAATGGTTTTCAATTGTCAAATTTTGATAACAAAATGAATGGATATTTCCAAACTTCCATATCAAGTTTATATGTGGATTAACATTACAAAATGGTCAAGATTTTTGTTTAAATCGAAGGTGTTTCAATAAGTACCCAACAATATAGAAGGATGTTTAATTCAATCATTAATAGTCTTCTATTATTTGATTTACCTTAGGGAAAAGGTTCTTCATAATCTTATTATCAAAAACACTATTTATATTAATATTGGTTAGCTATTGAAAAAATACTTGTTATCAACTCAATTGTTAATAATTGACTAACTAGTTATTGATTTTTTTGAAAACCAATAAGAAACCTACATGCCTAAAACATGTCATTTTAAGAACTTGTAAGACCCTTGTAGGTCAATTATTGAAAATCAAAATTTGATAACTTATTTACATTTTGGAAATTTCATCTAGGTTGGTTATCAATATGGAAAACCTAAAATTCCTATTGTCAATCCAAGTAGATTGTCAAATGTGAAAAATGCCAAGATGTGAAGTGGGGTTATGATTAGTGTCAACTGGCAAGTTCATGTTCTCTGGGTAAATAATTAAGTACAACTTTTTAAGAAACCTAAAAACATGACCCTAATTTTGATGAAATAATTTGGTTTTAATTGGTTGTACATAATTAATATTCCATAATATTTATTTTGAATTGTGTGAACTAGTTGAACAAAGTAATAATACAAAAATAAATTAATGTTTAATTGTGGGCAATGGAAATGGAACCAAATTAGGTTCCAGTTCTATTAATACAAGACCAAAACAAAAGGTTCTAGAAATCCAAATAACCAATTTAATGACTAGACAAAGGGTTCCATCAAAAACTAAAAAAAAACTTAGAACCAAGACCAAAAGTTCCCATTAAAGTCAATAACTAGACCACATTGTTTGTAACCTTAAATGAGGTGGTCTTGATGAATATATTTTTTATGCATGAAGGTCTAGATGAAATTGATAAAATTATTTTCTCATGGTTTAAATGAAATAGGATGGAATGACAAAAAAAAAGTAAATGGCAAAAAGTGAAGATGTGAAATGTGTGTGTTTGTGCCAATGGAAAGTTCATGTAATGTTGCAATTGATTTTGATAAGGAACCAAGATTATGGAAAGCTTAGGAAGTGATGCATAACCTCATAACATTAATTAAAGGTGTCACTTTTTCTTTTGGCAAAGAATTGAGTGGGAAGTTCAATATATGCTAATCAAAAAAGTTGTGGGGGACAATAAGAAAATAAGGTCTTGGAGCTTGCTAATCAAAAAGAAGAAATCAAGGGAGTTATAGCTTTGGTGTTCACAATATTTTCCTTGAGTAATAAAAACATGAGTGATCTATGTGTTGGTTTGAATGCAAAAAACATGTAATCTTTTGTTATGTTGTTTTTGCAAAGTTAGTCACACACCTAATAAAACTAAGTGGTTGCTCTAGGAAATGATGAAGATCTTAAGGTTTACCAAGTTTTGAATGTGTGGATAGAAGATATTGTAGCTCTTGAAATTGGTGAAGTCAATTACTTGGGATTAGGTCTAGAGGTTTTCAAAAAAAAATTCAATTGAAATTAAAAGTCATAATGGTTGATATGATTCTTTAGTGTGGTGTCAATAGATGGTGAACAAGTTGAAATATTGAGAATGTGTTGTTAGGCTATGAGAGGTGTGAAGTTTTGTGAGTATTCAATGGCCAACAAGTATTGCATTTTGAGGATATGAAAGTGATGAAATCAATATTGTTGGACCTTGTTAGGAAGCATACATTGCATGTTTCAAATATAAGTAATGGGAAATATTGCAAATCTAAGATAATACCAAATTGTTGAAAGAAATTTTGATTGCTAAAGTCATGTTCGAGAGTAAAAGTGTTGAGGTGTAGATCTAAAAAGAGATGGGATGTGCAAAAATTCTATAGAAGGATTAGTGGTGAGATAAAATGAAATGAAAATAATGGGTTGTAGTGTCATATTTTTGGAATGTTAGTTGGGAATGTCTATAGAATGGAATGGGGTTAGCCAACAAATGTGAGTTAAATATGGAATTGGGATGTGAAATTTGCATAATAGTTGGTTGAGACATTAGTATTAAGAGGGTTATAAAGGATCATGATTATTTTGGGAGTGATAATGGAACCAAATTTTTTGGTACATGAGAGTGATATGATCCCATAGAACATGCCACATTAATATATTTACATTCTAGATGTCTTCACTTTGTTTGATATTGATTTTTAAAACTTTGAAACTATGACATATATCACATAATTGGGGGAAAAAAACCCTTGCTTGGGTGCTTGCAGGATAATCATAATTGATCTTATGATTTATTTATTTTGTTATTTTCTTAGGTCTAGTGTAACTCCTATTTTCAAGATATTTTATCTTTTTATTGTTCCTTTTGGGGTTGTAATATCGTTTGATGTAACACGATGATTTTTATAAAAAAATGTCCTTAGGTTAAGGGAGGTTCAAAACACTTCCAACCTCCCATCATTTTGAATTGTTCATCATTCTTACTGGGTTTGCCTCTTCCTTCAAATCACACAAGTTTTTCATGTTCAAACCTCCTTTATTTCAAATCATGTGCTCTTGAGTTGGAATCTCCTTTATTAAAATGTTAAAACATGAAAAGAAGTTGTTCAACAAAAGTGGTTGACACATTTTTTTTAACTTTTTTTTTCCAATGGAATCCAAAAAGATGGCAAATAAAATTCAACAATAATGGTTTTTGAGCTCAAATCGTTTTTGTCATAACTAGTGTTGGTGTTGAAACGAGTTAAGGGAACCATTGGTCCCAATTTTCACACTTTAAAAAAAGTTTCTTAGGAGGTTCCTTGAGTTTGGGTTTGAGCTTAGTGCTTCAAAATATTAAACCACGTGGTTGCAATTTTGGGACATTTTTTCAAACTCAAAAATATTTAGGTTTAATTTTAAAAAAAAGTCTAGTTCCATGTACATTATATACCAAAGAAATATATACTTTTGATTACATGGCTATAATGATTGGCCTACATGATTGCATTAAAAATGTTTCTCATTTTCTACCGTCCCATCTTTCATATATTTATAGGTTGTAATTGGGAAATAATGAGTAAAGTGTGTTGGATTTGATCAATATTGCTAAAGGCCCAAATAGGTTGTATGGGTAAAATTGCAATTAGGTGTTCAAGAGTTGTTTTACATGCTTTTGATTTGGGTTTAAAAAAAATGCTAGTTCCACCAAAAGGGTGATGGTTCATGTCCATGCCAAAATAATGTATAAATTTCAACCCCTTGAGTTTAGCACTACAATTTTGGGAACTTGCCAACATTAGTCATAATTCATAAGCTTATAATGAACACCATTCACTTCACATCTAAACAAGTTGGACTTGAGAACCCAACATAAAACAAACATTTCATGTTCTTGTGCTAGTTCCACCAAAAGGGTGATGGTTCATGTCTAGGCCACAATAATGTATAAACTTGAATCCCTTGAATTTAACATTATAAATTCAAGGTCTTGTCAATGCTAATCATAACTTATAAGCTTATAATGAACATCATTCACCTCACATCTTACCAAGTTAGAATTGAAAACTCAATATAAAACAAACACCTCCTCATTATGTGGGTGTAATCAAATTACAAACTATTTCTCACCATAATCACCTTTCATAGATTGCAAGCATCTTCAATGCAAACTTGAATTTTCACATGATGCCATTAAAGCCTTTTGGTTGTTTGTTTTGTCATTACAAGGGTTGGCAATCTTTGTTAATAAAGTGATATGTTGTTAATATGCACATCAAAGATTTTGCTGCTTGGATTTGGTCATGATAAATTATGGAATGTGTGTTTCAAGGTTATGAAGTTTTGGCTACATGTTGCAAACAAACAATTCTAATGATACCGTTTGACAAACATAGAATGAACATATCAAATATCTTGCAAATATATTGGAAGGGAGACAAATGAATATTTGATATACTTAATTCAAGTTTGACTTTGATAAGGCAAGGTTACCCACAATTGGAATATAAATGCTTCTACTAGTGACGTGCCCCCAAGTTCCTTGTTAGACCCAAAAAGGGTCCAACTATGTTAAAGAGCGGAAATAGTTGGAACTTAGTGCTGCTCCCAGCTTCCGGCATTAAAGGGGGTGAAAGGGGCGTGTTGAAAGCTCCAGGATTAGACTAGGAAGAGGGACAATTTAATTAATTACTCGGTCTTGCATCAAAACCAACCAACAAGTTGGTTAGTTCACATTCAAAATCACTCTTGGTGTTGGGACAAGCCATGAGCAACACTGACTCACTTGACTCACCACGGCCTGGACTCGGGGGAAGCCACCACCTTCCCCCATATAGTATTCTCTGTGTTTGCCCATGGCACCTACATCCGAATGGCTTTTTGTCTTGGGACTCCCAAGGAGAAGTCCCGAAACTATCCCGGTTTGGACTCTCGGGACTTTGGGAACTCATAACTCCTAGCTCAGACCTCCGATTGGGATGACGTCTAAAGAAAACTTGTAGCTTTCCTTGAGAGCTTTCCAACAGTGTGTCACACTTCACCTGCACACACCGGCGTCGAGTCGATTCCCGACTTTTAGTGGTCGGGAGTCAAACTGTCAATTTGACTCCCAACCCTTCTTTCGACCATAACTTGTGTTGCAGATGTCCAAATGGTTCATGCGAGGTCATTTTCGACACCTACTCTTCAAGACCTTTCCAACGGTATAAAATACACCCCAAGGCGAGGTGTTTTGACCCCTGCAATCGAGCTCTAAAATTTTTGAAGTCCTAGAGGACTCCAAGTTTCCACTTTTGGGAGTGCGAGTTTCATCCTCACACTTGCTTCAAAGTGGGGTTGCGACAACTAGTACTTGATATAGACATTGTAAAACATCCATACATTTAATGTATTCATTTGTCATTATATCTATGTTATTTGTCTTTAGATTTGACAACCTTGATCTAAGAGCCTTAATATTGTACATAAACATGATATACATTAATTACATATTTCATTTCAAATGAACGATTTTTAGATCCATGGATTGTCAAATAAACATTTGAAATAATATTTAAACATAATGCCTATTTCATATGTATTCTTTCCCATATGAATCAAAATTTTACCAACCAATGATACCCCATTTGTTATAAGCATTTTGCCATATGAAATTTGTCAAATTCTTTACATGGAACAAATATGGTTGAATCAATACCCTTTTCAATAGATATTAAAAATTTCATGAAGTTTATGTATAATTTTGAATTATTTTTAGCATGCATTTGAATTTGTTTAGTACAAGCCATGATTGTCATGGCCATGAAAACTACCATGACCAAATTTGCAACATGCACATGAGCTAGGGAAATTTATAACAAAGCATGCTTAAATCAAAGTTCAAACTATTATGCTTATATATATATATATATATATATGAAAGTTGATCTTAAACAAAGTCACAAAACATACAAGGCAATACTTGAACATAATTTGTTTATAACATGAAAAGACCTTAAACATGAAATAAGATGAATAAAATATGGTGCAAGGTTATATTTTAAATTGGTATGAAGTGAACAAAAGTCAATTGGGGAGACCTTGTTTCTATTTATACATGTTGAGGAAACTAGTTTCAAAATAATATTTTAAATTTTTTTCATAAGACTATCGTTTTTGTTTGAAAAACAATCTTGCATCCACTTAAATATTGTTTTTGGATGAAAAATGAGGAATGATGGGTGAAAGGTGGACGCTCTTGGATCAAGTTTTCCATGAATGATGAATTAAACTACACGAACTATCATATTTTGGATTTAATTAAAAAAACAATAATTCATGTACTATGACATGTGCTAGGTTGGTTGCAAAATGTGACATGTGATAATGACAAGTATTATAATTGCACAAATACATTTTCAATTATTAACATTTGACTTCATTGAGTTATGAAGTAAACATAAAAACGCGTAATACATTGTGAGAATCATACTAATAAAGATAGGTAAATTTTTTATTTTGATTTTGTATTGTTTAGACTTGCGATGTAGGAGTTATTGAATTTGAGTAATTTTGTCACCAAAAATTCAATAAAAATAAGAGTTAAGAAATATAAAAAAATTCGGGGGTGCACTTTTTTGTACTCTTGTGAAAAGCCCTTGATAAGTGTGGGTAAACGAATGTGGTCTATAATTTTCAGATCTATGGTGAAAGTGTTATTGACTTTTGAATAAATTTGTATTTGAAAATTCAATAAGCATCAAAAATCAATATTTTTAGGAAAATTGGATTTGACACAAGCATATATATATATATACTTTGTAAAAGTACATCACAATATATGTTTCAATGACACAAATCACACTAATCATTCTTGAAATCGACAATCGCCAAGACCCACATTAGGTTAATGGGCCATTTATGTAAAACATATAACCAATGTCATAGTTATTTAACTTAATGTAAATGCATCAATAAATGGAACATGTTTATCACGATCTAAAGACAAAATGACATCCTTTCACCCTAACATACGTTGCAAAACAAAAATTTATGAATATTTCAATCAACTTTCAAGAAGCATTGTTAATAACGCAACTTAATTCATTGTTCATGTACGGATTTTAAAAAGTAAAGTTTCACTTCTCATTCACAAGGAAAGAAGTTCATTCATCATCGTCAAACTCACAATTCCAAAATAAAATTCATCCATAAATGTCGAGCTTAATTAAGTCCATTCATCATCACATAACTCGCCATTCAAAAATGCAATTTATTCAAAAATGAAGAGCTAAATTACACAAATATCATATGAAATATCTTAACTCTTTTATATTGACTTCTTAGATTCCAAAAGTAGATTTTGTTCATCTTGTACCATTTGCAACAACTGATGCTTTAATGATTTTCATAAAGATCTATTGCAACAGTTCCTTAATAAGGTTGCAAAATCAAATTCTTATACCGACATCAAGATTTGGTGAAACCCCAATGTAAAATACCCACAAAACTTAAAAAGGGGTTTATCAGGTTTAAGGCATAGGGTTTAAGATCTAGGGTTTTAGGTTTAGGATTCTTCCAAATGTTTGCTAGGCATGAAGGGGATTTTCAGGGTGATGTTGAATTGAAGTAGTTATTTGATCCAAACACCCAAGCTCCCAAAGGTTGCGAGATCAAATTCCCCCAGCAACACCATGGTAAAATTCTGATATAAAACTTAGAAGGTTTCGGGTTTACAATCCTTCCTATGTTTGCCATGCAGAAAGGATTTTCAGGCAACATGAAGCTTTGATGAAATCCTGATATAAAACTTGTGCAAAATTGTTAAGGGGTTTTGGGTTTCAGGGTTTAAGGCTTAGGGCTTAGGATCTGCCAAGCACAAAGGATTTTCATGGGTATATTGGGTTGAAGGAGTTATTTATTCCAACACCCAACTCTCTCTCAAAACAAAAAAAGGATCCCTTTTGTGTGAACTTTTAGTACAGAATCACTGGAAACCAAATCTGCAAGGAGAGTTGCAGTTCAATATCCATCGATATGGTTCTCAGTAGTCAGGTTTTTATTGCATCATGACTTTGCATTTCCAAGCAACAGCCATTTACTCCCATAGCTGCCATTTCCATAATAGCTGCTGCTGCTGAAGAAGAAGAAGAAGAAGAAGAAGAAGAAGAGATGTGGTTAATAATTGTGCATTCCTCCTGATTCCAGTTCCCATAAACATGTTTCAAAGTCCACTTCCCCATCACACACATCCTGTGCATGCATGTGTGCGTGCACTGTGGATTCTTATCGGTTTCATAATACAAATGCTTGTCATAACTTCTTGGCCAAGAAGGTGAAGGGCACTAACTGGAGACCCTTTTTGTCTGTTGTCGTTTCCACCCCTGTAAATGGAGATTAGATAATCAGATATATTGCACGCATTTGGTGGACTAGAAACATTTGTCCACATGTTACTACAAGAGTGCACTTTTACTTTTGCGTGCATGGAATTCGGAGGAGCATTGTTAGTACTGAATTTAGTGCAGGAACAAAAAAATCCCTTCCCAAGACAATATCCAAACTCCTCTACAAACTCTGCAGAGAAAAGAATTGTGACTTCGTGTCATTGATGACTTGTTGGCTGCTGCTGTTAATCATCCTCATCTCCCTCTTCCTCTGGAGCTGTTGCTAACCATCCCAGCCACGTGAAGACCTCCCTTATTGCCTACACCCATCACCACCACCCACAACCACAACCTGTTACTTCAAATCCGAGTCTCTCAGCAAAACAAATCTCCCCTTTATTTTGTTATCCACCCGCTTTTCTGTCTTAAGTCTCTCCTAATATTTTCAACCCACCAGCATTCCATGCAGTGCCATCAGTATCAAGCAAATGGGCGGCTCCTGGGGCACCTTGCAAGTGCTGGTTCAAGCCCCTGCATCTGATGGGTACCTGGTATGTTGTAAAAAGCCCAACCCAGCTACAGATTTGTATGTATATGGGAACTTTGGTGGGCTCCAAAAAACCTCAGTGGAAAAGAGTCAACTATTATATTCACAATGTGAAAAACTCCAGGGAGAACATTTAGCCAAGAACCTTAAACCCTAAACCCTCAAACCCTAAACAGAGAGGCAAGATGAATTATGCATTTAAATACACTGGGTTTTGTCAAACCCAGTTGGCAGAGATCCATCCAAAATAGATAGGTTCATTTCTCCAATTTTGGAACAGCAGGATTTCACAGCTTTGTCTTCTAGCTGACAAAAAATCGATGGCTAGATTATACCCAGGTCTTCATACCCTTGACAGTACAATGGGCAATAGAGTGGGGGGGAGAGGAGGGAGGGACTCACAAAACTGATTTTGTTCAAAGGAAGAGACAGCACTGCTTACCTTGTCTCTGCCAGGGGTGGAATCATGAACATCATCTTGCCACTTCATGTACGCTGCCTCTGAAATTACCTACAGAAGATGACAAATTCCAATGAGCAGATATGATATGAAAATGGAGCCTGCCACAACTAGTGTAACAGTCAAATGCACAACCTTCTAATGCTGGACTAACTAATAAGCAGGGTGGAAGCAGATTTACACATGGTATGCTTGGAGAAAAACAGTGTGTCAAAGTAGCCATCTCTTGCATACATCCCACATACCTCCTCATGGTAGAAGCAATCAAATAGTCTGCTCATGAGTCCTTGTGGATGATCCAATCCATTTGCATAAAGTTGCACTGCAACTATATCTGCCATGCACAAAACATTCTCTATTGAGAAACAAAGTAGACCTTCACAGGTTTTGCTTCAGTTGGGAGAGCTTTACAAAAGACACTGCAAGTTTGATGACTGAATTACACAGGATATGACAAATCCTGGTTTTGACTGGGAGAGAAATATAAAGATTATATGCCAGAAAATGCTTGAAAAAAACATGTGGCAAGCAACCTACATTGTCGTTGATTCTCTACAGCAGCTCGTCCTTTGCCTGATGCAAAATGTCTCAAAAGGGGAGCGTATATCTTAATCTCATTTAACACCTGAAAAACACAATACCCAATCTATGAAAATACTCATCAGGAATCCATGGGCCTACCTTCTGCATCAGAAAATGAAGAATGACGAGCACAGTGGTACACTGACATAATACGATTTCAGATACCCAGCACGTGCACACCACAAGGAAAACCAGAACCACAGAGCTGGGGAGAGAAAAATATGGCATACAAAAAAATCCAAGCAAGAACGAACATTGGGAAAAGGAAAAGAAGAAGACATGAAAACCAGAAAATTAAAAAAATTAAAAAACAAAACAACAACCAAGACAAAAACTGAGTTTACAGGGCACCAAAAGAAAAAATGCACAAACAGTAAAGAAGCAGCAAATTCTCACTGATAATAATGTCTCAAGTTCCCAATGTAGTCAGTAAAAACTTGTTACCAGAAACTCTTACCAGGTTCTTGTCATGATGTGGAACACATCGTCTCAAGACTTGAGTCATAAGCATTCGCAGAAACTCAGGGCCTGCAATTATTGGTTGCTGAACATTTTCCTGTTGAAACCATCATTCAATGAAAAGACAAAACTTAGATCACTGAACCATCTTCCATTCAGCTTTACAACACAAGGTCTCTGCACAGTCATTTGCAATAGCCTGTCAACCTGACCTTTGAATACTAGTTTACAACTAAGATTTAGTTTTTATTATCACCCTATAAAATATAAAAGAGTGGTTTAGGTTTAGGGTTTAGGGTTTAGGGTTCTGTTGCTGCACTAATAGAAAATTCACTTTCAAAGATCTTTAACTACAGTTTACCAGCTGTGGCAAGGAGTCTTCTTCTGCCCACACGGGTCTTCTTCTCAATAAAAGGGGGAGTGGGTTGTTCAATCTTTTTCATCTTGTAGTAGTATGTGCAACATGAGGGGCAAGTTGCAGGCGTCTTTTAAAAACCCAAGTACTCAATTGCTCACCTGTATCCACTGCACAATCTCAGAGGCTGGCTCATCCCTACCTAACGATTCCCCAATGTGCTTCTCAACTGGTTTCATCTGGATCCCAAAACAGACAAACGTATTAGAAAACGCAAGATGTTTAACAACATCAGCAGCTTGTGGCAGTACTAACCAAAACCCAAAACCTTGCAGACAGATTTATGATGTCCAGTTGTGGATAAATCTTGTGTAGAAACACAGGGTTTAGGGTTTAGGGTTCTCTGTGGTGGGTGTCAGTCACTTACTGGATGAAGACATTGCAGATTACTTTTCTCCAAGAACCTATCCACTGTGGCTCCCTTCTGCTTGTCAACAGGTGAACAAAAGTCCTCAACCTGTAGACCTGAATCCTTGAACATATGGACCATAGCATCTTCGCCCTTCTGTTTCCTAAGAGTGTCCAACAGTGAGCCAAACACAATCAAAGCATTGCCAGTCTCCAACAAACTGTGAGGTGGCTTGGGACCACTTTCTCTCAAGAGCTTGCCAACTTGAGCCAGGGAGAATACTCCTGCTGTAATAAGCTTTCCCAACATTCTGGCCAGAAGATCAGGTGCCTGTGGAACATCGACTATCGTGTCTTCCAGCATAGAAAGCACTGATTCAAACCTGCAGAATTATATCTCAGGATTAGATAGATACTCAGACCAATGTAATCTAGGGTTTAGGTTTTAGGATTTAGGGTTTGTCTAAAGTTCTGCAGTTGAGAAACTGATGACATAAGGAAAATGAATCAAAGGTAGTGTTCAGCTCCCACAACACAACCAGTGTGTTGTTACCTGAAGCTCACTAGTAACAACAAGCTCCAAATTTTTCTTTCAAAAGATGGCAGCTCAGATCAAAGTCATACCCTTTTGTGATTTGGTCATGAGTCAGCACACAAGGCTCTGAGTTGTGAAGATGTGCAAGCAGCTTGAAAAGAAGATCTCTTTCTGCATCTCTTTTGTCTAAGGAATCAGACACCCACATAGAGACCATTGCTGGGTAAAACTGAGGGCATTTCAACTCCTCCACACACAGAGTTGCCTCTTTTAAATCATGCACCCTGCACATGAGTGAGCAAGCCAACAGAACTCAAGAATGTCAAACATTGGAGAAAAAAAAATCTCAGATCCACTGGCAGAGTTGTGATTCACAATACACCCCATCTACACATATAACCCATGACTACACCAAACAGGGAATGTGTAATTTTCCAGCCTTTAAACCTGACAGATATGCTACGTTTGACATACCTGTAGTATTCAGCAATGGCCGAGTTTGCTTTCCTCCTAAGGTCTTGTTCACTGGGGTTTTGAGCTACTGACGAAGGATTTGCAGCAACTGAAACAAAAGGTGTGGTGACTGGTCGATGTGACTGCAAGGTGGCAGCTGGTGGCATTGGCATCACCATTGGACTGTCATTACTCCCAGATGTTCGTTCAGATCCTGTGTGCCGTAACCCAGAAACAACTGGCCCATGCCTGTCAATGACTGATGATCTCTCTATCAAAGGTCTTTCATAGGATCCTAGCTGCCTGTCTGCACCAGGAGGCCGCCCATAGAGATGATGATCTCGGGCACCAAAAGGTGTCCTGTTGGGACCACCACCATAGCCTGATGGAATCCCCATGCCACCTGCTCGGCGGATATCACCACCCATCATCATCATGGGTGGTGGTGCCATGTCTGTGAGTGTGCTCCGGCCAACTGCCCCGGGAGGTAGCCCACGCATTACTATCCCCCTTCCCAGCCCACCTTGTGGACCCAAGGTGATAGGACCTTCACCAATAGACCTTTGCGACAATTGTGTTGGGAGAGAATGGCTGTCCACAAGGAACCGGCGTGACTCTTCCATGTGCAGTTCCTGCCCAAATACTGGTCCCCCTCGTGCACCTCCTCCAAGTTGCAAAGGTGGTCCTCGCATAAAGCCCATTGCTGGACCTGCACCAATATTCTCAAAGCATCACAGCATTGTTTCAAAGAGGCTCATTGTGAGTTTAACAAACAGATGTTAAAGGATTAGAAAATTTACATCTGCCAACTCAGAAACACAAACCTGAAGTTGAGTGTAAGGAGGTGTATCACATCTCTAATCTTCTGCCAAGCGAATAAGGTTTTGCTCACTGAAAGCAAATCAATTTGAGCAAATTTCTGATGAAGTGAGGGTCATGGAACTGGGAATCTAACCAGCAGCCATTCGTGGATTGGGAGGAAAAAGTGGTGCAGGAGGACCTCCTCGCATCCCAAAATCGGAACCAGGAACAATCCTCCCTCGTCCAAGTCCACCAATGATGGAGCCACGTGAAAAGCGATCACGTCCTCCTGTGTTGGCCATTGCCTGTTGCCGCTCTTGCACTGCATCTCGATGGAGCTCATCAATTTTCTTTGGCCCCTCCACCTTCCGCCTTTCTTGCCATCCATCACGCCGTAGATCAATCATGTCCTTCAACATAAATCTGATCCGGGATGGAAGCTCCATGTTGACAGACAAACTCTCAATTCTTCTGAAATAGGCATCGATGTGGTCCCTTGCCTTGGGATGGTCAATTATGTGGCCAATCGTTCTCATCAATTTGCAAAGAGCCTCCACATCCTCCTCATCAGGGTGCTGGTACTCCCCCAACAACTTCTTCATACACTCATGCATTATACGTTCTGTCAACATGCTCTTCTTGTAGAGCTCCCCAATGAAACGGATGTTCCCTAACATGCGCCTCCTAGCACTAGAACGCTTTTCTTCTCTTTCCTTTGGATCAAGCTGTGTTTCACCCTCTGGTTCTACCTTCTCAGCTTCTTCTTGCTCTCGCTCTCCACGCTCAAACTCTTCCTGACATTTATTCAACAGCACACGCCGGAATGTGATCTTCTCATCGTCCTCTACAAACTCTGGTAACACTATGGCAAGCTCAGCACAAAATGTGGCATACATCTCACAGAATGTGGGTTCCGTCAACGCCTTGTCAAAAATCTGGGATATGACACCCATAAGTGTCAGTGCACTATCGATGTTCACGTCCTTCACTTGGGCAAACAGCTTCTCGAAATTCTGAGGAGTGAGCTTGTTGAGGATCCCTTTGATTTGTCTCTGCTTGATCTGTTCCATATCTGATACCTTGCCCACCTCATAAGGGGCTTTAGCCTTGTGGATGGTTGGTGCTGCTGTGTGCTGTGGCAGTGGTAGTGGTGGTGGGATGAGCCCTCTGATCTCACTTGGAGTGTGCTGCTGCTGCCAGTGATCTGCATCCCAACAGTTGCTTTGAATAGGATTAGGGAACTGAATCATAGATGCAGCTGTAAAGACAGAAACTCCAGGAAAGAGCACTGACACCATACCTGTCAGATGCGACAACCCGGGAGGCGGTCTGAGAGGCAAGTGTGGTATCAATCCTGGAAGGAAATGACCATGTGAAGGCCGAAATTCACCGGCTGCCATGATCATATCCCCACCAAAGTAGCCATGACCAGAAGAAGAAGAAGAAGAAAGAATGCCTGCTGCTCTTGTGTGTCCATCTTCCTCCAAAGGACCTGGAGAATTGCCGACTCTCCAGTCAACTACAGGAGTTGCCAAACTGGGCTGCTGCTGTTCAAGAGATTGACCAGGGGTGGACAAGGATGTGTCAAGTGATGACTCCCCACTACTACCTCCTGCTCCTAATGGGTGTGAAAAGAGTTCTGCAACATCTTGCCTTATTACAAAGTCTCCAGGTAGATCATGATATCGATCCCTATAAACAAGCAAAAAATCTCGGCTGTATTCTCTACAAGTTTGAGATGGGTCAAGATTTGCATCACTGCCTAGAGTTTCCAGAAGAGTGCTCTTTGGTGTAGGCAGCTCTGCAACCACCTCCCAATCCTCAGTGTGTTCTTGGTGGGCCATCCCCAAGATGGCAGAGGGCAGTGGTGGCTCCCTGTTTATGTCTCCTCCACTAACAGCAGGATTGTGCACTGGAAGCTCAGTTCTTTGTACCTCCTCTAGGGTTGTGTCCTTCAGAGCCTTATCATCAGCACTCTCCTCCACACACATGGTGGTGTCTATAGAAGCATCTGCCTTTTCAAGCGACTCCCTCTGTGTCTGGTTACTACTCTCATCCTTCAGCTGAGAGCCTGCCTGGAAGCTTACATCTCTAGCCACCAGCACTTTCAGCGACTGTGCCTCAGAACTGGCATCAATCTTACCCAATACCAAACTGGAGCTGGAAATAGAACTATTGATTCCAGGTATGCACCCATCATCAGACTCAACACCAGCAGCTATCTCTGCAGATGATTGCAAACCTGGACCCTGTTCAATGAAGGGGTCTTCAACAACAACAGTTGAACATGCATGTGCAGAATTCTCCTCTCTGTCACCTGCATCATCTGCTACCTTGTCGGCTCTGCTTCCTGGGAGAAGAGGACCATCCACTGCTGTGTCCATAACAGAACTGCTCCCTTGCATATCTTCTTGCCCCTCCACTGTCTGTTGATGATTTGATTGGATGCTGCTTTCTTCCAAGACCTCAGAAGTTTCATTCCCTCTCACCGCAACCTGTTCTGCCGCACAACACACTGGATTGTCCACAAGACCCACTCCCTCAAAACCATCTCCCTCAACAGCTGTGGTAGTCTCAGAGGCCGTGGTTGACACCAGAAAATCTTCAACATTTTCTGAAGTTGATGATAGAGGTGGAGATTCTTCACCACTCACTCTGACTTGATGGCTGGGGTCAGCCTTGCAATCTGACTTGCTCAATGTGTTGTCAAATCCACCAACCACTTGACCATTCACTAAACCTTCAGGATCAGATGTGCAAGACCCATCAAGTACAGGAGGTCCCTCCTCTTGTCCTGTTTGGTGTACAACAGACACCTCCTCCAGTGTTGGAGCTGCTGCTGCAATGGCAGCAGGAGTGGGATTATCAATATCTGCACTATCTTGGATGCCAGAAGGAAGTGGATCGGAGGGGTGAATCTGATCCACCCCCAATTGTGAACTCACTACTACTGCAGCAGGAATTAATGCAGATTCTGCTGGTCCTGGAACCACTTCAGTCTTGGTCACATCCAGGCTGGAGAATTTGTGTGTTACAACATCCTCATGCTCCTCAGCTTGTTGTGAAGGATATCTGTTCACGCTTGATGATGCAGTCTGATGCTGGTGTGAGACCCCACCCAACAGGCTGCCAGGGACTCTGTACTGAGGTGCTGGCTTATGGCTAGGGTTTACTCTTGCCGGAGGAAGAGCAGGAGCAGGATGATTCTGTAAATCACCACTCTCAGCATGAAAGGAATCAAGTCCACTCTTCACCTTAGTGTGGGACCAAAATTCCTCCTCAGTTCCCAGGTGGACAAGATGATGGGTAGCCTTGCTTGGGTGTGGCTGCATGACTTGGTCTATTGAAGGAGGAGGAGGACGATGGCCATACTGAGAAGAACCTGAGAGTCCTGGGGGAGGAGGCTTCCCTGTCAGACTATGGCTCGCATGTAGGATTGGGGGAGGAGCATGGTGGTGGGTTTGCAGAGGCATTGTTGATTTATTAAAAGCCTTCATTGTCTGACTCGAGCTTTGTTGCAGGATCCCTTGCTGGTGAGGATGATGAGCTTGATGCTGCTGCTGCACTGGTGGTGGTTCTGCTAATGCAGCTGCCAAGGATGTTGCTGGTTCCTGCATACTGGCTTGGATTCGCTGATGATCAGGCGCCAAATTTGGCCGTTCCATACTCCCACCCATGCCCCAAGCTCGTCTCTGCACAACAGAGAATTCCTCATGCACTTGTAGGGATTCTAAAAAGCAGGGCAAAAGTCTTCATGATAGGATGGATGCTCCTGCAGGAGTCACTGATTTTTTACCTGCTGAGGAATCAGCTCGTCAAAGTCAGGAGGTGCTGAACTTGTCCTTTTTGGAATCTGCAGGGAAAAATCAGACATTTCATAAGTTTCAGGCATTTGATCGCAGTACAAACCTTGGCATCAAAATATACTTGGCACCTTCTTGATCCGAGATATGCTCCAAGTCCGTATTGCAGATTGCATCAGAAACTAGAAAACTGTGATCTTAATTTTGCAGGAAGTGGTGAGGCTGGTGGATGATGATGATGATGATGATAAGAGCAGACAGATGACGCAAAATCCATAATGGCATTATGACTAAATTTGGTGTTTCTTCACAAATAATGACACACCTTCATAACAGTTGGCCGATGCTTCATGCCCCCCCCAGAACCAGGATTGAAGCTGCCAAACTGGAATGAGGAAGGATTCTGAGACGACGGTCGGTGAAAAACCTCTGGAGCTGAGATTACACAATACCCACTAAAACAGATCACCAACCAAATGCCAACCACCCAATGCAATGCAGCAAATACACAGCAAAAAAAGAAGCCTAGGGTTCGCCACTATGGATGGCAAAGAAAAACCAGAAATAGTGAACACGTACATTGTAAGAATAGTATATACTTTAGACTTTTGGGCATGAGCTGAATTGAAGTTGGAATGAAAAAAAATAGGGAGACATACTTGTGGCAGCCTGCTGACCAGTAGCAGACAGCCCTCCATGTCCGAAAGATAAAGCAGAGCTCCTTGTTACTCCACCCATTGATGCTGGTTTCTCCAGATCTGCAGACTGTCGATGATGAGGGCCACCAGCCTGCTGCTGTGTGTGTTCAAGTCTTTCTGTTGGCAACTCACCGCGACCAGCAACAAGTCCTATCAAACAAAGAACTGGGAAATGAGTGCATGGGTACATCATTGAAAATTGGTTTTTTTCAATCAGCCATCTCCTGCTGTGGATGGCTTCAAAGAATCGACAATACCAAGCTAGACACAAATTTCTACATGGGAGGAGGAGGTGGCTGCACCTTGTTGCTGCTGCTGCTGTGATGAAGTTGTTGGCCGTTGCATCTTAAAGAAGGCAGGTTCATGTTCCACATGGCTCCCACTCCTGGCAGGTGCAGCAGCAGATTCATTGCCACCCTTTGAACCTCTGCCAACCCCAAAAACCAAAACCCATCATCCTGCTGCTATAGATCAAAATCATACAAGAAAGAGAAGAACCGAAAGATGCATACCCTTCCAAGCAATCCATCCACCATTCACAACAGCAGGAGGAGGGGACCATCACCCTCTCCTTCACACCAAGTAAAAAGCTCAGAACAAAATGACATCAGTCCCACTGACACATCCCTAGATGACCTTTTCTATCTCCCTCTCTCATGCAACTTCTTCAAAGAATTAGGGTTAATGCAACTCTTGTTGGGTGCACTCGATATGTTCCTACCCGATAGTTAATTTCACCAACTCCCAATCACATGCCCCTAGGGTTACACAAAGGTGACCAGGATGAAGGTGGCTTTTGTGGAGAGAGAAGCTGAGGTCTGATCTCCTCCACAAGAGAAACCCTATGCTTCTTCTCTCAACATCCAGTTTTCTCTGTCAAACCATAGATATGCTTTTCCAGGCTTGGGTTTTGCAGGGCCATAATAAATACACCATCACAAGATGGACATCCATCTAGCAGCAGCAGTGCCTTACCATGATCATGCTATTGGGCTTTGATGCTCATTGCTTCCAGACATTAAGGGGATTGAAGTGACTCTTAACATCATTGCAGATAGTTGGGGAGACATTGAAAAGAAAAACCATATGTTGCAGATGATGGTTGGCTGATGTGGGGCAGAGAGAAGACAGGAGAAAACTCACTCACCCTCGGACAACAGTTGAAGAAGAAGAAGATGATGATGATGATGATGATGATGATGGCAGATGGGCAGGGCGGGGCAAAGTAGGTGGGATTGAAGCTGCAGGTGGCAGCTGCAGTGGATGCTGATGATGCAGCTGTTGCTGCTGCAAGCTGCTACTGTTGCTGAAGGTGGTGGTGCTGTTGTTGGGTACTTGAGGTTTCCTAACACCAACGGTCGCAGACGTGGATCCCTCTGCGGCTGCTGCTGCTGCAGATTGAAGCTGCTGCCAACCAGCAGCACCTTTGTGGATCTTGAGCTGCTGTCGCTGCTGATGCTGCTGCCGGTCCACCTGTCCCCGCTCTCCACCGCTGCTTTGATACGGGTGGGACATATATAACCTCTCTCTTCTGATTTCTCTTAGGTCTCAAGCTGGCTATCTACCTTCTCAACTGATGGGTCGATCAATCACTCGCTTGATTGTTTGTGCAGAAGAAACTACCAAGTCACAATCAGAACCCTATAAAAAAAAACTGCAAAAACCCAAAATCACACCCCACACCACAATTGGATTGCCAACCAAAAAAAACACCAAACCCTAGAAATCAATCATTCGTGAAACAAACCCCAACCAAGGACCAGGATCCCTCCCCCACCGCCACGACATGATTGATGGAAAAGAAAAGCCCACCCAGGAAACAAACAAACAAAACAGACACACCCAAAATCAATGGACTTGCTAGACAGAAATAAAAGGGGGCATTGTTGTCAAAACAATCTTTGCAATCCAATCCACAGATCCATCCATCGATCTTTCTCACACTGAAGAAGAAACACACATCCTCAAAATCATAATAACAAAATTATGATGCCTCTGTCTTTGTCTCTGTCCCTGTCTTCCTCCTTTGCCATGCTGGTTGCTTTGTTTTGATTTGCTTTTGCTTTTGCTTTGCTTGCTCCTTGACACCCAAAACAAAACAAAGCAACAAAAACAACAACAACCCAAAAACCAAAGCCACTGCAACAGATCAAAGAAACAAAATCCTCTACAACAAATCCTTTGCTGCAGCAGCAGCAGCAGCAGTAGCAGTCCTTTTTCCTTTTGCAAAAAACTCACTCCTGTGCAACCCACCAATCCTCTCCTTTGCAACAAACAAAATCCTCCAGAAGCAAACAAGCAAACTTACTTATTTACTTCTGCAGCAACAATTCCCTTCCTACATATCTTAACGACAACAAAAGGGAAAATGAAGAAATGAGAGAGATGAAAAAATTATAAAAATAAAATAAAATAAAAAACCCTACTTGGGAAACAAATAGAATGGAGTTAGCCACTAATCATCACCATGATAATTGATCATGATCATGATGGTGATTATGATGCATGCAACCCAATGGATGACACAACCCAATGGCTCCCCCACCCTACCCCAAGAAAAATCTTCATCACAGAATGCACATGATGATGATGATGTTGTGTTGGGTTGTTGCTTTTTTGCTGATTCACTTGATCATTTCTTTCTGACATCATATCATTTTTTATATCATGGGTGTGTGTGTTAAATTAGGCAAATGGGTATCTTTCATTTGAGATGCTGGTTCCTCCATCTCTCTTCTTCTTC
>Ga0116228_10000900_pt1 | contig 23875 bp, 24 predicted proteins | sample S1TSphfallax_2_FD_89694 | JGI IMG/M metagenome (GOLD analysis project Ga0116228, IMG submission 89694) | Host-associated microbial communities from peat moss isolated from Minnesota, USA - S1T2_Fc - Sphagnum fallax MG | ecosystem: Host-associated > Plants > Peat moss > Unclassified | place...
AAATGTAAAATCGATCCAACCAATATGATGAAATTTCTAATAGTTGCATCATAGTTGTGAGAATGACCAAAATAGTTGAAATTTGGTCTTATAGTTGCAAATATTCTCAAATCTAGTCGCAAACGACTACAAGTCACATGTAGTCGTAAATGGAGTGGTTACATTTTGGCTGATTTCTACTAGTGATTTGTTTTAGGTGGATTTGGTAAGTAGATTTGGGGTGATGCTACAGAAGAACAATGGAAAAGTTGGAAAAGTTTGAAGCTTCATTCCATGGGGGCAAAAGATGGCATCACCTCAATTTTTTAATTTTGGGGACTTGAAAATCATGCTTAAATGAGAAAATGACAACCTACAAAATAATATCCAAGGGCTTACCATGCAAGGCCAAGATATACAAACCCATTGTCTTCTACATTAGATACTTACATCGATGAACATGGTCAAAGCAATTGTGAGATGAACTATGTTTTAGGTAACATGCATCACAAATCAAATTTGGGGTATTTATTCGTGTTTCAGTTACTTAGATGAGGTGTATACCAATGACAAAATGTTCATACTATATCTGAATAAAATTCATTAGACCTATACATGTTTCTTTGTTTTCCCCAAAAAATTTAATGTTTTGAGACTTTTATAATAACTTGTGACCATATTGTGGTTTTAGTAATGCACTGCAAGTTTTTGGGAAACTTGTGTTGTTTATGGGGGAATTTAGTGTTGTAGATATGTTTTAGTAGTTCCATAGGGCGATTTACTATTTTGGAAATGTGTTTAAGTAGGCAATGAAGGCTTATAGGGCCAAGGTTCAAAAACCTACCCATTTTGGGAAGAAAGGGAAGGTTGGGGTTCTCCAAGACTTGGTGAGTTAGGTTCCCACCATCTTCATGATTACAAAACTTGAATAATTAGACAATTTATTTTAGGGTCTGACAATGGCTTATCCATGTACACATAAAGCCTCATGGTTCATCCAAATGTGTCATGGGATTTGTTACATAGTGTGCAAGTCAAAAACAACCCCCCTCCATCACTAAGGTGGCATAACAATTTGTTGATTTTTTTAATAACAAGGTGCACACCAAACCTAAACAAAGTTTGATCTACTATTTGTGATGTGATAGGATTTGTTTTGGGCATTAGATGTATAATTAATAGTCGTAGTTCACAAATGAATGAATTCCATGTTATTTTTCTGATTTGGATTGGGCAGGTTGTGATAGGAAGCCTCAAGTAGCATGGGAAGGTTACAAAGATTGGAGCAATCAAACATTGCTCTCAACAATGCCCTATAGCTGATGACAGAAAAGGTTGGGTCAATCCAAGCTTTGCATGACCACTCTCAAAGGACACAGGTGGAGGTGATGGACAAAGTGTCATCCATGCAATCATGGATGACAAAGTTTGACAATAATTTGTTAATATTAACTCGACTCTTGTCAAGGCTTAAACCGCTCCTCCTTAGCTCACAAGTACCTCTTGCATAGAAACAATTTGTTGAAACCTTTGCATGTGAGAATGGTGGTGGGGAATTGCATGTAGTGGAAAAAGGGGTAAGGGTAGAAAGAATCTTGGAAGGAGTGGTGGTGGTGGAAAAAAATGTAATAGAGAGCCCACCAGCAAAATCCCGACCCACACAACAATATTTAAGGTTTACCCAATTTGTTGAGGAACATGCATGCACAAAGAAGGTTAACCTTGCAAGTGGGGACATAATCACAAAAAGTAATGGGATGGAACCTAAAGCACTTGAGCTTCAAGAGAAACCTAAGGCACTATCACTAGAAGGTATTTAATGCCATCCCAAGTGTGCATAAGTGATGCTTCAAACATTTGTCCACTAAATCTATTTCTATGCTCACATTGGGGTTGAAATATATGTGCATGTTTTGGTCAAGTACCAACCCCAAGGGACTCATGTTTGTGGATGGTACATAGCCACATGTGCAAAGGAATTAAGCGGGCATCTAGAGGCTAGGAATGAGGTTGAACTAACGATTGGCAACACTATTAAGCCCACCTATGGAACAATTGGCAACACTATTAAGCCCACCTACGGAACAATTGGGAAGGAAAACCCTAATTTGGGTAGAAGGATGGTTGCTCGAAGGCCACAATACCTACAACATCAATGCGGGAAACACGATCGAGCAAAGGAACCATGAAACCACAGAAGGTATGGGCTCCAACCTTGTTTGAAATTACAACCTTGTAATTTCTTGCTGATGAAGGATCTTTACTTGAAATTTCATTCCTATAATCTCTTTGTTAATGAAGGATATTTTCTTAAAATTGCATTCTTGTAATCTCTTGCTAATGAAGGATCTTTACTTTGAAGTTGGTGTCTCCTTTGTGTTTATTGGCATATAGTTTAACAGGGGTGCCAAAGTCCAGTTGTTGGATGGTGCCAATGTCAATCGAATAGTGGCCATTGGAAGGATAACATGACTTCCAAGGATTGATTCTTACCATGGCAAACCAATATTTGAAAAATATTATTAAGTTGGGGTTGAAGATGTAATGGATGGTAAGGTTCCATTGTTTGTGACAAATGAGGCACATGATCCACCTCAACTACACCTCAAGGACATAGTAAGGACCACCATTTTATGGGATTGTGAATACCTTGTTCTAGCCGACGTTCATTAGCTATTCATCATAGACCATACAATTTGGTTGCCTCACCAAGTTGTGTCTTCATATATTTTTTTGCCACTCTACTATTAGGTCTACATGTTTCAAATGGACTATAAGCCCATTCATTGGTCTAGTTAATAGTCTACAAACATTGTTAAAGAAGTTGGTGTGGATTAAGGTGGTAAAGATCCATGGATGCAGGTTTATGGAGACTGTTTTATAACTAAAAGATGGGGTTGCTAATGTGACTAACGTAGTAATGAAGATGGCCTATAATGGAAACACTATTTGTAGAACCTTGTGATGGCCTCAAAGGATCACGTGTAAAAGGTTTGTGCTGCATTTATATGTTGTGCATATTATACCATGGATTTCTTTGGTTGATTGTGTCTAGGAGGGCTTGGGACATTAGTGCAATGGAAGAACTATACATGGCCTAAAAGTATGTTGTGAGTTTATTGCCATAATTCCACAAACATTTATTTGTTAACTTTTAGTGTTGAGTATGTTCAGTGGCACATTTGGTAAATTAACCTGAAATTCATCCATACTTTTTTTATATTAGTTATCTCTTTAATGCTAGTAGGCAGGTAAGATTCAACTAGCCTAATGCATGTTAGTTCCTTTATGATTGTTCGTGCTTAATAGGGCGTGTAGTTTTCATTGAATTTAATGCATATTCTACCCAATGTTGGTGGGGGTTTGGCGATGGTAAGCATGTGCATGGTATTTGGGAACAATGATATCATGGCTATGCGACTGAATTATTATTCTCCTTAAAGAGTATTCAAGTAAGTACGAGTAAAAGGTTTGAGTAAATAGTACTTGAATCTGATGATATGTTGATGCCTTACTATAGATTACCCAATTGCTTAAAGGTATTTGCAAGCCAATGAAAGTTTAGAGCATTTGCATTGGTCTAAGAGATTTTGTGGAACATTAATTATTTCCAAGATAGTACATAATTTGTAAATGCATTTGCAAGACTTATATGGAATTTTAGACTTAGTTTACTAGGTGATGTTGATTTTGGTAAGTTGAAAAGGTTAATCTTACATATCCTAGATTTCACATCATAACCAATTATAGCACATGATTGCATTTTTGTTGAGCATTGCGATTGTTTTGTATTGTTTGAATTGTGGAAACCCTTAATACCTTTGTGTGATGGTTGCAAGCCATTGTTCATGGAAGTTTATCATTAGGGGCATGGAATCTTTGTCCTTGGAGTTCTCCCCCTTATTGGAATATAATAGATTTTGTTGCAACTTCACATTTCCACTAGTTGGTACGTGGGCTCATTTGGTTATAGATTTCAAGTGAACCAAAGTAGGAAGTCGCATATTTATAACTAATTGTAGGAATCAGTGGAATGTTGCATCTTGAATTCCCTTTAATTGAGGTTTGAAAATAAGAATGCAGACTAGATGTACCAGTGATTTCATTAGATTTCATTTGTTTAGCTTGCATGGTTTGTATACTATAATTTTTGCAATAAAGATTCAACTTTAATGCCAATTGCATTGTAGTCCATTGGTCAACTCAATATTAACTATAATGACAAAAGAAAATACACATGTTAACTTCTGGGCAACTAATCTTGACCTATTTTCTTACATATATCTCCCACTATACTAATTAGGCTTTGTACTTAGGCTCGACTCCTTTCACAACTCTGTTGATGCACCTCGTGCCTTAGCATTATTGCTAAATCCAGTTGACCTATCAACTAAGTTTTTACTGTTGCTCGACTTTTGTTATAGGGGCATGAGTGTGCCACGTGTCACTTCATTACTGGCCATCCATTCAATTTGTCATATTGTGCAACATGGTGCACAATTATAAGTGCCACGTGTTGCCCCGCTATTAGCCTAAATGTTCCACAAACATAGTTGTGCAATAGTCGACCTTGCAATTCAATCTCTACTACGCTTCGACTAATCCATTGAAGATATGAAATCGCCATGTGTTAGTTCATTATTGGCCAAATGATTTTCTCATCGTAGTTGCAACATAGTCGACTTTCCAACTAATCCTTTACTTTGGGCGGACTATTGGTTTAGGGTTACAAGTGTGCCACACATCACCTCACTATTGGACAAACATTCCAGTTTCATACATCTAGCATAGTCGAAATTACAACTAAATGTCTGTTGACGTCATGCCCAGTCAACGAATGAAAATCATCCACCATGTGAAGGTAGTTGACAACATCCCTCAATTAGATTGGTAGAACATTTTGCAACTAAAATGGTCAATAGTGGCTATTGATATGGTATTGACACGTGGCAAACACTTTCAATTGTAATGACATTCTTGACTTGTACTTATTGATTCAGCTAGTTTGTAGTTGAGAAAACATTTCCCAATTGCAAAAAATAATTTGCAACTATTTTTATAGTTTTCAACTATGTTTGTAGTCGAACAATAGTTGAAACTGTAGTTGCAAAAGGGGGGGTTTTCACTAGTGAATAGATGAGTCAGGATGCCCCCTCCTTGAGGGCGATCATGAGCTCCATGCACCATGTCCAATGTTGTTCCACAACTTGAATTTTTATTTGAACAACAACCCAATTTGATTTTCATAAGTCTCCAATGTTTCATGTTCCAAATTTTGAAGTAAAAACAAATGCCCGCCAAGGATTAAAAGTTGGGTTATGTTACCTTTTGGCCCACATTCAAGTTTTGAAGCTTTATTCCTTTATGGCCATTTGTCCAAAAACTCTAACTCTAATAGACAAAAGGCCCCCCATATCATCTTCCATGTTTTAAAATGAATTCATGGACAATGCAAAACCTATTGAAAATTCTTTAGTGACCTTTTGGTCCAAATCCTTGTCTTTTGAATCTTCACTCATGAATCCTTTTGGAGATGGTGACTTGTAATACCATCTTTGAATTCGCATGTAATCTGCCCCTAAAACCTAACCTTAGACCTAGTTTGGGTAACTAGTTTTGAAAATTCCTTGCCTCTTGTAAATAAATGACAACCCAACCAACATGATGATAGGAAGCAAAAGTGTCACAACCCTAGCCTTGGGCTCGCGACCAAGGTAAGGGCTTACAAAGGTGCGAGCCAAGAGCGAAGCCTGGGAGTCACCTTTCATGCTCCCGAGAGTGCAAGAGAGTGTGAGGGAATGAACCCTCACATTCCCAAGTGAGCTCTCACTTTGAGAATTGGAGTCCCGGTGGACTCCCAAATTTTCCAAAAGTGATTTTAGGGGTCAAAACCCATTGAATTGAAGAGTTTCTTATATCATTGAATTTTTTTTAGAATGTAGATGTATAAAATGGGCTCACATGACCCATTTGGACATTTAACACACAAGTTATAGCCAAAAGAAGGGTTGAGAGTCAAATTGGCAATTTGACTCCCGACCACTAAAAATCAAGAATCACCTCGATTTCCTTATGTGCAGGTGGCATGCAATGTATTGTTGGAACGCTTTCGACAAGGGCTATAACTTTGCTTCATATCTCATTTCAATCGGAGGTCTACACGCAAAATTATGGGCTCCCAAAGTTGCAAGAGACCTAATTGTGGGAATTTTAGGACTCCCATTTGGGAGTCCCAGGATAATGACATTTGGGTGCTGGTCTTGTGGCCAGACACAAAGTATACTATAAGGGGGAAGGTGATGGCTTCCCCCAAGTCCGGGCCGTGGTGAGTCTTGTGAGCACAACAAACAAACAATTGACATGTGCATTATTGCCCCCCATTTCATAGGTCAAAATTGTTTGACCCACTATAACAAATTATTGCATGGAAAAGGAAAAAGTAATGGAGCAATTCTCCATGTTTGTTGATGGCACAACATTCCATCACATGTAGGTATGATAAGTAATGTTTACCTGACACTGGAGCTTGGTTGTTAACAATTTATCGCACATTCACTAACTCCCACACTTAAGAAAAACCCTAAAAAAATTGTCTTTCTAAATCATTTGAAAATTCCCACAAACATTGTCTTCTTCTCTACAACTCCAACATTGCAAACAATACCCCAATTTGATTATGTATGTAAAAGATGTGAATTTTTGAAAAACTTCCCAATTAAAATTAAAAATTGAAATTAATTTAGAAAATCCTTTTTGTTGTCCAATCACAAGGCTCAAGATGTTCGAATTTAAAAAAAATGATGTCCATTCATTAGGCATGTTTGCCAACTAAATGGATGGATAAACAAATTTCACATCCAAATTATGGATGAAAAACCTTATAATTTTTAAAAAAAAGACCACATGCTAAGTTCAGATTGGTGTTAAACTTGACCATTATCGAACCTTAGGTTCCAAATTTTTGCAAGAAAAAAAAAAAAAAAAAACCAAAACAAGGGAGAAAAAAAGGGGGGGAAAAAAAGGGAAATGGAAAAAAAAGAAAATAAAGAGGGGGGGGGGGGTGTTGTGAATGACAAAATTTTCTTCCTAAATTTGAATTTTTTTCCTCTTCACAAAGGGTTGTTCCTCTAATAGCTCCTTTTTAACTTCCCTTACAAATCATTCAATGTTTTAAGGTCTCATGCCTTAATGGGGTTCAAATCCCCATGGAGTGATTAATGAAAATCAACACAAAAAATCCCACTTTTTCCTTTGGACCAAGATCAACGTCTTATTTGCAACCTCTACCTTGTTGTAATACCTTTCCTAGTGCACACACAAAAATTAATCTAGATGCAACACCAAAACACTAGATTAATTTTTCATGTTTCATGAAAATTCATCTACACATTATAAGAATCCAAATTCAAAGAAACCATAAACAAAACTTGTTTCTCTTGTGTGTTTTGGAATTTCATAACACAAAAGATGAAACTCCAAAGACAATTTGTGGCAATAATCCCCCCCCCCCCAAACAAGAAAAGGTTGGAACCCCCCCATTCACACTACATAGGGTTCCAACCACACAACAAACTACAAAAACTAATTGTTTTGCAATAAATACCTAACATGGATTTAAAGTAGGGGCTTTGGGATGGGACTAGGATGAATTCACAAGCATAAGTTTAGTGTGAAATCAACATGCATAAATTAAGAAAGAGGGTGGTTAATGCAAGTTGGACTATGGAATAAAAATGGTGCATAGATGAACCATAGGCAATCGAAACTCACAAAACACACCATGATTCAAATTTGGAGAGGAACCACCACCTTTTTCTACGATATATTTTAAGGCTAGTAGTAAGGGTTGCATCAAAGCCTTGGGCCTTTTGGGAAGAAATCCCAAAACAAAATCCTCAAGATTTAACTTTATAACCCTTGTTATGCATCTTGCAATTTTTTTACTCATAACTACCACACACAAATTTTGATTGAAATTATCTCAATTAGGAAGCTTATGAAAAGACATTTCCAACATTGTATCATATGTTAAGTTCAAATGTCATTTGGCCATATTCCCAAGTTTTAGTGGTTGTGAATCAAACTACCAATTTGGACCATTATTTGGCCATTTAACTCTTAACTCACAACTCTAAATGAAGAATGTGAACCCACTTTCAATCTTTATATTTTGACACCTTTCCAATAATTTATTGGAGCCCAATCTGGACATTGTTTGCCATTTTCACTTATGTTGTAAAAATTCAAAATTTCCATTGAACTACAATTCCCCAAAGTACTTTGGATTCATTTCCTTGGACTCCCCCATACTTGTGAGAGTGTGTTTGAATCTTGGGACATTATTTTGGCTCACTCCCATTTTGATGCTTTAACCTTGGTCACAAGCCCAAGGCTAAGGTTATGACATGTGATATCTTGTATGAAGTAGGTGTGAATAGAGTTGAAGAACAGGGTCTTTGAAGGAGAGTAAAATAAATGTTGTAGAAAAAAAGTTGAAAAAGAGAGTTTTGGAAATCAAAGCATAAAAATAAGAATTAAAAGTGCAAGTTTTTCAAATTGAAACAAATAAATCCATTGTTAATGCAAAGGTGGAAAAAGTAGGTAGCATTAAATTAGAATTGATGACATTGAAAGAACTAAAAAAGGAACAACAATGATGTGCATGCATAACAACGTCAAGAAAATACAAAAATTGACCTCAAAACCTAGGAGTTTCATGCTTCAAATCAATCCACCATTGTAGAACAAACATTCAATAATTTGGTGGAATGTTCTCTTTCCCCATTTTTGCAAAAGGATATTGTAAAAAATGTTGTAAAATGTCCCCTTTTGTTAGATGTTCAAAGCTCAAAATCAAGAGAACTTGCAAAAGAAATTGCTTATATTTACTTTCAATATTTCTTTTTTTTAAAAACCATCAAAGTGGATTTTTAGAATAAATAAATTATTCAATGCTCATGTGCCAAACCTAAAAAGGTACTATGGTACTAGGTAATATTTGTGCAACACTTTTATTTGCCAACAAGCATGAATGAAAAAAAACATGCAATTTTCATGATTATAGCTTAGATTTGCTAGTCAAAATGGACATACTTTTGTACCTTGTTTGTTGGGGAGGTTATGATGTTTGGAATTAATGATGGGATCCAATGCAACATTTCACAAAATGCCCTAAAAAAAGGTTAATGTATTTCAAATGTTCAATATTTGGACAAACCTTTGGTTGTTTCTCATGGAACTTTTTGTTGAAAAGGGAGGTGATGTCATGAATGACATTAATGTCCATTTTCCAAAGGCATACATGCCTTAAGAGGTCACCTTTAATACTTCATCCATAATGATGATGATGATGACATCTTGAAAATTTCCCATTCATAATCTGCCCATACTTTGGAAAGTACCTAATAACAATTTTCATCCATATGAATGAAAATTTCTCACATTTCATGCTTAATGGGCACTTGTGAAAGTTCTCATGAAAGATCATTTAGTCAATGTGTTGTTGAAGAAAATTTCAAAAGACTATTTGGATAAAGATGTTTGAATTCATGTCATTGAATTTTGTCTTGCAACATCATGTGTCACTTCTCAACAAGTGCTTATATCATTTGGTGACACATGTTAGGAATCTACCTGAGAGAAAGTGATTAGGTTTGAGACCCTTGCCTCCAATGTTTTTTTCCAAACAGATGTTGTCCTTTCTTTGACCAAAAATTTGAGAAACTTTTGGAATTTTTTGTTTATCTAGCATAAAAATTCAACTAATTTTGCTAATTTTTTGGAGAATGTCACCAATTTTTGGAGATCACTAAATAGAAAAGAAAAAACCTTGCCTCTGTGGAGCTGAACCCACCTTCAAGAATGAATCATTCTTAGTGGGATCATGACTTAATCACAAAAAAATAAATTCATTGGATTCTCATCATTAACCATGCACCATTTTGGATTGATGAGAAGTCGTTTGTGAATGAACTAGTGTCCATCAATGGATCTTTAGAGGATGAATTCTTGTTTGCAACTCCTCTAAAAAAGCATGTATGTGCACAATCAACAATGATAGATTTTCAAACTTCAAGTTGGAGTGTATGTTTGAAGTTTATCTATCATTATGTGACAAAATTTGAGAGAAAAACACAAGGACGGATTCCATTTTTGCAAAAGGTAGAAAATGCTAACTTTCATAAGTCAGATAGGCACATGTCATGTGTACTCCAGCTACAAATGTCCAATTGGATCTACCCCTTTACAATTCACAGTTTTCTGCATGTGAAATAGTCATGCACATGGGGAATCCAATTCTTCAAGCAGTTGAAAGTTCAAACCATGTCTAAAGATACTCTTGTAAAAAGGAAAAGTGTACAAGAGACTTGAAATTATTGAATATGTAAAACACACATGAAAGATAACAAATATCCCCATGAAACTTGGAACAATTAACATCCCAATTCATACCAATTTTAAAGAGTCCTCTAAATTATAACTTCTTAACACTTGTCATAGCCATTAGGACTTGTTATATTGTGTTGCATGAAATAGGTACCAAGCACAACAACATTTTCCAAAAGGAAAAAAAAAACAAGGAAAATATTAAATCATTTAAAATATGCATGAAATGTTTCAAATATTGTAAATATTTGAGTGCTACCCGTGCAAGTAATGTGCAGAAGGACCTGAAAAAGGTTATTTCTTCACACGGTATGAGAAAAACACAAAGAGTGCCTTCCACAATCATGCATAGGCACATACCCAAGCAAATGAGATCCATTCGACTTCAGATATTACACTTTTAGCAAGGGAAAGCTGTTCATCACCCTTCCATGGGAGAGAGAGGAGAGGAGAAAGTCATGCATTGGGTCTAGAGATCAATGAGCATTATCAGCTAAACATACATGTTCAAATGTTGCACCATATTGTAGATTGCATAAGAAGAAAAAGTTGATCAGATATTTGCACTCCCAACATTCATGCTTGAATTTGGAACCCAACAATATCATCTTCACATGTGAAAGAAATAGGAATAATGTCAAGTCTTTCATGAAAGACTTAGGAATAATGTAACTCATAAGAGCAAAGAGTGGCCAAGGCTAACCCTCTTTGCTGAATTGTCACATGTGGTGTGGGGATCTGTGTTGTCGAGTTCAACCTTGGGTAAAGTGTGTGTTCTTAGAAGTGGTCTCTGAAAAGGCCAAAGAAGGATTCAAGCTCTTGATGATCCACCTTTACTCCATCCCATTGCTGTCTTGACCATCCATCTCTCAAGTTCATGACCTTGCCCTGTACAACACTGCTTCAATTTTGACATCCTCTGGTTTTCAGTGTTACCCATGCCCTTCATTGCCATAAAAGGAGAATGAGGAGGTAATCCTCCAATCCATGACGGGGTGGTGGAGGCAGTGGTTGTGGGAGAGGCAGAGGTGGAGGCAGAGGCAAATGCAGGTATCGTGCAGGAGAGGAGGGCAGGGGCAGGGGCAGGGGTGATCTTGGAGGAGGAGGAGGAGAGCATGGAGGTGGAGGAGCAACAGGAGAGAGGGATGGACCAGGTTGTGTCTTCCAGGAGTTTGAGGAATGCACAGACTGTGCACAAGAGATGTTAGAGAGTGGGCAGATGTGTGTCTAAAACTCAGGTCATCTGCAGTCATGTCTTTTTTGCAAGGCTATGACATTGCCCCTTGGAAACCTGCTTCGAATACGAGCTGAAAAACAAACATTCAGACGTGACATGGTGAATAAAAATTCTTCAATTTGGTTGCTCTCTCTCTCTATATATATTTTCTGCATTTGACACATCTGTAAACATTAGACACCATTGGGTCTGTCTGGCTCTGTAGATCTGTTCTAGTGCACTCTGTCACATCACCATTCTGCTCAGAAAGAATTGGTAGGGAGCCAAACCTGGCTAGAATGGCAAGTCTCCTTGCTGCGAGCAGATGATGATCCATAGATGATCTTGGGCATAAAAGTTTCTGTTTTCATTGAGGATGTGAATGTTGTTGTTGTAGCTTGCAAACAGATCTGCAGTCCCAGAGTAAGAATTAGTCCTGTTCAAACCCATCTTCATGTTGGTCTATGATCCCAAAAAGAAAAACTTTTGGAGTATGTACGACCCTGGCTTGCATTTGTACCTTGACTTCAGTCCCAGCACTGTTTCTGTTAGGAACCACAAATCTTTTCTAGTCCTGTTGCCTTTTGGTTTCCATCAGCAACACATGGGGGGAAGGAACTCCATACACATCATATTGCATGCTCTGTTTGCTCAGTTGCATTTCCAGATTGGAACTGGAATTGCAACTGGAGGCAATCATTGGTACCAAATGCCACGGACCTGTTGCTGCAACCATGGACAAACACATCACGAAATGATCCTGGCTTCTTCACACAAAAGAACCACCCCGATCGGCTGCAACAGCATGAGAATTCAAATGCTTCAGCACTGAAGTGTAGTTCAGAATCATGCCAGGTTTTTCTAAACCCTCTGAAAACTTTCACTGCAGTGAATCAGATGATGATGATGGAAGAGGGAATGATTGAATGCATAGACAGCAAACAGCCAGAGACGAGTGTTTTCGGGAGAGTGGGTCACTTTGTGTTACAAATATTATTGCAATGCTTTTGTAGGTAGAACAGGATTCTGTGTGACTGGCTGCTTCAAAAAGGGTTAGGGTTTGAACGAGAAGGGAGAGAGAAAGGCATTTTGTTTGAAAGAAGAGCAATGACGGCAGAGCAAGGCAGGGCGACGAGGACGCGGCCAAATCTTCTGGTCACCGGGACACCCGGCACCGGCAAGACGTCCACCTGCTCCTTGTTGGCCAGCGCCACGGGACTGCGTCACATCAACGTGGGAGAGCTCGTGAAGGAGAAGTCGCTCCACGATGGCTGGGATGCGGAGCTCGATTGTTACATCGTCAACGACGATCTTGTATGTATATTTAGAAACCCTAGACTAATGGTTGCTGCAACAGACCCATGCATGCATGCCTGCAACCTTTCTTCTGTGTGCAGTAGTATCTATGCCGGTTCCTGAAATGGATGGAGCTTTTGTAGACATCATCATCAGAAAGGAGGTGCTTTGATATCTTGCTCTGATGTTTGTGAGGTTGCATTGCCACTGTCACTGCATTTCGTTGAAGGTGATTATGGGCCTGCTGCCGCTGTGGCACAATTGAGCTTTTTTAGTTATCATCATGATAGGAGAGAGAAGCACACTCTACTGTCTTGTTTCATGTTTTGTGAGCTTGCACTACCATTGCCACTCTGCGTACTCATGAGGGTGTTGATTATGGGCAGCACAATTGAGCTTCTGTACACATCATGGAAAAGAAGGGCATGTCTAGTTGCTTAATGTTCTGTGAGGTTACAGTGCCATTGCTGTCCTGTGTACTCATGAGGGTGATGATGATGATGGGCACAAATTGAGCTTCTGTAGATGTCATGACAAAGAACTGCATGTCTTGCTTCATGTTTTGTGAGGTTGTGCTACATTGCTGTCCTGCATACTCCCCAGGGTGATGATGAGTGGCACAATTGAGCTTCAGTACACATCACCAAAAAGAAGTGCATGTCTAGTTGCTTGATGTTCTGTGAGGTTACAGTGCCATTGCTGCCCTGTGTACTCATGAAGGTGAGTGTTGCAATTGAGCTTTTGTCCAACCTCATGAACAAATAAGTGCATTTCTTGCTTGATGTTTTGTGAGGTTATGGTACCAGTGTTGTCCTGCATGCATACTCATGAGGGTGATGATGATGATGTGGCATGATTTGTGGGATGACCAGCTATGTGATGAGATGGAGGACATGATGAGGGATGGAGGCAACCTGGTGGACTACCACAACTGTGATTTCTTTCCTGAGAGTTGGTTTGATTATGTTGCTGTGTTGCAGACAGACAATTCAGTGCTTTATGATCACCTCACAAATCGGTGAACTGGTTTTCTTTGCACTCCTGGAATGGTTTTACCTCCTTTGGGCCCAAATGTACAACATGTAGCCTCGACTTTTGCAACTCAACTGCTTATTCTTCCCCTTTTGTCGCAGGGTTACAAGAAGCATGGACCAAATGTATCAGCTTTTTTAATGAAGTTCTGCTGTGTGGGGATTTTATGTTAACAAAATTCTGTTAACAGATGCATCATCAATCTTGCAGAAATAACACCCATCTTGCAACATTCACTATATCGTAAGCATGATTCCTGCATGTAAAAGGAAAATGGGGTGTGACTTCATTTTGTGCTGGTGGGGTGGGTGGGGATTGTGTAGGGGTTACATGGGTTGTAAACTACAAAACAACATGGAATGTGAAATCTTCCAAGTTCTTCTGGAGGATGCATATGAGTTTTACAATTTAGAGATAGTGCAAGCCTTACTGAGCAACACCATCGAAGACATGAGCAACAATGTTGAGATTCTTAGTGGATTGATAAGGGCATGGGCCACCACCTAATACAGTCCTGAGACTCAGTATTGCTGTGGAGTGTCTGTACCTTGCAATTTCTCATAGATATACTCTCTGAGACAGTTGTTTCTCTTCTTCTCCGTAAACAGACCATAGGTTGAAGAAGATGGGTTGTGCATCCCTTCTTTCCACAGAAGGTTTGCATCAGCCTTTATCTTTATGTGCATCACCCTTCTGTGGAAAATGATAATCACAAGTGAAGGGTGTTGTGTCAAAATATACCTGGTTTCCAGCACATCTAACTGCATTATCAGGTAAGCAAGCAGTCAGGGAATTTAGCAGTGATTACAAAACTCTCCTGTGGGGATAATTCCAACAGAGATTTATGCAGGATGTTTTTTGCATGTCTTTTACTCTGGTTTTTATATTGACAATCATGTCAATGTCTCTCTAGTGGCAGTAGTATATCAGCAAAATGTGCTGCTAGTCTTGGGTGGCATGTTGGGCTGACACTCTAGATCTGCAATTACCTGTTGAATGCACATGGGTTGGAATCTTTTTGATCTCTATCAATCGAGTGCAGTTGTCTCTGGATTCAGTGAATTTGTCTTGGGTGGCATGTTGAGCTGATGCTCTAGATGAGCAACCATCTGTTGAATGCACATGGGTTGGAAGCTTTTTGATCTCCATCAATGGAGTGCAGTTTGTTGCTGGAATCAGTGGATTTGTCATGGGTGGCATGTTGGGCTGATGCTCTAGATCTGCAACCATCTATTGAATGCACATGGGTTGGAAGCTTTTTTATCTGCATCAACAGAGCAGTTTGTCTCAAAATTCAATGCAACAAGTTCTGCAGCCTCAGGTGCCATAGTGGGCCTCACTGACGCTCCAAGCTTTACTTAGACCCTGATTCTGGTGTGTCTGCAATCATGATGAACATGTACCAAAACATGGGGAATCTGCTGGCACTTCAGTGGTATTTGGGATCTGACGCTCACATACTTCACAATCTCTTAGCAAACAGAGGCTGCCATAGAGCTGAGCGGCTTGACATCATAATGGCTGAAACCTTTGAATAGCTCAGTCAGTTACTCTGAACAGGCATGTATGAGCTGTTGAAGAATCAACAATGTGGAGGAATTGTCTTGAAAGAATCGGTTGCTTTTCATTGTCCCCGAAGTTCAAATTCGCGAAAGAAAAAAGTTCGCACGTTTTTCGCTTAAACCTTAGCCCTTTCAACCCTCAAGTGCATCAACGTCAGGAAAAAGCTTTCCCGCAAAAATCTGGTGTTGCGGGAGCAGGTTGAAGGTTTTGAAGTCTTTTGTGATGCAACTGCTGCAGCGATGGGCATTTTGTCACGGGATTTTGCGGGAGCAGTAGCAGCAGCTGGCATGCCTGCGCTCCTGGCCACTGGCCTCACTGCCTCGCCGGTCTTCATGAAGCAGCCTGCCGCCACATATCCCGTCGCTGCTTTCCGCGGCGGGTGCTGCAGTGAGAAGAAGAACGTGCTGGTCGTTTCTAGCGGAGGAAGCAGGAGGAGCAGCAGCAGCATCAGAGCTTCTTCTTCAGACAACACCCCTGCAGCAGTCCTCATCTCTTCCATAAACAATGAACAGATTGGGAAGCACCCTGCTCACGTCACCGAACAACTGTACCAATACATCTTGCAACATACGCGGGAACCACAGGTATGTGGTCCTTTCATTCTGATGTGTTTCCCGTTCACAGATTGAGCGCTTCCAAAGTATTGCTTCTCTCCAGAAGAATTGTCTTAAGAGTGGGAAGTCGGAGAATTAGGGTGTGAATCGACGGCAATGGCAAACGCTTCTGTGGTTCTTCAACCAGTTGTGTGTTGTCTGGAAACAATTGTCAATCTTTCTCAAACCCTTTCTTCTTCGATATTCTATCACAAATTGCCTCGTGTAATGATGAAGCCCAGCTGATTTCTGGAATTTGAGAGTCCCAGATTCTCCAACAACTGAGAGAGGAGACTGCCACATTGCCTGGCAGTCAGATGCAGGCAAGTGACAGCTGTACCTGTTACAATCTGCTCTACAACTCTTAAACCCTAAACCTTGCTCATTTGTACTTTATTGTACATTGCTGCAATATTCTCAGGATGGATGCCTGGTTTCATCTTCAACACAATCCTGAGAGGTCTGTTCTCTGATTTTCCATCTCTGTAGCTCAGGAAGAAGGAGGTGCTGATTGCCATCACTTTGACATGGAACAGGTTTCTCCAGATCAGGCTCAGTTCTTGGCAATGCTGGTGCAAATTATGGGAGCAGAGCGCTGCATTGAAGTTGGAGTGTTTCATGTAAGCAAACATGAAGTTTCTGCATTCAGTCTGTCTTCCCTTATTTTCTTCCCAATGCTTGCTTGCATAGGAGGCCAAAATCTAGGTTAGAGTCTAGGAGCAGACTCTCCTCTTCTCCCTGGAATCTGTTTCCTTCCTTTGCATCACTTTCACCTTCTCAAGAGTGTAGAGCAAGGATCAACAATGTCAGTAAGCAGACTTTGTAAACATGCTTAACCACAGAACTGTTGTGTACAATGTGTGAGCTCTATAAATTTTGCTACAAGATTCTTATGTGGAGAAATATTTTGAAGATTGGGGGATTGGGTGCAGGGCTATTCGTCACTAGCTGTTGCTTTGGTGCTGCCAGAATGGGGTCGACTGGTGGCTTGTGAGAGGGATGAGAGATGTCTTGATGTAGCAAGGAAGTATTATGAACGTGCAGGTGTGACTCACAAGGTGCGTTTGTTTTATCATCTGTGGGTTGCAAACTCTAGTTGTGCTGCTATGTGTGTATGGTGAGCAGTGAACTAGAACAATCAGGTGGTGAATGTGTACAAGTGGAGCACAGGTTGGTTATAATATTCTCTTATCTGGGTGGGAGTAGGTGGATGTGAGGCATGGACTTGCAATGGACTCTTTGCAGTATTTGCTTGACAATGGTGAAGGTGGCAGGTACTGCTGCCACCTTATAGGTTTACAAGCACTTGTTTCTCTCTAATTAGAGGGGAATTTGTATGTTTGCTGAAAAGGAGGCCAGCAAAAGTCTTGTCTTTTCTCGATGTAACTTGACGATCCAATACAGTTGTCTTTCTAAATGCATAATGACTTACAGATGTTTGCTTAATGTACAGTTATGACTTTGCCTTTTTAGATGCTGATAAGAGGATGTACCACCAGTACTATGAGATGCTTCTTCAATTGGTATGTAGATCTGGCCAGTCACATGTGTGTGGGAGGATAAGATTGATAGAGGAAAGATTTCAGATCCTGAAAAGAACATGCTGTGATGTCCCTTGTGGCATATTTCCATTAAGCGTCTGCATGTGATTAAGGCGGTTGTTCTTTATATTACCACATTAATGTGTGAATTGTTGTCGAAGTTGCTTCATCTGGTACATGAGTCTTCAATTGCAAATTGCCAAAGAATTGATGGCAGGTCAGATGCAATGGATTGGTAGTTGTGGACAACATCTTGTGGTATGGGAGAACAGCAAACCCCTTGGTATGGCCCTCAATGCATGATGTTTCATTTCAGGTTTTTATTCTTGGTCTTCCACTGAAGCAAATAGCATTAGACCTATTATTCCTAGTTGGAGGCCTAATTATGACCTATTGCTGAATTAGGTGGCAGACAAGAGGACACAGTCTCTTCGGGATTTTAATCAGTTTCTTCTGTCAGATGAGCGTGTTTGCATAAGCATGGTGAGCAGCAGTCTTCAATTCTTCTGTGATGTTCCTCAACAAATAGTGTGATGAGAGGATGTTTGAGATATTCCAGGGTGCTTCCTCCTTCAGTCATTAAGAGTTGTGCCTGGTGATGGGTTGTTGTCATTGCACATGCAACAGGTGCCTATTGGTGATGGCATGACACTATGCAGGAAGCGATGATACACGAGAATTTCTGAGTGCGCAACGATTCTTTTCAAGGAATCAATTTGCCATTAGTAACTGGTCTCAGTGGCAGGTTCCAGAGATGTTCCCTTCTATTACAGCCACAGATAGTAACTAAGGTTCCAGCCAAAGTTTTGTGAGTTCATACTGCTGTGAACACAACAGCTCATTGTGAAAACATACATGGAGAAGAACCCTGGAACAAATAGACAGCAAAAAGGGGCAGACTTCTTTCTCTGGTTGTGTAGTTGCACCCTACTGGATATGTTGAAAGACTTCTCATATTCAAGCACTAAGCATGGACAGTTGTGCAGGGTGCAAGGGTCAGCCAAGTTGAGAAAGGGTGAAGACATCTCTTCGTGATGAGATCAATGTGTGTTACTGCAGACATTTGCTGCAGGTTGATGATGACCTTTGAGACCTAGCACACGTGGGAAAGCACACTGACCTTATAACTTTGTACGTGTTCGAAAAATCAGCTGGAGGAAATCTAAGATGAGCCTTGTGCTTTCTTGAAATCAATCTTGTCAACTTTCACCTCACCATCAATGAGCTCATACACATATACAACAACCCGTAAGCCATCAATGTCCATGAGAACAAAACTTGGGTTGATATTGAAAGTTATGCTGCTGTAAGCCCCAGTGGCTGAGCCAGGGTTGATTATCACCCCTCCTTCATGCTTGTATGCCTTGAATTGGTGTGTGTGGCCTGTGATCAAAATGTCTACATCCAGCTGCCGCTGCAGCATTGCTAGTGAATCCAAATCTCCCCAAGGAATCACCTTCTCACATGCCAACAGAGTTAAACAGATGAGTGCAAGGACATGTTAAGTCTGATGACTGCTAAGTATTTAGAGGGAGACAACATGATGATTTTGTATACATACAATCCCTGGTTCTCTCAGAGGATCACTTTCAACACATTGCCATTTAGGTACAGAGGTAACTAAAATTCTGTGAAATCAATTGATTCACCCACTAACACAAAGGCCTGGGGGTGGCAGATATTGTCATTTTCTTGATCACATTATATGAAATAATCTTCCAGTCATGATCATATACACTAGTAACAGTGACTAGATGTGTTTGTTGAACATAATGTTTTTGTAAATCATTTAATCTGCCATCCAGACCTTAATGTCATGGAATGGTCTCACCCTTGCCCATTATGCTGGGTTAGATGCCAGGTGAGTTACGTTGGGTGTGTCACCTAGCTCACTCAGTGCCTTACCCAACAGAATGGGCAGGGGCTTGATCATTCCATTGTTCATCAAGCATCTGCAAGATGGAGAAGTAACAGGATCCAGCAAACTGATATAGTGACACACCTGATGGCCATGGCAGATGCCAAGCTTAAATGTGCCAATAGTCAGCTGCTTTGTCTCAGGGTATCGAGAATCATCATCATACTCTCCTCGCGTGATGTGCACATCCCCACACAATGACTTCAAATAGTCATGTACTTCCTGCCATTGTCCCCCACCGTTGTTTCCAAGGTCAAATTCTTTCCTCGGCCTTTGTTCCACATGACATGGAGTTGCCCTAGCAAAGGGAGAGGGGTGAAAATGGTGAAATTGATGAGAGAAGACACTGGTCCCCAACATAGAAAAGGAAAGCAGGCAAAAAACCTGGAAAGAAACAGCTAACTAGAGACGGCAGTGAATGAGATTAGGCACGAGCGAGCGATGGAGTGCGAGATGAAGCAGCTAGACACAGATAAATCGAGAGAGGGAAAGCTGACAAGAAAAATCATGGCTATGCGAAACACGAGAACATGAAGAAGAGAAACCCACTGGAACACACTAACCATCATTCTGCAGAACTTCAGAATTACAGTCAAGCTTGCCAGGCAAACACAGTTGAATTCAACACGGAAAATGAAGGTCGATCTGTAAGGAAATACCATTGAAACAGGAGCATATGTGGAAGTAGAGAATTGTAAACATCGCAAAACGCAGGAGGTCTGACAAAATCGGGAAGAGAAGGAGAGGAGAGGCAGGCAGACATGCACCTTGATACATAAGTTACCAGGGCTAAGAATGTGTTGGATCTTGCCGGGTACCAGCATGGACTTGAACTTGGCAGGCAGATCAGCCGCCCTGTGCGGTATGTGCAGATCGCCCAACGCCAACACCAGCACCATCTTCTAATTCTTCTTCTTCTTCTTCTTCTTCCCCGTCGCGCAAGACTCTCCTCCTTCACCCAAAAACACAAAAACGCCGAAACGCACCAAAAACACAAACGCACGCAGGCGCGCGCGCTCGAGCACCAGAAGAACACACGTTCTCAGTTCCACATTTTGTGTTCGCTTGTGAATCGTTACCAACGTCGTGCAAGTTCCCAATTGTTTTTCCCACGTTCTCCGCAACTGCTGGCATTTGGGAAACCCATGTTCACACTGTGACCGGTAAGGCAGTAGTTAGTTAGTAATTTTACTCTGACGTGTGTGTTCTTTTTGCGTCCATATTTTTGGGGAGAAATTGACTTCGTATGTTTTGGTGTGATATTTGATTCAATGTGAACCGGTTTGTAGTTGGTTCAGGCACTAGTTTCTTGGGTCTAGTTAGTGAACAAGTCATATTTCAATTAGTGTATATACCTAATGTGAATCGTGTATATACCTAATCAATGGACAAAATTGAATATGACTTGTTCATTTTCACATTTGTTAATAGTGAGGTGTTCCAAGTTCTTTGGAAGCTTTCAGAAATACAAGTTGTATTTTCAACCTTAGCTATGTTATATGTATATGAGAAGGGTCTATCATCAAACATTTTTTGCATGTAACACATCGTCATGATAATGACAATGTAGAAGGACATTGCTACTGAGACATTGAGGAGGGATAGGTTGGTGAATAACTTCCACCCAATTACTCTAAACATGTTGAAGAGTACTTTTAAGATTGTGTAAGTTATTCATTTTGCAATATCATTGTGATTTCAATGAACATAATTTTTCAAACCTAATGAGGGACCAAAATATACAAAGGAAAAAATGTGATGGTGCTTTTCATGTGTGTGGGTGCATCACAATAGGTTTTTGAGAATGCAAAATTGAGTTGTGTTTTATTTGGTTCTATATGTGTCTCCATGTTGGTTTGCCATTCATTAAATGCAGATGGTGGTGTTAATCCTTTTTTAATCAATTAAGGTAGCTAATTTATTATTGCATATTTTTAAACCACATTTTGGATTTGTTTTTGAATTCAAAAACATTCTTGTTAAAAATTTGGTATATAGTGAGTGCATAGTCACAAAACCCAAGTTTTAGATTGTGCAAATATATAAACATGTGAAAGTTTGTGACCTAGGATTAATGGGTATAATTTTGAATTCGCCATTCTCCATTCACCCCATGATTGCACACTTGGTTGCACATAAAAACTTTATCAACTCAATCTCTCATTGCACACTTTATACCCAATTTGGGCTTTGCATTGCTATGCATTACCAATGATGATTAACTTTTTTTTTCATATGGTTTCCCATAATTCATCATTATTAAGTCAATGTCAAATTTATTTTGAACTAATATAAATATCATGGACATGAAAAAACACATGTTAATTTGCCTTTTCATATCCATGTTGTTGTAGGGAAATTGTCTTTGGAAATGTCCAAGGATGACCAACCAATAGGAAATGTTTTAAAAATTGTCCAAAGAAAACCATATGATAGGTTCCAAAAAATTACCCGTATATCAATTCTTTGGATTTTTTTGTCACTAAAATTTACAATTTCCCAAATGAGAATTCAAGAGAACTCAAGTGTCGTTGCAAAAGGATAGGTAACAATAATGTATGACAATAAGATTTTTATGTGCAAGGATAACAAACAACAATGTATGGCAATAGGAAAACATGTGTGTGATAATAGGGGAACTACAATGCTAGGTCCTATTGATCTATTGTCGAAGACCTTGGCAAATAATTTAAAAAAAAGAATAGAGAAAACTAGGAAGTTAGAGGTAGAACTAAGCAAGATGAAAAATGAAATATTGAAATTCAAATGAAATTAATTTGACACAAAATAATTTATGACATTCAAATTCATTGTAATTGATTTTGTGAATTTTCACATTATGTTGGAATGTGTTTATAATTTTATTCAGGGTAAAAATGTGTTACATTGTTGGAATGAATGCAATAAGCTTATGTCATATGTAACATGCATTTTGTTTGTTTCAAATCTTCTCCAATGCACAATTTGTGATATGATTATTAATCATGAAATGTTAAAAGGATTTTGATTTGGGGGCAAATAAATTGTTCATGTTGATGTGTGTACAAATTTATATGGTTTAATGTAGAAATGTACCATTTTCAAATTACTTGTGTGTTGTTGAGATCATATCTTGGAATATAATACATGGATGCATTCTAGACTATTAGTCTATGTTGTACTCAATGTAGTATTCAAAGTTAAGATCTTTAAGAATTGATCATTATTATTTGCAATAAATACATAATAGAAGATTTTGTGTGAGGATTTGCATTATTGCATACAAAACAAAAGGTCCTCAACTATTATAGTGCATTATGGTTGTCATAACCTTAACTCAAGCTCATTTTTCATTGCCATGATGAAATTAAGCTAAAAACTTAATATGGACTTGAGTCAAATGTAAGTTGAAGACATGATGTTTGTCAAGGAGAATGCAATGTTCACCCAAACAAAGTGAAAATGTTTGAAAACTGAATGGAGGCATTTTTAAAACTTTCAACATGATTTTTTTTCTTTGAAACTTGAACAATTCAGTGGTTCAAGATGTTTAAAGTAAAGTTTTAAAAATCAAGCAGAAAAGATCATTTGATTATTAGAAACATACCTATTAAGGATAATTATATATAAAATAGCGGAATTGCATACTCAAAACAAATTTGTTGTTTGAAAGTTATGATGGTTTCAAAAGCATGGACAAAAGTTTTTAAACACATCTTCCCATTTAAAGTTCAATTTAAAAAGGAAAATGATGTTCAATTAAAGAACTTGATAATACAATGCAAAGTTTTGCAAAAAACTTACAAAATGAAGTATTTGGTTGTTTGATTTTGTTAAATTTATTAATAATTATGAAGTTCCAAACTCATAAGAGTGTAGGTTAGGAATGCAAGGATTTTAACCATTTCAATGCAAGAAAGGTCATTTAGATTTTCACATCAACTATAAGTAATTACATTGGAATGAATTTTCCAACTTGTAATATGATGAATTTCTATCAAAAACATTTGACCACCAACCCCAAATTTATGGTAATTCCAATTTTGCAACTCTTTTTTAACCACAATTGTCAAAACTCCCTTCACAATGTGACCTACAAAAATAGTGCAAGATTCATAACAACCAACTAGTACATCCATGTTCAAGTGTTTGCAAACCACAATAGAACATAAACCCATCAAGATGAGAATAAATATTACTTACTAGGGATGTTGCTTAAATGATTGAGAGATCAAGTGCCAAAGTTGGGAATGCATAGAAATCAACATTAAAGCAAATTAGAATAACCCATAAGTTTCTAGAATGAACTATAGAACAAGAGATGACACATATTTCATCAACCCCAAGCCATGTATAACATTTGATGAATTTA
>Ga0116228_10000901_pt1 | contig 23869 bp, 25 predicted proteins | sample S1TSphfallax_2_FD_89694 | JGI IMG/M metagenome (GOLD analysis project Ga0116228, IMG submission 89694) | Host-associated microbial communities from peat moss isolated from Minnesota, USA - S1T2_Fc - Sphagnum fallax MG | ecosystem: Host-associated > Plants > Peat moss > Unclassified | place...
GCTGCTGCGGGGGCATGGCACGGTGTTTGTCGCCATCGGCGCGGGGCATCTGGCGGGGCCGGATTCGGTGCAGGCGCAGTTGGCGAAATCGGGTATTTTGGCCGAGCGGTTATAGGAAGGAAGGTCTTATTTTTTGAAAAAAAGAAGCAAAAACTTTTGCTCATTGGCGTACGTGGACATGGGCCACGGATGCCAAGCGGAAAAAGTTTTTTGCTTCTTTTTCAAAAAAGAAGTCTTTCTTGCTTTGGCAGGGATGCAGCACTAGCTTGGCTAGGTTTAGCTAAGGACGCAGCGATGCCGATCGTCAATATGCTCGACGCGAAATCCAGCCTGTCGCGGCTGGTGGAGGCGGTGGAGAGCGGCGCGGAGACGGAGATCGTGATTGCGCGGAACGGGCGCCCGGCAGCGCGGCTGGTAGCGTTGGCGGCGGCGCCGGTGCAGCGCCGGATTGCCGTAGCGCGCGGCCGGTTCGTGGCGCCGGACGATATCGACGGGGCAAACGCGGAGGTGGCGGCGCTGTTTGGCGGCGGCGTGTGAGGCTGCTGCTGGATACGCATATCGCGCTTGGGGCGGTGACCGATGATGCGCGGCTTTCGGCCCGCGCGCGCGCTGATCGGGGATATTGGCAACGATGTTTTCGTGAGTGCCGCCAGTATTTGGGAAATCGCGATCAAGCATGCGCTGCGGCGCGGGCGGGCCGACGACATGCCGGTCAGCGGCCAGGTAGCGCTCGAATGTTTTGCGGAGGCCGGTTATGGGCGGCTCGCGGTTTCCGCGGCACATACCGCACATGTTGAGCAATTGCCGCGGCTGCATGCCGATCCGTTCGACCGGCTGCTGGTGGCGCAGGCCTTTCTGGAGCCGCTTGGCTTGCTGTCGCGGGACGCGGCTGTGCTGGCGTATGGCGGGACGACGATTGCGGTGTGATACCAATCGGCCGTGAGACATAACTTGCGGGGTTTGACGGCGGTATATGTATCTGGCGAGGACCATGGCCGAGCTGACGCCGGCGGCACGGGTGCTGGCACGGGACGGGCTCGTGATGTTGCCCGACATTTACACGGTCAATGATCTGGCCGAGCTGAATGCGGCGATGAATACGCTGTTCGCGTCAAGACAGGATCAGAAACGATCTTATGTCCGGCCGGACGACATGATGGCACTTGGGATTCTCGATCTCGTGCTGTCGCCGGCCATGCTGGATGTTTTGTTCACGATCATGCCTGATCCGGTGCTGTATCATTTGCATGCATACGAGATCGAGGCCGGGTGCAGCCAGCCGCATATTTTCGCCAACCAGCCGGGCGGGTGGCATCGCGATATGGACAGTGCGTATTTTCGTGACGATCCCACGCATGTCAGTGTTTTCGTCTATCTTTCCGACGTGGGGCCGGACGATGGCGTGTTCGAGTTCGCATCGCAGGAGCCGGAGGCGGCGCTGATGCGGGGGGCGCCGGCAATGTCGCTGACCGGCAGTGCGGGGCTGGCGTTCGCGTGGCATCGCAGCTTTTACCATCGGGCGGCGCCGAACCGCGGCCCGCGCCGCCGGCGGCTGTTGAAGATTTCAATTCAGCGCAATGAATTCCCCAGTGTGCTGATGGAGAAGGATTATGTTCGCCGCATGCTGGCGGAGGTTCCGGCGGGAAATCCGAAACTCGATGTGCTGCTCGGGCGCTTGCAGGGCCTGGCTGCCCCGCATCAGGCGGCGTCGCGGATGATTGCACCAGTCAGGGTGCAGCCGATGGCGACCGTTGATGTGACGCAGGCGGCGCCGGGCAGCGTCGATGGCAGCGGCGCGGGCCTGCCCTATGATTGAACGCGCGGCGCGCCGCCGCGTGCTGATTGTGGGCGCCGGGCGCCGCGTGCAGGGAAATTTTCTGCCGGCGTTCCGCTGTCTGGACGACCGGTACGAGATTTGCGGCCTGCATGCACGGACATGGGCGCGGCTGCTGCCGGTGGCGCAGGCATGGGGCGTGGCCGCGGTCGGCGACCTCGGCACGTTCGATCTTTCCACGGTCGATCTGGTCGCCATTTCGGTGCCGACGGCGCAGAACGCGGTGGTTTTGCAAGCGCTGCTGCCGGCAGCGAAGACGCTGCATATTCTGATCGATACGCCGGTAGCGGCGACGGAGACGGAACTGGCGGCGTGCCGGCCGCTTCTGGCGCAGTTTGCCGGGGTGACGGTGGCCGAGGACTATATGAATTTTCCGGCGTTCACGCTGGTGCGCGACGCGGCGGTGCGCGGGTTGATCGGGCGGCCGCGCAGCCTGTCATTGTTCAATATCGGGTATCGATACCATGGTCTGGCGCTGATCCGTTCATTCACCGGGTTCGGTCCGGTGGTGCAGAGCTGGCGGCGTGCGCTCGGCACGCACGGCACCATCGTGGGGTATGAGTTCGCGGATGGTTTCAGCGCGACGGTGATCGGGCCGTATCGCCGGCACGAACATGGCGGCGGGTTGCTGCTGGAGGGGTCGTGCGGTTTCATTACCGAGGCGGCGACCGATGCAAGCTTCGTCAGCAAGAAGCGCGAGATGTTCGTCTTGCAGCCGGACCGGTCGGATGGCGTGTTGACCGGATATGCGATCGTGGGCGGCGGCGCGGAGGTTCGGCTTGCGTGCCCTGATCTGGCCAGGATGCGTGGCATGGGGCTGGCCGATGCGTCGGAGCTGAATTTGCTGCGCGGCTGCGGGCTGATCGAGGTGATAAGGTCGATATTTCACGACAAGAACATAAATCGCAGTTATGGCTACGCGCAGGGGCTGTATGATTCGTTTGTCAGCCTGCACGCGGCGCGGGGCGATGCGATCCTGGATCCGTGCGGGCTGCTGGCGGCGGACGCGCCGGCGGTGCTGCCGTGGCGGCGGCAGGCGGATCAGCAGACATATCTGAAGGCGAGCAAGAAGGCGTCGGCGGCGCTCGGGGCCGCGGAGAAGATTCTCGTGCGGGCCGGCGATGTTGTGGATGCGACGCGCGAGGCGCGGCAGGGCGACCACACCGCGCTGTATGGCGCGCGGGTCAATGGGCGGGAGCTGCCGGGGACTGTCTGGTTTATTTATAATCCGGCCTGGGGGCTGGCGTAAGCTGAAGTGCGCCAGTTGATGAAGGCGCAAGAGCAAAAGTTTTTTGGTTCTTTTTTTCAAAAAAGAACACTTCCTGTTTTTTGCGTGCTTGCCGTGAACTGGACGCAGCTTGAGAAGACGTGAGCGAAGAGGATAGGCGCGACGCCGTTACGGCGCGAACAGGGCGGCACCGGCGCCGGTGGCGGCGCGCAGGAGCGCACGGTCTAGGGTGGCGAGCGGGGCGGCGCGGCGGAGGGCGAGTTCGAGATAGGCGGCATCGTAGATCGATAAAATGTGTGTGCGGGCGAGCGTGAGGACCGCGATTTCGGCGGGGGCGGTGTCGATCTCGATCGGCAGGTAGGCGATGTCGGCGAGGCTCTGGTGCGTATGCACGGGCGTGAGGCGGTTGCGGCGTTCGGCCGTGACGAGCGCGTTGCGCAGTTCGAACCACCAGAGCGACGGCACGACAGCGCCCTCATGCTGGACATACGCGAGAGCTGCTTCGGCGAGGCCGCTTTTCTCGTCGGGCAGCACCCAGGACAGCGTGACGGAGACGTCGAGCGCGAGCGGGGGCACGGTTACAACGTTGCCGCTGGCAGCGGCTTAATGGCGGCGGCCTTCCTCGACGAGCGACTTGAGGTCGGCGGCGGTTGTCAGCTTGCGCTGCATGGTGCGGCGGGCAAGCAGGCGGCATACCGCGTCATCCGCCTGGCGCTGGCGGGTGGCAGCTTCCGGGGTGACGCGGGCGATGGGTTTGCCGTGGCGGGTGATGACCAGCGTCTCGCCCTTCTCGATGTCGTCGAGCAGGCTGAGCAGGTGGGTCTTGGCGTCGGAGGCACGGACTTCGCGCATGGCTGGTCCAGACTGGTCGAATTGACTGGTCAGATTTGGAGGGGGACGCGCGTGATTTCAAGTGCTGCACCGACCGTGCTGGACCTTGACGTGCGGCAGTCGCGCCAGATCGCAGCGCGCGCGGCGCCGGCGCGGGCTCCGGGCCGGTTGGTATCAGGCGGCCTGGGGGGCGTGGGCGCGGTCGAAGGCCGCGAGCGTGAGGCAGGGGATGTCGAGGCGGGCGGCCAGGGTCTCGCACCAGGCGGCATCGGCGACGTCGCCGTCGTCGTTGAGGATGTCGGTCCAGGCCGCGATGTCATGCGTGGTCAGGGCGCGGAGCACGTGGCATGCCGCGTCGGCGACCGCGCGGGGGGTGCCGGCGGTCATGGCGGGGACGACGTGACCGGGGGATTTGAGGCTGGCGATGCCGGCGTCCGGGTGGCCGGCGGCGCGCAGCGTGAGCGCACGGTCGGCGGCGGAGATGCCGGTGCCGTCGCAGTCGGCGGCCTCGACGCTGCGCAGGAACAGCGGGCCGCGATGGTCGGGGCGATATTCGCCGGCGAGCGTGAGGCCGAGGCGCATGGCCTGGGCGGGGGTGACCGAAAAGCAGGTGATGCCGCGGGCGTGCAGGATGGCGGTGGCGACGATTTCGGTGGTGGCGAGCGCCGCGGCATGCAGCAGGAAGCCGCGGCCGGCGCCGTCCAGCGCGGTTTCGTCGATGACGGCGATCAGGTCGCCGTGCTGCAGGGCGGTGGCCGCCGCTTGGAGGGAGGGCGGCATGTCGGGGTCGGGCACGGGTGGGGCGATCCTTGGGTGGGCTGGGCGGATATAGGGCGGGTGGGCGTCGGCGCCAAAGTGGCGCGGGCGAAGCGCGAAAGCGGTGGGTTTCACCCACCCTACGGATTGATCGCTCTGTGATAGGTGGCGAGCAGCATGTCGATGACGTGGGTGCGCTCGAAATCGGCCTGGTAGGCGGTGTGGCCGGCTTCGATGAGGTGGGCGCGGAGTTCGCTGTCGGTGAGGGCGGTGTAGAGGGCGGCGGCGAGCGCGGGGACGTCGTCGATGTCGCAAAGCAGGCCGGTTTCGCGGTCGGTGACGTATTGGGCGGCGCCGGCGGCGCGGGTGGCGACCAGCGGGCGGTGCATCGACCAGGCTTCGGGGATGACGGTGCCGAACGGTTCGTAGCGGCTCGGCAGCGCGCAAACGTCGCACGCGGCGAGCAGGGATTTGCGGTCGGTGCGCCAGCCGAGGAAGCGGACGCGGTCGGTGCAGCCGAGGGATGCGGCGAGCGATTCGTAGCGGGCGCGTTCGGGGCCCTCGCCGGCGAGCCAGAGATACACGCCGGGGAGCGTCGCGACGGCGCGCAGGATGGTGTCGATGCCCTTTTTTTCGTGCAGGCGGGACAGAACCAGCACGACGGGTGCGGCGTCCGGTGTGGCGAGGCTGGCGCGGTTGATGGGGGGCGTGTCCGGCAGCGTGCCGAAGGTGTGGACGACGGCGACGCGGTCGGCCGGGGCGCCTTGGGCAATCAGGTGACGGGCGATGTCGCGGGTGACGCCGACGAGGTAGTCGGCGCGGCGGTAATATTTGAGGTCGTAATAGCCGCCGCACCAGCCGAGCACGGGGCATGGCATGGCGCGCGGGATGAAGTCGGCGGCGCGGGCCATCCAGGCATGGGCGAGGTCGGCGCCGGTTTGGGCGGCGATGCGGCGCAGGGCGCCTCGGCGGAGGCGGTCGCCGAGGGAAAAATCGAAGCGGGTGAAGGCGACGCCGGCGGCCTCCGCCCGCGCACGCGCGATCGGGTGGGGGCGACCGATGACGTGCTGGGCGATGCCGCGCTCGGCCAGCGCGGCGATGACGTCCTGCGCGTAGGTCTCGGCGCCGCCGGTGGGGGCGCCGGCAATGATGTGCAGGATTCTCATACGATGGCGGTGGTGGCGGCCAGGCGCAGGAGCAGCGCGGTCAGCGCCAGCGCGGCCCACCAGCTGTCGGTGGTCAGTTCGAAGCTGGAGGCGCTGATCGAGAGCGCGGCGGCGAAGGCGGCGTAGGCGAAGGGTGCGACGCGCGCGGGCATCTGGGCGATGCGCCAGAGGACGAGCAACGCGAAGGCAAGGCCGAGTGCCACGCCGATCACGCCGGTTTCGAGCCAGAGTTCGAGCCATTGGTTGTGCGGATAGATGCCGTAGGGCTCGACGAACACGTAGGCGCGTTGTTCGGCGGGCAGAATGGGGACGCGTTTTGCGTTCGACAGGCCCCAGCCGAGCCATGGGCGCTCGAACACGCGCGCGGTCATGTAATCCCAGATTTCGAGCCGATGCAGGCCGGATTGTTTCAGGTGGCGCCAGAACAGCACGCGGTCGTGCGACAGGATGCGCAGCAGGAACGGCAAGCTGGCGGCCATGATGACGGTGAAGACGGCGAGCGCGCGGGCGGTGACGCGCGGCGCCAGCCAGGCGGCGACCAAAGTGGCCAAGCCGATCGGCAACGTGACGCGCGCGGTGGTGCTGAGGCCGGCAACGGCGAGCACGGCCATGGCGGCGATGACGAGCAGCGCGCGGCCGTAGCGCTGTTCCAGCCGCCAGAAGGCCAGCAGGGGCCAGAGCAGCAGCGTGAGATAATCCTCGCCGCGGTTATATTTGGTGCCGGGGAACAGCGCGTGCGGGTCGAGATGATGTTGCAGCCTGTAGTGCAACGCGCGGTCGGCGCAGAGCACGGCGACACCGGCGAACAGGGCGAGCGACATGGCGCCGAAGACGCGTGCGGCGCTGGCAGGGGGGAGCGGGCGGCCGGCGAGGACGAGCAGGCTGGCGGCCAGGATCAAAGCGAGCTGGAGGTCGGCCAACAGGGTACGGTGCGGGGCCAGCGCAGTGGCGGATTCGAGCGCGCAGAGGGTGCAGAAGGCGGCGCCGAGGCAGGCCAGCTTCGCATCGAACGCGGGGCGGAGGCGGAGCAGGCCAAGTGCCCAGGCCAGGGTGGCGTAGGCGGGGCCCAGCAGGAGCCCGGCGAACGGGAGGGCGGCCAAAAGAAGACAGGAAGGAAGGTCTTCTTTTTTAAAAAAAAGAAGCAAAAAACTTTTTCTACTTGGCGTACGCGGCCCATTTCCACATACGCCAAAGAGCAAAAGTCTTTTGCTTCTTTTTTCCAAAAAATAAGACCTTCCTTTTTTCTAATCCTGAAACACCACCGTCTTGCGACCGTTTAAAATGACTCGATCGTCCAGGTGGTAGCGCACGGCGCGCGCCAGGACTCGCCGTTCGATGTCGCGGCCCTTGCGGACCAGGTCGTCGGGACGGTCGGCGTGGCTGATGCGTTCGACGTCCTGTTCGATGATCGGGCCTTCGTCGAGCTCGGCGGTGACGTAGTGGGCGGTGGCGCCGATCAGTTTGACGCCGCGGGCGTGCGCCTGGTGGTAGGGCTTGGCGCCTTTGAAGCCGGGCAGGAACGAGTGGTGGATGTTGATGCAGCGGCCGGCGAGTTTGGCGACGATGCCGTCGGACAGCACCTGCATGTAGCGGGCGAGCACGACCAGTTCGGTGCCGCTGTCGCGGATCAGGCGCCAGAGTTCGGTCTCCTGTTCCAGCTTGGTGCCGGGGGTGACAGGCAGATGGTGGAAGGGGATGTCGCCGAGGTCCCAATGCGCGTAGGTGTCGCGCGGGTGGTTCGAGACGATGCCGACTGGTTCCATGTTCAGCTCGTTCATGCGCCAGCGGTAGAGCAGGTCGAGCAGGCAATGGTCGAACTTGCTGACCAGCAGCAGCACGCGGCGGCGGCGGGTGCGTTCGTTGAGCTGCCATTTCATGGCAAAGAGGGTGGCGACTTCGGTGAGGTCGGTGCGGACGATGTCGATATGCGAGGTCGAGGTGAAGACGACGCGCATGAAGAAGCGGCCGGTTTCGGCGTCGTCGAATTGCTGTGCGTCGCGGATGTCGCCGTCGTGGGTGAGAAGGTGGTTGGCGACGGCGGCGACGATGCCGGGGCGATTGGGGCAGGCGAGGGTGAGGACGAATTCACTCTTGGTGGTCACGGCGGGGCCTGGGGGCTGTGGGCGGGCGCACGGGCCTGGAAATGCGGAAGTCTGTCAAGAAGAAGGCCGCGCAGCGGCCCCTTGCCGCGCAGCGCACGCGACACCGGCGGCACGCCGGCGGGGGTGCAGCGGGCTGCCCCCCTGGCCTTTCTCTGGAAGGTTCATTAGTCAGTTAACGAAACTCAGGAGGCTGCATGAGCACGCCCGACATCCAAGTGACCCGCACAGGCCCCCTCACCCATATCCGGCTGAACCGGCCGGCCAAGCGCAATGCGCTGACGGTGGCGATGTATGCCGACATGGCGGAGACGCTGGCCGCGGCGGAGGGTGACGGCACCGTGGTGGTGCTGTTCTCCGGCGCCGGGGCGGGGTTTTGCGCGGGCAATGACCTGGCGGATTTCCTGGCCAACCGGCCGGCGAACCGGGAAGAGGCGCCAGTGCACCGGTTTCTGCGCGCCATAGCGGCGAGCACGCGGATTTTGATCGCGGCGGTGCATGGCAATGCGGTGGGCGTCGGCACCACGATGCTGCTGCATTGCGATTTCGTGCTCGCGGCGCCGGACACGATGCTGCACATGCCGTTCACGGATTTGGGGCTGGTGCCGGAGGCGGCCAGTTCGCTGCTGGTGCCGCGGCTGGTGGGGCATCAGCGCGCGGCCGAGTTGCTGATCCTGGGCGAGAAGGTGCCGGCCGCGCGTGCGGAGGCGCTGGGCCTGGTGAACCGCGTCGTCGCGGCGGACGCGTTGCTGGCCGAGGCGGAGGCGCTGGCGGCGCGGGTGCTGGCCAAGCCCCGGCGGTCGGTGCTGGAGACCAAGCGGCTGATGAAGTCGCCGGTGACCGATGTGGCGGGGCGCATGGACGATGAGGGCGCGACGTTCGAGGCCGGACTGAAAACGCCGGAATTCGCCGCCATCGTCGAAAAGTTTTTCTCCGCTCGTAGCAAGGTTGCCTGAAGAGATGAGCCTTCCAGCCTCTATCGCCAGCCGTTTGCGCCTGCCGGTCATCGGCTCGCCGCTGTTCATTATTTCCAACCCGGACCTGGTCATTGCGCAATGCACGGCCGGCATCGTCGGCAGTTTTCCGTCGCTGAACGCGCGGCCGGCGGAAAAACTGGAGGAATGGCTGATCCAGATTACCGAGACGCTGGCCGCCTACGACGCGGCGCATCCGGAGGCGCCGAGCGCGCCGTTCGCGGTGAACCAGATCGTGCACCGGACCAACGACCGGCTGGAGCACGACCTGGCGCTGTGCGTGAAATACAAAGTGCCGATCGTGATCACGTCATTGGGCGCGCGGCAGGACGTGAATGACGCGGTGCATTCCTATGGCGGCATCGTGCTGCACGACGTGATCAATATCGGGTTCGCGAAGAAGGCGCTGGAGAAAGGCGCCGATGGCCTGGTCGCGGTGGCGGCCGGCGCCGGCGGACATGCGGGCACTTTGTCGCCGTTCGCGCTGGTGGCGGAAATACGGAAGTTTTTCGACGGGCCGGTGGCGCTGTCCGGCGCGATCTCGACCGGGGCGGGCATACTGGCGGCGCAGGCAGCCGGGGCGGACGTGGCCTATATCGGGTCGGCGTTCATTGCGACCGAGGAGGCCAATGCGGTGGACGCCTACAAACAGGAGATCGTGAATTCGACGGCGTCGGACATCGTGTACTCGAACCTGTTCACCGGCGTGCATGGCAATTATCTGCGCGGGTCGATCGTGGCGGCGGGAATGGACCCGGACGCGCTGCCGGAGTCGGACAAGAGCCAGATGAATTTCGGCGGCAGCGCCACGAAGGCGTGGCGGGATATCTGGGGCGCCGGCCAAGGCGTCGGCAGCGTGGACCGCGTGGTCCCGGCCGCGGCGCGGATCGCCACGTGGCAGGCGGAGTATGCGGCGGCCCGGGCGCGATTGGCGCTGTAGTCCGCGCTTGGGTTTGGCGCGGAGAGGAAGGCGGGGGGCTATGCCCCCTCGACCCCCGCGTCACGCGCAGCGTGCCTTCGCACGAAGGACAAGTCCCCGTCGTGCGAAGCACGCAGTCGCGTGACGGGGTCGAGGGGCAGAGCCCCCGCGTCCCTCTCCGCGCCAATCCACGCGCGGACTACACCATCTTGCCCACTTCGCCGAACAGCGGCCACAGGAGGCGCAGCAGGGCGCCGGCCATGCAGACGGCGACGATGAAACGGACCGCGCCGCCGAGGAGTTTGATGGTGGCGATCAGGGTGAGCAGCGGCACCAGGGCGAGGATCAGGGTTTGCGCGACGCCCTTCACGCCGATCAGTTCGAGCGGCGCGCGCATGTCGTGTTCGGCGATATCGATCGTAGCGGAAGCGATATGACCGAACAGGATGAAGGTTCGTTCGAAGAGGTGAAGCAGGAAATTAATGAGAATCACGTCGCAGCCCTTGCCGGTTACGCGCCGCGCGCGGTTCGATCACGCGACCACCTGGAGATTAGCATAGGCTAGGCTCAATTTTGAGTGATCAGCGCTCATTTTGTGAGGGCGTGGTATTTGCGCAGCATTGGTGTGGGCACAGGCTGGGGCGGGCCCCTCGCCGGCCCCGCTCTCCCCTGAAGGAGGGCAGAGGGGGCCGTGTCCGGCTTAGGGACTTTCCGGGACGAAGGCGCCGGGGGGGATCAGAGCAGGGGTGACGTAGGCGTGGTGGAGCGCGTCGAGCTGGGCCCAGAGGACGTCGCATTTGAAGCGGAGGGCGGCAAGCACGGCGTGCTGGGCCTCGGGCGTGCGGGCGTGGGTCTTGACATAGGCGAGCGCCCAGTCGCTGTCCTGGCGGGCCTGGGTCAGGCGGGGCGTGAAGTAGGCCAGCGTGTCGGGCGTGATCCAGTCGTAGTGGGCAAGCATGCCGGACACGCGTTCGGCGATGATGGCGGGGCTGAAGAGTTCGGTGAGCGACGAGGCGACGGCTTCGGTGAGCGGGCGATCGCGCACGAAGGCGACATAGGCGTCCACGGCGAAGCGGGTGGCGGGCAGGATGCCGGCGCCGTCGCGCACGTGGGCGGCATCCAGGCCGACGCCTTCGGCGAGTTTCATCCAGCGGGCGACGCCGCCGGTGCCGGGGCTGTCACCATCATGGTCGGCGATGCGGCGGCGCCATTCGCGGCGTTCGTCGGCGGTGGGCAGGCGCGCCATCAGGGTCGCGTCCTTGATAGGGATCATGGCCTGGTAATAATAGCGATTCAGGGCCCAGGCCTGGACCTGGCCGCGGGTCAGGCCGCCGCTGTGCAGCAATTTATGGAACGGGTGGTGAATGTGATAGCGCTCCGCGCCGATGTCGCGCAGGGCGGTTTCGAGCTCGTCCGCAGTGAGCAGGCGATCGGTTTTCATGGCTCACACATATCGTGGTGGTGGCGCGACGTGAAAGTGGAGGGCTGAGGCCTGCGGTACTCAGGCGGCACCGGCGACCCCGCACCCCGGCCCTCCCCACGAGGGGGAGGGAGAAGAAACTCTCGGGGGGATGGGGTCAGGCGGTGGCGTGGGCGAGGCGGCGTTCGGTGACTTGCATGCGCATCGCTTTTTGCAACTTCTCGAAGGCGCGAACCTCGATCTGGCGGACGCGCTCGCGCGAGATGTTGTATTGCTGCGAGAGCTCCTCGAGCGTCGTGGGGTTATCCTTCAGGCGGCGTTCGATCAGAATGTGACGTTCGCGGTCGTTCAGGCCCTTCAGCGCGCCGCCGAGCAGGGCCTTGCGGCCGCTGAGTTCCTCCCGGTCGGCGAGCTCGGTTTCCTGGCTTTCGCCTTCGTCGACCAGCCAGTCCTGCCATTCGCCTTCGCTGTCGGCGCGGACGGGGGCGTTCAGGCTGTGGTCGGGTGCTGCCAGGCGGCGATTCATGCTCACCACATCCTGCTCGGGCACGCCGAGCGTGGTGGCGATTTTGGCGACCTGTTCGGGTTGCAGATCACCATCTTCGATAGCCTGCATCTGGCCTTTCAGGCGGCGCAGGTTGAAGAACAGTTTCTTCTGTGCCGCGGTGGTGCCCATTTTGACCAGGGACCAGCTATGCAGAATATACTCCTGAATGGCGGCGCGGATCCACCACATGGCATAGGTGGCCAGGCGGAAGCCACGATCCGGGTCGAAGCGCTTGACGGCCTGCATCATGCCGACATTGCCTTCGCTGATCAGCTCGCCGACCGGCAGGCCGTAGCCGCGGTAGCCCATGGCGATCTTGGCGACCAAGCGCAGATGCGACGTGACGAGTTTATGGGCGGCCTCGAGATCCTCGTGGTCGCGCCAGCGTTTCGACAGCGCCAGTTCCTCCTCCGCGGTGAGCATCGGGAACTTGCGGATCTCCTGCAGGTAGCGGGAGAGGTTGCCCTCTGGGGCGATATTGATAACGGAGGCCATTGTGGGGCTCCTTTCGTACGGCACGCGCCGATGAAGCCTACCCTATAAAGGCATAGACGGCGCGCGGTTCCGAACTGGTTAAGAACGGAGCGCGGGGAAACATAAATATCTGGGGCGGCATCCCGGCTGCGGCAATGCCGACCAGATCTGTGCCGGTGTTGCACGCCCGCGACACCGGTGTCGTGCGTGATAGAGGACCAAATTGGTCCAGTCAACTTAACGCTGTGTAGGAATTGCTCCATGCGGCGCAACGACCGGCGCCCTGGTGGTGGCTAGGGCTGGTCGGGTGCCAGGCCGCCGAGCGTCAGGCCGGCGCGCTGGCCGGCAAAAAGATAGAGCAAATACAGGCCTTTGCCCCAGCCGGGGATGGAGTTGGTGCTGACATACAGGCTGGGCAGCAGCAGCATGGCCGCAATGCCCGCGCGGCGCGCGGCGCGCGGCAGATCGGACCAGAGCGCGGATCCGATCGCCAGCATCGACAATGAACCGAACTGCACGATGCGGCTGGTGTCGGTGGCGATCAGGGTCAGCGGCAGCGGCAGCAACACGCAGCACGCATGGAGTTTCGTGGGGGCGGCGCGGCCGAAGGCGCGCGGCAGCAGCAGCCAGGCGAGCTTGTAGGCGGCGGCCATGCCAAGCAGGCACCGCGCCGGATGCAGCATGGCGAGCTGCGCCGAGGTGAGAGTCGTCACCGCGGCGGGGCGGGCGGCGGCGTCCAGCGCGTGCGCGAGGCCGGTGCCGGCCGAGAGCAGGTAGCCGGCGATATAGACCGCATACAGGGAGGCGGCGACGCGCAGCCAGGTGCGTCGGTCCTTGGGCGGCGATTCGATGGCCAGGAATAGGATAGCGAAGCCGGCCGCGACCTCGTGGCCGCCGATCATCAGCGCGGCGGCAACGCATTTTTCGGCGGTGGTGAGGGGCGCGCGCCAGCAGAGCAGTGCCACCAGGAAGGTGAGCACTTCGGTGTAGCCGGGGATGATCAGCAGGTAGGCAAGGATGGAGCCGGTCAGCAGCGCGAAGCGGGGCAGCGGCGGCAGATCGCGCCGCGCCAAATGGTCCCAAGTGACGAGGAAGAAGGCGGCGAAAGTCGCATACCACATCACCGCATAGGGCGCCGGCCAGGGCGGGAGCATGTAGGTCAGCGCCGGCAGCAGCGGCCTGCGGTCGGGCGCCACGAGCAGGTCGGCGTGCCAGAAATCATGTGCCATGGCGGCGAACAGCACGCCGTGGCTCGACATGCCGCCGGCACCAACGAGCAACATGAACAACAGCAGCGGGATCAGGGCGGGGAACGCGCGGGCCAGCGCGGGGCCGGCATGGCGCAGGCGCGGCGCGAATAGGGCGAGCGATGCGGCCAGGAGTGTGGGGATCGCGACGTGGCGGAGCAGGACCGGGGGACCGCCCTGCCCCATCCAGGTGCAGGCGTAGACCAGGATGGCGCTGCTGGCGAACCAGAGCGGGCTGGTGCGGAGACGGATCATTCGAGGTCGTTGCCGACTGACGCTTTGTGGGGTCGTACCCCACCCCGCTGCTGCGCAGCCCCACAAGGGGGGAGGGAGAAGAAATCTGGGGGTTTGATGACGGGGGGCCAGTTTGGCACGTGGTTAGATCGAGAGGCGCTTGAAGGCGCGTTCGGGGATGGCGCCGATGATGGTCATGATGGGGCGCCAGAAGAACGGGACGTAGATGATGTCGCGGCGGCGGGCGGCGGCGGCGAGGACGGCGCGGGCGACGGCATCGGGGGTGGCGACCAGGAACAGGCCTGGCAACCCGAAGGTCAGGGCGGTGTCGACGAAGCCGGGTTTGACGGTGAGCACGTGGACGCCGGCGCGGCCGAGGCGGTTGCGCAGGCCGGCGAGGTAGGTGTGCAAAGCCGATTTGCTGGCGCCGTAGATGTAGTTCTTCAGGCGGCCGCGGTCGCCGGCGACGGAGCCGAAACCGATCAGCGTACCGCTGCGGCGGGATTCCAGGACTGGCGCGAGGCCGTGCAGGATGGAGATCGCGCCGGTGAGGTTGGTGGCGATGCAGTCGAGCGCGAGCGCTGGATCGGCGTCCATCGCGGCCTGGTCGGGCATGATGCCGAACAGCAGGGCAATGTTCAGTACGCCGGAGACGCCCGCGAGAGACGCTGCGAAGGCGACATGGGCGGCGGTGTCGGTGGCGTCGAAATCGCGCGTCGTGGCGGTGATGCCGTAAGCGATGCTCAAGTCGGATGCGGTGCGGGACAGGTCGGCCTGGTCGCGGCCTGCGAGGATGATGTCGGCGCCGGCGGCGGCGGCCTGGCGCGCGAGCGCGCGGGCGATGGCGGAGGATGCGCCGAGGATCAGCCAGGTTTGGGCGCTCATGCCGGGTCCTGCAGGCGCAGGCGGGTGGCCATGTCGGTGCGGATGCGGCGGTCGGGGTCCGCGGCCGCGCGGACGGCGGCGAAGGCGGGGAAGTCGGGATACATGCGGCGGAAGCTGGCGGGGTCGAGCAGCGAGTCCTTGGCCAGGTAGACGCGGCCGCCGGCGTCGGCGGTGATGGCGCAGAGGCGGGCGTGGAGTGCGTCCAGGCCGGCGGTGCGGGGGAAATCGAGCGCCAGCGTGTAGCCGGGCAGCGGGAAGGACAGGTAGCCGGCGCGGCCGGGGCCGGTGCGCTTCAGGACGGCGAGGAACGATGCCTGGTGCGCGGCGGCGATCACCTCCAGCAACGCGCGCAGCGCGGCAGGGCCGGTGTCGAACGGCACGACGCATTGGAATTGGGCGAAGCCGCGCTTGCCGTAGATGCGGTTCCAGCCGTGGATGGCGTCGAGCGGATGGAGGAAGCGGCGCCAGGGAGCGGTGCGAGTGCGGCCGGCTGCGGGGACGCGGCGGTAATAAAGTTCGTTGAAGGCGGCGACGCTGAGCGGGTTGAGCGCGATCGCCGGGAAGTCGAACGGAATGGCGCGGGCGCGTTCGGCGGGTTGGGCGGCGGGGCTTTCGATCGGTTCGGCGGTTTCCAGAATACCGCGGCCGAGGCGGGCGCCGGTGGCGGTCGCGTCGATCCAGCCGACGGCGTAGCTGGCGGTGGCGTTGGCCTCCATGACGGCGAGGAAGTGGTCGAGGTCGCGCAGTCGGTGGTCGCGGACCTGGAGCTGGCCGCCGGGAACGCGTTTGAGACGGAAGGCAATGCGGGTGATGAAACCGGTGAGGCCGGCGCCGCCGACGGTGGCGCGGAATAGGTCGTCGGCCGGGGTGATGGTGCTCGTGGTGCCGTCGGGACGCAGCAGGTCGAGCTCGGTGACGTGCTGGCCGAAGGTTCCGTCGGTTTCGTGGTTCTTGCCGTGCACGTCGTGGGCCACGGCGCCGCCGATGGTGGCGAAGCCGGTGCCGGGGGTGACCGGCGCGAGCCAGCCCCGCGGCAGGAAGACGGCCAGCAGGCGGCGGAAATCGATGCCGGGTTCAACCTGGACGATGCCGGTTTCGGGGTTGAACGCCAGGATGCGGTCGAGGCGGGTGGTGATCAGCGAGGTGCCGCCGGTGTTCAGGGCACTGTCGCCGTAGGAGCGGCCGGCCCCGTAGAGGCTGATGTTGTCGGTGGCGGTGAAGCCGGCTTCGGCTTCGGCGAAGCGTTCGGGGCGGGCGGCGTCGCAGCGGGCGTACGTGAAGCGGCCCCAGCCGGTGAGGGTTTGGCGGGCGCTACGCATCTTGCGGGGTTTGCGGGAAACGAGATTGGTCGGCTGAAGCCCATCCTACGGTGATCGGGAGGGCGAGGAGGCCGAGGGCGACGGCGAACCAGAGGGTGGTGAGGCGGATAATGGCGGTGGCGACAAGGGCGGTGGGGAAGGCGACAGCTTGGGTGGCCAAGAGGCCGACCATGGTGGCTTCGGTGCTGCCGAGGCCGCCGGGGAGGATGGAGATGGCGCCGACGATCATGCCGAACGCAAAGATAAACGCGGCGGCGAGCGGGTTGATGGTGGCGTGCAGGGCGTGGAGCAGCAGCGCAAAGCTGGCGGCTTCAGCGCACCAGCCAAGCGTGCCGAGCGCCAGGGCCGCGCCGAATATGCGGGGTGAGCCGAGTTTTTGCAGGGCGCGGATAGCGCGGCGGATGCCGACGAACGCGCGCGGCCAGCGGCGCAGGCGGTGGTACGCGGCGTCGATGAGCGGCAGCAGCAGCGCGGGGCGCAGGGCGATGGCGGTGATGGCGCCGACGATCAGGATCGCGGCGGCGGCCATCCAGGCGTAGTGCGCGAACCACGCGGCGGTGATGGCGACGACGACGGTGACGGCGACGGCGTCGGACAGGCGGTCGGCGATCAGCAGGGCGGCGGTGCGGTCGTAGGGCGTGGCGTGGGCGCGGTGCATGAGCCAGAGGCGCAGGGCTTCGCCGAGCTTGCCGGGCGTGGTCGTCATGGCGAAGCCGGCAACGTAGTAGAGCGCGTTTTGCAACGGCGGGACGTCGAGTTTCAGGGCGGCGGTGAAGAGCAGCCAGCGGGCGGCGCGCAGGGCATAGTTGGCGCTGCTGAGCAGCAGCAGGGCCGGCAGGATACTTGGTGGCACGCTTTTGAGCGTGTGCCACGCGGCGTGCCCCCCGCCGGTGAGCGCGGCGAGGCTAAGCCCCGCCAGGAAAACCAGTGGTGCGGCAACCAAGTAAAGACGGGGGGTTGGGGGGGCGGCGCGCCCCCCCAACCTCACTTCTTCCAATGTGACGCTCACAGGGCGCCCAAGAGGAAAGCGCCGAGTGCCGCCGCGCCGACCGCGAGGCTGACGCGGTCGCGGAGTGCAAAAACCACCGGGTCGTCGGGCATTTCGCCGCGGTTGGAGAGCATCAGCACGCGCATGACCCAGAACAGCACCAGCGGGCAGACCGCCCAGAGCGCGTTCGGCCGGTGATAGAGTTCGCGGATGTCGGGACTGTTGACGTAGAGGGCGAGCACGAGGACGGCCATGGTGCCGCTGCTGGCGGCCATGCTGCGCAGCATGTCGAGGTCGGCGGGCATGTAGCCGCGGCCACTGATTTTGGCGGTTTTGCCTTGGCGGACATGCTGGCCGAGCTCGGTCTGGCGTTTGACCACGGCCAGCGAGAAGAACAGGAACATGCTGAACGCCAGCAGCCAGGGCGAGATCGGGATGGCGGTGGCGGCGCTGCCGGCGAAGACTCGCAGCGTGTAGAGGCCGGCGAGGATGATGACGTCCCACACCGGCCAGCGCTTCAGGCCGAGCGAGTAGGTCAGCGTGCTCGCGTAGTAAATGCCGAGCATGAACAGGAAATGCACCGGCAGGAACAGCGCGATGGCGAAGCCGGCGGCGAGGCTTACGGCGATCAGCGGCGGGGCCTGGCGGATATCGAGCGCGCCGCTGGCGAACGGGCGGTTTCGTTTGGTGGGATGCAGCCGGTCGTGCGGCAGATCCAGCAGGTCGTTCAGCAAATAAACGGAGCTGGCACAGAGGCTGAACGCGACGAAGGCGGCGGCGGCGGCGGCGAGCGTGGGTAGATGCGTGCGGTGGGCGGCGAAGACCGGCACGAACACCAGGATATTCTTGGCCCATTGATGCACACGCAGGGCGCGGGCCCAGATACGCGCGCGGACGGCGAGCGGCGTGCGCGCGCCGACGCATTCGACGCGGGGGCTGGCGGCCTGGGCGCGCAGCTTCAGCGCGGCGTTGGGGGCGACGACGTAGGCGGTGGCGGCTTCGTGCCACACGGGCAGGTCAGCGGTCGCGTCGCCAACATAGTCGAAGCCGTGCGGGCCGAATTTTTCCACCAGGAAATGCGCTTTGGCGGCGCCCTTCAGGTTCAGCGTGCCATCGCTGGCGAACACCGCTTCGAACGGGCCGGTATGGGCAGCGATCGGCACCGCGACGGCCGCGTCCGACGCGGTGCAAAGATAGATCGGCCGGCCCTCGGCGCGGGCTGCGGCGGCTAGGGCCAGCACGTCGTGGTTATAGACCAAGGATTCGGGGTCGAGCGGCTGGGCGGCGGACAGGCGCTGCTTGAAGCGGGCGCGGCCGGCGGTGAGCAGAGTGGGTATGAGACCGGCGAGGGCGAGCGGGTTGTGCGCGGCGAGGCGCAGCGCCGCTTCGACCAGCGTGTCGGTGCGGACGAGCGTGTTGTCGAGATCTAGGACCAACGGGACGTGGGACACGGCCCGTGGTTTTGGTTTGTGTTACCAAAGAAGAACAAGAAAAAACTTCTTTTTTGAAAAAAAGAAGCAAAAAACTTTTGCGCGTTGGCGTACGTGGCGCAGGCGCTTTGCGTTGGTGTGGGCCGCGTGTGCCGGCGGGCTGATGCCCAGCCTACGGTCTAAGCCGTGGGGGCGTCGGGGGTGGTCCAGCGGATGCGGCCTACGGCGTGGCAGGCGGGACAGGCGGCGTGCCAGGCTTGCGGGGTGGCGCCGCAGGCGGCGCATTGCCAGAGCGGATCGGGGGCCGCGGCGGCGGCCTGACGGAGCGCGTCCTGCTGGCGTTCGCGGCTGGCTTCGTCGTCGCCGGCGGCGGCGATGTCGGCGGCGAGCAGATAAACGCGGCGCTGATACAGGCCGGCGACTTCGGCCGATTCGAGATGGCGCTGCGCGGCTTCAGGCTGGCCGGCCTCCAGCGACAGGCGGGCGAGCAGGAAATGTGATTCGGCGCTCTGCGCGGCGTCGCGCACCAGGCTCTGGCCGGCTTTCAGGCGGGCCAGGCGATCGGGCGACGGCGCCAGCGCCATGGTGGCGAGGTCGGGGTGCGGGGTGCGGGCCCAGGCTTTGCGCAAAGCGTCCTGGGCGGCCTTCTCCTTGCCGGCCTCACGCAGGCGGCGCGCGAAGGCCAGCGCCGCGGCGGGCAGGCCGGGGTCGCGCTTGAACGCATCGCGGGCGAGTTTCAGCGCCTGGACCGGGTCGGGCGCCACTTCGGCGGCGGCGGCTTCGAGAGCTGCGTGCGGTGCCGCGTCCCGATTCAGCAGCAGCGCGTCCTGCCAGTCGCCGGCGCGGACGGCGGTTTCGGTGCGCTCGGTGCGCAGCCAGGCCGCGCTGGGATGGGTCTTTTCGGCCTGGCGCGCGAGCGCGCTGGCACGCAGCCAGTCCTCGCGCGCGACCGCCTGACTGAGCAGGCCGCGCAAGCCGAGAAACGCGCCGTCGCGATGCGCGGCGAGCTTTTCGAACGCGTCGGTGGCGAGCGCGCCGTCACCGGACATGGTGCCGGCGGTGGCGGCCAGCAGCAGCACGTGCGGGGTGTCGCCGAGATATTGGCGGGCGCGGGTGATGGCCTGCTTGGCGGCATGGCCCTCCCGCGCGGCGAGCGCCACCAGGGTTTGGGTCAGTGCCTGCTCGCCCTTGCGGCGGGCGCCGCGGCTGCTGACGCCGCGCACGGCGTGGCGCAGGCCGAACAGCGCATCGATGGCGCGATAAATGCCGTAGAGCGTGGCGGCGAAAATCAACGCGGCGACGACGGCGACCGAAATTGGCGCCTGCACGGTGTAGGGGCCGGCCTGCAAGGTGATGGCGCCGACCAGATGCTCGATCCACCAGGCGCCGGCGAGCACGACGGCGGTGACCAGCAGCAGCGCGACAACGTGGCGCATCAGCCGTGCAGCGCCAGGTCGGCGAGCGCCGCGCGGGCGGCGAGCAGCGACTCCGCCTGGTCGATCCAGCCATGCATCACGTCGGCGGCGGGGCCGGTGAGCGCGCGCAGCGTGGTGACGGCACCGCTGAGATCGCCGTCCTGCACGCGGTCGCGTGCGTCGGCGAGGATGCCGGCGGCGGGGTCGCCGACCAGCACGTCGCTGCCCTGGCGCACGGTGACGGCGGTTTGCAGGCGGGTTAGCGCGCGCTGCCAGATGCTGCGGCCGGACAGGTCGGGCAGGCTGACAGCGGCGGCGTGATCGGCCAAGGCGGGGAAGGATTCGCGCAGGCTGGCCTCGGTCGGTGGGGCGACGGTGGCGAAGCGGGCGATTGCGGGGGGAGCTTCGGGGATCTTGCCCAGCGGGCGGCCGGCTTGCAGCGCGACCAGCGCGCCTTCGATGCGGGTGAGACGGACGGTGGCGTTGGCGAAGTTTTTCGTGCTGCCGGCGGTTTGTTCCAGCGCGGCCAGGCGGGGGGCGAGCTGGTCGAGCCTGGCGGCGAGTTGCTGCACGGTGGTTTTTTCGGCGTCGAACGCCTGGGAGATGCGGGCGTTCAGGTCGGACAAGGCTTGCTGGGTGACGCCGGTGTCGGGGGCCTGGGCGTCCGAGCGGGCGGGTTCGGGGCGGTTGGCGAGCGCTTCGACACGGGCGGTCAGGTCGTCGACGCGCTTGGGCAGATCGGCGAGATCGGGCGGGATGGCGGCCGGCCCCGCGGCGGGGATGGTGGGCGGCGGGGCTTTTTCGAGCTTGTCGATGCGGTCCGACAGGCCCTGCACGGTTTGGGCCAGGGAGGCGATTTGCTGGGCGGCTCTTTCCGCTGCCGCAGTAGCGTCCTGCGCTTCGCGGTGAACGGCGTCGAGCTGGCGGACGGTGTCGGGACTCGGGTTGGTCCAGGCGTAATAGCCGGCGGCGCCGAGCAGCAGGAACAACAGCAACGAGAACAGCACGCCGCCGGCGCCGCTGCTTTGGCGGCGGGGCTTGCCGGGGCGTGGTGGCGGGGGCGTCTCGACCGGCACATGGTCGATGACGGGCGCGGGCGTGAGGTCCGGCGCGGGCTCGATGAATTCGTTCATAGCTGGGCCAGGACATCGTCCAAGGTGGGGGCGCGGGCCAGGCGGATCTGGCGCCACGGCAGGGAATTTAGCGCGTCCGCGGTCGGGTTTCCAATCGCCAATGCCAAAACGTTCCGTACGTGCGGGGTGAGACGAACCGGCAAGGCGCGGACGAAGGCGGCGGCGGTTTCGGCGGAGAGGAACAGGGCTGCGTACAGCGCATCACCGCGCAGCGCCGACTCGGCGTCCGGCGGGAAACGGCGGACGGGGGTGGCCGCGTAGGTGACGCGGCGGAGGACTTTGTAGCCGGCGGACCGGAGCGCGACGGCGGTGGCGAAGCCCTGGCGCGCGCCGGCGGCCAGCAGGAGCGGGCCGGATTTCGGGTCGATGTGAGCGCGGCTGAGTGCCACCAGCGCTTCGGCGTCGCGGCCGGCGCTTTGGACATTGGTGAAACCGGCCTGGCGGGCGCGGGCGGCGGTGACGTCGCCGACCGCGAGGAGCGGGATGTTCGAGGGCGGGATGCCGGGCAGCGCGTTGCCGCTGGTGACCAGAATGGCCTGGATGGTGAGGGGGATGGGGGCTGGTTGCATGGTGCGCACGGTGATGAACGGCGCGACCAGCGGAATGTATCCACGCGCGGTGACGAGATTGGCGGTGCGGGCGGAGTCCTCGATGGGGCGGGTGATGAGAATCGTGCGGGGGTTAGGCAAGGAAGGCAGACTTCTTTTTTGAAAAAAAGAAGCAAAAAACTTTTGCTCTTGCGCCTTTATGACGTGACGCACGGGCGGGTGAACTTGCGCGGGTCCAAACTCGCAAAAGTTTTTTGGTTCTTTTTTTCAAAAAAGAACACCTTTCTTACTTCGACATGTGGGCGGAAGCCCACACTACAGGAACAGGTCCTCGGGGCAGTCGGCGCGGAGTTCGGCGCCTAGGTCGGCGCCTAGACGGGCGGCGTCGGCAGGCGGAGCGGCGGCGCTGCGTTTGAGGAGGAAGGAGCCATCCTCGCGGGCGACGAGGCCGGTGAGGTGGAGCGTGCCCTCCGGGAGGAAGCGGGCGTAGCCGCCGATGGGGGTGCGGCAGGAGCCGTCGAGCAGGGCGAGCATGGTGCGCTCCGCGGTTGCGACGGCACGGGCCTCGGGGTCCTCGATGGCGGCGAGCAGCTCGAGCAGGTGCGTGTCGTCGGCGCGGATGGTGACGCCGACGATGCCTTGGCACGCCGATGGGACCATGGTTTCGGGGTCGAGCACGAGGCTGGCGCGGTCGGCGAAGCCGAGGCGTTTGAGGCCGGCCATGGCGAGCAGGCTGGCGGCGAAGTCGCCGCGTTCGGTGCGTTCGAGGCGGGTTTGCACGTTGCCGCGGAGCAGCGCGATTTTCAGGTCGGGGCGCTGGTGCAGGAGCTGGGATTGCCGGCGGACGCTGCTGGTGCCGATGATGCCGCGGGCGGGCAGGCAGGCGAGCGGGTCGGCGGGGTCCGGCGTGCCGGCGTCGGGGCCGAGGATCAGGGCGTCGCGGGCGTCTTCGCGCTTGAGCGTGCAGGCGAGGATGATGCCGTCGGGGAGCGTGGTTTCGAGGTCTTTGAGGCTGTGGACGGCGAAGTCGATGCGGTGGTCGAGCATGGCTTCGTGGATTTCTTTGGCGAACAGGCCTTTGCCGCCGATTTCGGCGAGGCGGCGAGTTTGTTCGGCGTCGCCGGTGGTGCGGATGATGTGTTCGGCGCAGGCGGTGCCGGGGTGCTGGGTGGTGATGACGTCGATGAAGTGGCGCGCCTGATAGAGGGCGAGCGGGGAGCCGCGGGTGCCGACGCGGAGGGGGTGGGCGGTGTCCATGGCGGTGCCGTATGAGGCAGCGGATGGTTAGTATCAAGAAGCGCTTAAGGGATGGGGGTCTGGGGCCTCAGGCCCCGTCGTGCGAACGCACACTGCGCGTGACGGGGTCCGGGGGCAGAGCCCTTGGCCTTTGCTGATGGGGCCGATCCTGGGAATCGAGAGTTCGTGTGACGAGACCGCGGTTGCTGTTCTGAGTGGTGATGGCGCTGTGTTGGCGGAGCGGGTGCTGACCCAGCAGGATCATGCGGCGTTTGGCGGGGTGGTGCCGGAAATCGCGGCGCGCGCGCATTTGCGGTATTTGCCCGATCTGGTGCGGGCGGCGTTGGCGGACGCGGGGCTGGCGCCGGCGGATTTGCATGCGGTGGCGGCGACGACGGGGCCCGGATTGATCGGCGGGCTGATTGTGGGCGCCGGGGTGGCCAAGGGGATGGCGATTGCGGCGGGGAAGGTTTTCGTCGCCATCAATCATCTGGAGGCGCATGCGCTGACGCCGCGGTTGCCGGGGCTGGTGCCGGGGGGGGCGCCGTTTCCGTATTTGCTGCTGCTGCTGTCGGGGGGGCATTGCCAGTGCGTCGCGGTGGAGGGCGTGGGGCGGTATCGGCGGCTGGGCGGGACGATCGATGACGCGGTGGGCGAGGCGTTCGACAAGGTGGCGAAGATGCTGGGGCTTGGGTGGCCTGGCGGGCCGGCGCTGGAGCGGCTGGCGGCGGAGGGTCGGGCGGTGCACGCGCTGCCGCGGCCGATGCTGGGGCGGGCGAATTGCGACTTTTCGTTCAGCGGGTTGAAGACGGCGGTGGCGCATCTGGTGGCGCCATATGCAGGGCCCCTGCCCCGCTCTGCGGCCGCGGATATTGCGGCGAGTTTTCAGGCTGCGGTGGCGGATGTGATCTCGGATCGCACCGGGCGCGCGCTGGATATGATGCCGGCGGCGGGGTTGCTGGTGGTGGCGGGCGGGGTTGCGGCGAATGGCGCGGTGCGGACGGCGCTGGGGGCGGTGGCGGCGGCGCGGGGGTTGGCGCTGGCGGCGCCGCCGTTGCGGCTGTGCGGCGATAATGCGGTGATGGTGGCGTGGGCGGCGATCGAGCGGCTGCGGATCGGGGTGTGGGACGGGATGGAGTCGGCGCCTCGGCCGCGGTGGCCGTTGGGGGAGTTGCGGGGGGTGTGA
>Ga0116228_10000902_pt1 | contig 23867 bp, 20 predicted proteins | sample S1TSphfallax_2_FD_89694 | JGI IMG/M metagenome (GOLD analysis project Ga0116228, IMG submission 89694) | Host-associated microbial communities from peat moss isolated from Minnesota, USA - S1T2_Fc - Sphagnum fallax MG | ecosystem: Host-associated > Plants > Peat moss > Unclassified | place...
AGCAGCTAAACTAACACACTTGATAGAAGCAACATCTATTGAAACTTTTGTAGAGGAAGAAACATTGAATACAAGCAGTTGTAACATAAGGTTTGAACCTTTGTCTATGTGTGAATTGCTCGGATAGTCTTTTCTTGAACATGCACTTCACCATCCTTTCTTCAAAAAGGATCCTCACCAAGACCATTTCCTTTTCTTTGGAAAGCTGAAAACATCCAAAAGGACACAAAAATTCCAAAAGACATTGAAAAAAATAAAGAGATTTTCTTTCTTTTGATATCTTGAAATCCATAATGACATCTTGAAACATTACAACTTGTAAAATGTTTATTTTTTAAAGATTCCAATTTGGAATTGACCCGGGTGCAAGCAAGGTAAAGCTCATTACTCCTTGTCAAAAACAATTACATGTAGCCATGAAAAAGTTTTTTTAATGTATTGAAAGTAAATAATTAACATGATGATATTTTTCTATTATGTTTAAAATGTTGAAAAACCTCATCTTAAAAGTAGAATTAAGTAGATTTTTAAAAAAAAATTCTACTTGCACAAAATGTTTGATCTTACAAAATGCATTACATGTAGATGAAATGGGCTACATGTAGATGAAGTATTGATTTAAAAAAAAGTCAACTTATTGGAGCCTAAAAAAAAGACTTATGTATTATCAAATGATGAATTTGTAATCATAGTATATCAAATTTTTAGTATGATGTAGGTTTGAACACCATTTTGACCCAGATAGTTTCAAACGTACTTTCAACCTACTTTTATGATACTAAAGTTGTTCAAATTTTGTATTTAACTTCCCTCAAACTAAATGTAGGCCCCTATGGTTTTAAATTTCTACTTCAAAATATTTTGAATCTACTTTTTTGTGTCCATATCAAAAATTGTTCCATTTTTTAATTGGATTTTAGGCATACTACTTTTTTGTTTCCTTTACCTTGTTGACACCCACCCCTAATAAATATGTAGTTTGGAATTGTCTTATTATATGACCAACAACTATAGCCCATCCTACCTAAACCAACTCTGATGAAATCATCGTCACTAGAATTAGATATTGATATTTATAATTAACAAAAAATATATAATTTGACATAATTAAAAAATGAATAAAAAATAAACCTAAGTTAATTAATATTTTCAATAATAATAATAATTTATTTTAATATATTAAATTATATATATTTATCAACATCTAAATTATCTATTTATATTAATTATTGAAAATCTTTTCAAAGGGTTGAACCTATTAAGAATTAATTTTTATTTATTAAAAATTTATTATAATAAACCATAACAAGTGACATAATAATATATATAATAATAGTAAAATAAGTAACTTAAGCTAGTTACAAATTACATTATTTATATTATTATAAGTATTCAATCATTAAGTATTATTAAATTGTAATAATTACTGAAATATAAATTTCATTTTAAATTCTATAATTTTTTTATTTATGAATTTATAATAGTTACTATAATAGTTTATAAGGGAATATAGTAAATTATTATAAAAATGAAAAAATTATCTTCAAAGGACAAATATTCTTATTAAAAATAATAGTTTTAAAATAATAATTCATAAATAAATATTAAAAGTGAATTAACAATATGAATAAATAAAAAAACCCCCTAGCCTTGCTTACCAACAAATTACAATAATAATTTTATTAATGTTATTATTATTTTCAAATATTTATATTTATTATTATCTATAAAGATGAAGAAAATAATGGAAATAATTATAATATAATAATTAGCCTAGGTTAAGTACCAATTATGTTAATTAAAAATTTAGGACTAATATTTATAATTTATAAGTAATGTTTATTTATTTCAATATTAACCAATTTCTAATTTATAAAATTAGTTGATAAGATCATTATAATTAATATATAATTAATTAATTGGTAATTTATTTATTTTCAACTAATACTTTTAGTCATATTTAATAATATATTTAAATCATATATTATATTATTTTGCAATGAAAAATATTGATAATTATTACTATAAGTAATTAGTTAGGGTAGTTTATTGGTTATTAGTTAATCAATTTATTTATTGGTTAACTAGTTAGGTAGTTAATTACTAACTTACTTAATTAATTATATAATTTACAAAAATTAAAATGAGGATAAAATATGGGATAAAGTTTTTTGTTCCAAACAGTTTACAATTAAAAATGTTTAGTCACAAACTATTTACAACTGAAATTTTGAAAAGTTTATCTCATATGTTTTGGCTTTCACTTTCATCTTTAAAATATATATAAACAATGTGTTTTGTTTTACATTTTCATTTTTAAAAATGGGCATTTGGGATGAACCAATAAAAAAAACCTAACCCAAAATATAGTATAAATATTCATGTACTTACACTTACTACTTACCTCCTTGACCTACCTATTTAAGTAGGTATTTGGCCTAGGTAAGTAAGTAAGTCCTATTTAAACAAATATCTAACCTAAGTAAATGGATATGTAGATCCTATTTATCTACCTATGAAGGTAGGTAAGCATGGGTTGTGGGTAGCCTACTATCTAGTTCAACCTACATACCTAATTATTGATTTAAATTTGTTTGACACAAATTCAATTAATTTGCCACATGGAAAATTTCTATTACACCACGTGTCATTATTAAAAACCATCCAAGCATAAAAACTAAACAATTTATATTATTTCAAAATTACAGTAAAAATATTTGAAATTATGAAAAATTGGGACATGTGGGAACACATAACTTGCTTCCATTGTTTACCAAAAAAATCACATCCTAGTTGCAAGTGATAATACATATATGGCCAATCAAAGAATGAAGGTGTATTTTGTTGATTTTTTTTTCATCCAAATTCTTTGTCATTTGTGACTAGTGTCACATGTGAGTTGTCCAATGTGACTATTAAATTTTAATTGCAAATGTCACTTGTGACTACAAATTAGTTGCAAGAACTAATTACAAAATTACCATTTTCTACTAGTGTGAGTTGAAGAAAGTTGGGTTGAAACGAATCATTAATTTTCAATATAATGTGGGTGATTGTTTATTTGATGCAATTGTGTATTTAGTAAAATACTCAATTAATTCCAAAATAATACGAAAACATAATATGTCACATTTACAAGAATGTTTAACCCTTGTCACACCTAAAGTCTTAAAATGTCGTGTCGTAGGAGATAATTAAATTTTGAAATTTTGCATGATTTCCACCATGGGAAAACAAATGATGAATAAACTTATATGAAATATATTATCACATAATAAAATTGATTAGAAAATTGATGTGTAATTGAAAAGAGAAAAACCCAATGATAACAAAGTAAAAGCTTCATAAACTAATTCAATAAATATATCAATAGCAAATAATATTGATTTAAAAAAAATTCCATCTACTAATGAGAAAATAAATGTTTCTCATAAAAATATTCATAGACGTAAAGATGATATCAAAATATTGTTAAACATGTATGTTATTGTTGTCAAAGGTTAGATTTCAAATATCAATTTTTTGTTGCATCAAAACAAAATATTGAAAGAACTATGGAACATGTATTAATATGTAAATCTTGTAAAAAAAATTTGACATTGGAAAACCTTTTGAATTACTTTTATGAAATCATATCATAATCAACAAACCATATTCAAAAAAAATTATGCTAAATAAAATATAAAAATGTTTAATTGCACCACATTTAATATTCACACAAATATTTCAATTACAATGGTATGGACAATATGGATTACATGGAAATATTGTCAATGTCCCAATGAATTTGAATATTATTCAAATTTTTTTTTACCTTAGATGCCATATGAAGATTATTCAAGTTTTTTATTTTTTTTAAAAAGTTATAATTCAAATCTATATATATGTTTGGTTATGTTCAACTTAACATAGTCATGAAAACATATAAAAAAATTATAAGATGCCTTTGTATTAACATCAAATGTTGCAATAAAACCAAATTGGCAAAGTTTAACAAAACTTGCAAATGCAAGTGGAAATAATGATTTGGAAAATGACAATTTTGAACAAACTTTTGATTTCCATAATTTAGACAAATTTGAAGAAATCATAGAAAAAAAACCATGGAAAAACATTGGTACAAAACATAATGAATCTTGAAAAAATTATTGATGATGATCCAAAAACTCTAACAATTGTTCCAAGAGAAGGTTTTTGGCCACTTGGATTATTTCATGATCCATATTCAGAATAATACAATTTCCCAACATTGTTTTATGACAATCCAAGACCATCTTTTACATGTTCATATTAAAAAATAGTACAAGTTAAATTAACAAATGTTAATTACAAATTTTCATATCATATAACAAATATATTTTTCCCAAAAAATCAAAATTTTATTACATTTTATATTGTCTTATGCATGGATTCATATATGAAAAGAAAAAATATTTAATCGACTCCTCACAACTAGTGATGTTTCAAAAAATTGTGAATTTAGACAAAATATTGAAATTTGATTTAGGTTATTAGGTTTAGGGTATAGGTTGTATTCATACACCTCCAAATGATTTAAATCGATTTTAAAATGACACTTTTGCAATTATTAAACAACTTGGACCTTTAATTCTTTTTGTAACATTTACCAAATCAATCATTAAACCATCTTTCTTTAGCAATTTTTTTGTTAATTACAATACTAAATCATCAAAAAAACATAAACATAATAAAATTATATAGTGGGTTTCATTTTTTTTTTTCATAAAGATCCAAAAAAATATTAATTAAAAAAAATTAAACCTTTTCATGGATCAAAAACTAATTTAAAAAGTCAACATCTTTCATGGAAAGATGTGTGTTTCAATGAAAAGATAATATTGAGAAAATGAAAAGAAATTGTATATAATTTTAATAATTTTAATGATTATGGTGATGAGTGGGATATATGGTCACAAGTGCAAGAATACACCAAAAAAATGAAATAAATGGATAGGAATATGTCATTATTAATGACATAAATATTGATGCAACTAACCTAGAAAAAAACATGTTACAAATACCAAAAAAATTAAATTATATGTTCTAACATATGAATATCCATCAACATTAAAAAAAAACCTAAAAGAAACAAAACACCAATTCATGATGTTTCTCAACAAATGGATGAATGCATTCCATATGAAGAATTCTCAACAAATATGAAAAAACTTAATGATGAACAAAGATTCATTGTAAATGATATTATATATTTAAATATATATATCCTTCAAAACCTTTACACAAATTTTTTGACAAGAGGTGTGGGGATAGGAAAAACTTTTACAGTAATGTGTATCATACAAAACATGTTAAGATATTGTATAAAAGATATTCCAAATGTTGGCCCTTTGAAACCAAAAGTCATGAAATTAACATACATAGGGAAAGCTACATTCAACAATAATGGTATGACCATTCATTTCACACTTGTGATTCTTTTAAACAAACAAATTAATGAATTCAAAGCTATGAGTGATGAAAAACGTGATAGTTTCATCAATATTTATGAATCAACTACATTTATTAGTCATAGATGAAATTACATTAGTTAACACTAAAACATTAACATTTATCGATCATAAATTATGAGTAATTAAACAAGTTCATAACCAATTTATGGGTGGTATTGATGTAATAATGATAGGTGATTTTTATCAAATGCCTCCAAATTTCATGGATTTTTACATTAAAAACTACTAGATTTAATATTTTAACAACGAATTTCTAGTATGAAAATGTTAAATGTTATCATTATATAAACTTATGAAACAAAATGATGTTCATTTCATTAATATTTTAAACAAGTTTCGAATTGTTTCACAAACAAATGATGACATACATTTTATGAACAATTTATGTTTCACACCACCACCAATGGATAACACATCACCATAATTATTTTATACAAACCTTAAAACCAGAGCCCACGATAAACTTGTGTATGGAAAAACACCTAATGAAACATTCAAATTTCTTGCAAAAGATCTCCATTCTAAAAAATGTCATTTTCATTTCAAATTATAAATGTTACCATCTCACACATGTGGTTTCGATCGTGAATTATTACTTTAAAAAAACATGTTAGTGGAATTATGTGCACCATTATGCAACATTAAATGGTCTTGTAAATGGTGTAGATAACACTTTTCAATATTATATTGAAAATAATCCGAAACCATTGATTTGGATATATTTCCATAACCCACAAATTGGAATAAATATGAAAATTAAAAATTCTCACATTTATAAACAATTCTTTACAACTAACAAAAAATGGACACCAATAGAACAAAAAATTGCAGAAATACAAATAGGTAGTAACCCTTTTCATATCATCATAAAAATTCAATTTCTTGTCCAATTGTTGCAACACACACTAGTCATCAAGCACAAGGTTTAACTCTCAATTGTCTTGCATTTTATCCAAGTGGTGTATGAAAACATGGTTTAACATACATTGCATTATCTCAAGTTTATTCTAAAGAAGATTTATACTTGCTTTCTCCATGCTTGAACAAAAACTTCCAAGTAAATACTTTAGTACAAGAAGAAATTCATTTAAAAATAATAATTACACAATATGAAATAAAAATTGTTTATTTACAATCTTTTCGTAAAAAAATTATTGTCATAAAATCTTTGAATACTTATTTTTTAATATTACACTTTCAAAACATTTATTGATCCAAATTTATTTGCATAACATATTCTTTGTTTAAATGAAACAAAAATATAAAACATTCAAACACATCAAGAAGTTTAATTTAATTTTTTTAAAAAAATCATGGTATGACTAGCACAAGACAATGATATTTTATTATACAAATATGTTCTTATCACATACATTTTCAAGAATAAATTCAGGTGTTGAATTTCTCGCTGGTTTTTTCAATGAAAACACACAAGCGTTGTACATAATTGCAATTTACAAACCACCACAAATGAGCACAATTTTTTTCATTTCCATTTTAGAAGTCATAGTTACGATAAGTCCTACAAATTGTCCAACCATAATAATTGGAGATTTTAACATAAACATGTTAACAAATACAATTGAATCAATAACATTACAAACTTATATGAATACCCATAATTTCCATATTATATCTATTGAAAGCATAACATGTAATAATACACAAATCAACCATATATGGACTAATGCCCTAACACAACAATTTCATGTTGGATCAACAAGCTTATTGGATAGATCATAACCATGTATACTTTGCATTCAATTTACTTTACTATGTCCCTCAATTTATTATACCATTCGTTAATGAACAAATTTTGGATAAAAAATAGATTTCAAGGTTGTATCCATGAAGGTCAAATCTTTTAGCACAATAACTAAGTTAAGTTGTAATTGTTTTTATGGAATCTTATAATGGGAGGAATGCCAAGATTCAAAAGCTTGATTTTTTTCCAATTCTTTAAACAAGATTTGTGTGTGTTTATTCTTAACAAACATCAACATACCCAAGATTGCAAGATCATGTTAAAGAACACCATTAAGCATAGGACTGATAATAATACATAATGGGTGGCAAAAAATAAACAATGGTTATAACATCTAAGATGGAAGTACAAATAGCCACCGAACCATATCATGTGCATCCTAAATTTGTTTGCAACAAACATTCAAAAACCAACTATTGATAAAATAAATAACCTTTTGCATTTGAAACTGAAACCTCATTCTTGAACAAGATAATTGTAGCTTTGTATCAAAACAACACATTATGCAAAGCCAACAAATGTCAACAATAGCATCCAATCCAAATGAAATTATGAAAACTTTTTAAAATTAATAATTTTTTATAAACAATGTTGTAGTATGAAAGATGCCCAAATTCAAAAGCTTGAGATATTTGTATAACTCTTTAAACAAAATTTCTACAACTTGTAATACTTGAATCATATGAAGATATATGTGCATCCATTCTTAACAAGCATCAACACATGAAGGAACACTAGAAAACAAAAAAATATTGCAACACAAATATCACTTAATAAACCACTACTCATTGGCATTTAACATACAACAAGGACAACTAAAAGGTTGAAGCCATAAATTAGAAGAAAGGAGAACCATCAACCCATGTCATGTGCATCCTATATTTGCATTTGCAAACATTCATGGACCAATTATTGATAAATTATTAAAAAAACCCAAAACATGAAATCAATCATTAAACAAAATTTTTAGTTGTATTTGTTGTGAATTGTAATTCTAAATCATCACAAAAAGATGTATAATATAATTGTTCGTTAGTTTTCAATTATTCTTCATAAAGATTTGAAAAACCATTACAAAAAATTATTGCTTTTCATAAAACCTTTTCATGGATCAAAAAATAATTTAAAAAGTCAACATCTCTCATGGAATGATGTCATTGAAAATATAAGAAAATAATTTATGTATAATTTTAATATTTTAAATGATTCTGATGATGAGTGGGATAAGTTACATTCACAAGTACAAGAGTACACCAAAAGACATGAAATGGATGGATGTGAAAATATGATTATTAATGAAATGAACCAAAAAATTCTTCAATTTATTATCCCATCCATTGATCAAAAAATTGTCAACAAAAAATACATTGAAAAGTTTTCAAACATATCCATTTTCTTTTTCATTATTTCGAATCCCTATCTTGGCAGGTCCCTCGTGTCACTCAACACCTTGTTTTTGTACAATCTTGTTAACAAGGGGGGAACTATGGAAGGTAAGCCTAATAGGTCAAGATAAAAAGAAATTGCCTGTCATCAAGAGGTCTTTGGGATTAACAAACCCAGGTGGCCCACGTGCTACATTGTGTAGCATTTTTGGCATGGTGCAACACCACGAACAGAGGTATTGCCAGAAAATACACAAAAAATTTAGAATGCACGGAACAAAGTAATCAATCTCATCCACCATCTTCTGTCCAAGTAACTTCCCAATGTGGTCGTCATTTCGCCCTGGCCGGCTAGATACAGGAGGAGACAGCTGAAGCAATCAAGCAAGGAAAAAAGAAAGCGGAGAAGGGAAGACAAAGGGAGGAGAGGAAGAGATTGCAAGCTATGGAAGGGGATACGCCGCACCAGCAGGTATCACCGTCCACTTCCAAGACATTGCAAGAACTTGCGGCGGATGGTAAGAAGCAACTGGAAACTGTGGTGGAAATTGCCCATCAGATTCTCCTGTCGCTGAACGAAGCTCTGTGCAGCCCCTCGTTCTGGGTAGCACCTTCTTCGTCCCACCTCGCTCTAGAGTCCTCTTCGGTGTCTTCCAATTCTGTAACTGCCGTTTCGGATCCTGCTGCGGGAGCTGGAAGAGATAGCGGTGGAGAAGGCGAAGCCGGGTTGGCTGCGCTTGAAGCCACGAGCCTACGCTACAAGGTTGCAACTGCTGCTCTGCGGGCTACGGTAGCTTCTATTTTGAATACTCCGCAGGTCATCTTTCTCTCCATTGTGGCCCTTGCCTCTCCCCACCCCCTGCTGCATTTTGGGGGCCTTCTCGTTAGGTGATGGAACCTTTCCAAACTGACATTAGGGGTCGAAATTTTTACCAGCAGTAGTGTGATCGTTTTTCTTGCTCTTGACGCCATTGTTTCTTTGTCATTGGAATTCGTAGACGTATGGAGTTTCCGGGGATGCATTCGCTCTTGGATTAGGATTTGGGGACTTAGGGCTGCAGGCTCACTAGTTAGGGCTAATAATACACATTTTTCTGGAATGAATGTGTTGTACTCCCTCATGCCAAATTACACGTGGTTTACACCACTCAAGGTTTGCGGTGAGAAATTGATGTGCAACAGTTTGTCAAGTTTTCCGATATCATCTGGGGTCAGGGTTTAGGGTTTAGTGGGGGACCTCTAGACCAAATTCCACGTTATATGCTAGAGTACTGCATGTGATTTTGCTGAAGAATATTGACATGCAACAAGGTTTAGGTTACACATCACTTTTGAATTGTCACAATTTGCATAGTCCCCTCTCTCATTGGCTTCATCAATCACTTTCTTGTTATTGCTTTTATTTCTCCCTATGTCCAAAGTATTTGAATGTTTGGGATGGTAAACTTTTCACTGAAACAGATGAGACAGCAAGAAGATGAAGGCACAGGTGGTGTGCCAGTTGAAATGGAAACAGGAGAGCTAGATGATCTTGAGCAACGGGTCACTGACCTGAGAAAGGTGTGATTTCCCTACTTGTGATAATTTGGTACTTCAGCATTTTTGTGCAGGGTATTCTTTCCTCCGTCAGGTCAAAGAGTATACTCAAGGATTTGAGTTTAATTCCCACAGTTTAGCAGCTCTTTGCTCACAATGAGGACCTGGATGTGAGACAGGAGGTGATGAAGAAGAACCAGTTTCTCAAGCTCCAGATTGACCAGTTGCGAAACCTAATTGCTGACATTTCAATGTGGCAGTCCCAAAGTCTTTAGTCATCAGAAGCTATTGGAGAGTCCAATGAATTTAGTCAGTGAGAGACCATCTCTAGACATCATTTTGCCTCCCTCAAATTGCAGTGTCAACCCCTCCACCTTCTTAGATTTCCACTAGTCTTTGTCCACTCTTCTACCCCGGAATGGGAGTTGGATGGGGTAGGTTCACTTGGTGCTTTCAATAGGTCTCAGAACAGTTATGGGATAGACTTATGTACTCTACATGACAATTCTATGAAAATGACTGTTGAGCTCTTTCACTTATACTGCAAATGCAGAAAATGTCAGGAGGGCTCCTTTTGGTTGCAGGATGTCTGTGTGCCTAATGCATTTTTCAATATGCCATAGTTGTAATGTTTATTGTCAGTTGCTTAGTTCCAATGTGTTGGGATCCAAAAGAGCCACATTGTTGTCAACCCTCTGTTTGTATGGCTGACCTATTGGCCTCATTGTTTGTCCTTCTGTGTCAAATTTACTCCACAGTGTTGGAGACTGTGGTGCATTCCACAATGAAGGCTGCAATCTTAATTTCACTTGGTGTTGAGTTCTGTGAGTACAACCAGTCTGCTGGAGCTTTTTTGTTGGTGAGGCTGGTGGAATCATCAGGGTGGCAAGGAATTGAAGGTTCTTTAATTGAATTGCTATGTCCACATCTTTATGTCATGGTGACGTGAAACTCATACCTCTCATATTTCACCAGATCTGTTTGTTGGGTGATCAGATTGTCTTCCCTCTTTTGTCTACAGCCTCGGATATCAAATTTGAATATTCATGAATATGTTTGGTATTGCAAAAGCTACTACAACGACAACCTTGTTGCTGAAGGAATGAGTGTTAAACCTGAAATCATGTGTTCCTGTAATTTGAAACTTCTGATTCATTCTGGACAACTTCCTTTGATTTGGAACCTATCTATAGTTTGGAATAGGGAATCTCCCAGTAACTGCCAGAGATTTATTTTCAGATTTATAGGTGGAGTGGTTTGATGGTTGATGAGGAAAGCACTGCATCAACTTCAAACTGTGCATGCAACGTCTGCTGCTAAGCAAATGTTCCAGATGGAACATAATCAAGCAAATCTGAGATCTTTTGCAGTCATGGAAGAGGCAAGCAAACATTCTAAGATGACCTGCAAATCAATCATGGGACCTTCCCATTGTCTTGATTGAAATCTGGTGAATTTTAAGCATGTTGTGGTACAGACTACACTTGGAGAAATCAAATAAGGTGTGCAGAAGGAGAGGGGATGACTTCAAATAGCTTCTTCACTTTTGTTCATGTGCTGAATATATCTTCACATTCATGAGCATCCAAGGAAGGTTGTTGTCTTGAACAGAATCTGATGTTTTTGTCAGTTACTGCCTTGTTGGCAGGCATGCCAACATGGTAGCATCGCACTGAGGCCACAGAAGATTAAGAAATCCACTACAATTTGAGAAATGATTGCATAGAAATTTGTGGCAATTGAAAGCCAATAGCCTGAGTTAAAGTGTAGACAATGATACATCAATTTTAGATTTACTGACTCAATCTTTTACTTCAATCTATTATGCTATTTTTTTGTTAGTTTTATAGGATTTATCCTGCTTATAACCATAACTTGTTCATCTTATGTTTCTTGTGCTTCAACAACTTCATTTTGAGCTTCAGGGTAGCAACTACATCCATTAGGGCTAGAGCTTTCTCAATGCTAAGGTGTTATGAAATGGTGCTTCCTCAAGGTGCTATTGAAGCTTGTGTCGTTGTTTTGTTGCAACTTGAAATACTCCTCAGCTTCGTTTGACATTAGGGACAACTCGAACATTGTAAAAGTGGTTTTCTAACATTGATGTTTTCTTCAAGATGTTCGGTGTGGTTGTTGCTTGAGCCCTTTGCAAGGTGCAATCCTTGATCTTACAGGTACAACAACTGGTGTTTGACTCTGTGGCTTTCACCAGTCTTAGGAGTCAGCTTCCTGCAAAAAAATGCTGGGCCAAAACCATTTTGTCAAGCCAAACTGGCATGTTTTGACTTTTCTTCATCTGATTTTCTTTTGCAGGGCCACAGACATAGCCTGTAGAACTGCTGTAAGGCCCTTGACCAAGCGCATTACTTGAGCACACAATTGTCTACCAGCTCATGGGAAGCCTTCTTCGGATTACGCCCTCCACCCTACATTATATACATTTCATCTTCTTCACATTAGAGGAGCCAACACTTAATGAAAAGATTTGAAAAAACAAAATTTGCAACATATTCCTTCCGTTTAACCCAATCGTTGCGCCAACCGGTTCCCTATCCACTTCTATGTGGCCAATCAAGCTTCAACTCTGTATGGCTCTTTCGACCGTCCGATTACCTGACACTTCAACGTTTGCTGCAAATCCGACCGTACGAAATAAGTGGCCCCCAGTGAAGAACCTAACTAGGGTTGTGAGAGCGACACCGCGGTTAAGTCACAGTATCTCTGGTCTAGCAGCTGCTGCCAATTTTTTTGTCCTTCTAGTTTTCTGATGATATGTGTGGTCTGTTTCTGGCTGCGTTTTTTGGAGTCTGTTTCCGTGCTTTATCCTTATGAAGACCCAGTACTGTTTCTTTGCGTCCTCAGAGTAGGAGGGGTCTTCTTCTTCCGGAGAAGATCATGGCCAACGCTGTTATGCCCGTCGCGCAAGTCACGCTTTCGCAATCTGTTTCTTCCACGGAACTGCTGCACACCACCTCCTCCGCGAGGGTTCGGAGAACCGTGACCCCTTTGTCGTCATTCGGACAGGTTACGTACCATGGGAATACACCAAATCTGTTTTTGAAATGTGGTGGATCTGAAGTTTCTTCCTTCCTCTCAAGCAGCATTCAAATGTAGCAGCGTCTGTGAAAGGTTTTGACTAGTATATGTCTTTAAATCCTAGCTAGAAATTCGCTGTTGTATCCCACAATAAGAGATCACCATGCTTATGAATTTTCTTTTGCTGACGCGTAGGCAGCAAGGCCAACAGTTGCTGGCTTCTTCGCCGACAATGAGTTCCGCAGCAGCCTCAAGATGACTAGAAGCACTCAAAGACAGGTACCATGGCCCCGTCTCACGTTACCACAAAATAATGCAGGCAATGGCCACTACTTAGCTTACTCTCAGCTGATGAAGTGCAAGAAATGCACATTGTGCAGCAAAAATACGCAGTAATCCTCGCTTAGAACATCCCTACCCACGCTCTATAAGAGCAGGTTTTGGGAGTAGAAGAATAAAAACTTGTTGGTGTGGTTCAGAAAAATGGTTTTGGTACAGCATAGTTCCACAAGATGCGAGGGCTGGCAAAAGCCAATGCATAGTATAAATCATGTTGTGGATTGGTTAGCTTGCTTGATTGGTCCCACGCCAGAGTCTCCCAGTGCTATTGATTGATCAGATTGTCTGATTGGTCCACTTGCTTTGCTATTAGTGGTCTCCTCTTTTAAAGAGTCCCACTTTCAAGTTTATGGATGAGGTTTGGGATATGTAAATAAGTAATAATGGATGTGAGAAATATTGATACACGCCTAGATACTCAGTGTGGGTGGGGATGCTCTTGGTCTTTGAGCTCTGCAAACATATTAAGTCAAAAAACCAAAGTCATGTCTATTTCATACTTGCAGGCCCACCACAGGCTGCAAGTAAATGCAGTGCAGAAGGCCGAATATATATGGATGGATGGGCAGGAGGGAAAGAAAGGTATCCACTTCAATGAAATGCGGTCCAAAACAAAAGTCATCCAAAATGACATTCCTCCCGGGTCACTAGATTTTCCTGACTGGTCCTTTGATGGCTCCAGGTACAGTACATGGTTTTGTACTCAGATTTTGATACAAATTTGTCATAGACAATACTTTTCAGTGGTTTCAATTTATCAAAAGATATTGTTGCACTATTGCAACATAGGATACAGCATGTTCACATTCTATGTGTTGTAGATGTTTGATCTTTGACCATTAATACCAGTGATAGGTTCATATCCAATTTATCCATGCATTCTCAATTGCATATGCTTCAAAAGTTTGAGGCTGAAGACAGACCCATTGGATTACAATTATCCCAAAGAATGTAATGTGTTCCACATGAGCTCTTAGAATCTAGCTCACTTCATTTCCAGGTGAAGAACTGTGTCTAAGTGATTGAAAGATCTAAGACACAATTGCTGCTATTTTGAATGTCACAGCACAGGGCAAGCTGAAGGGCGATTCTCAGACTGTATCTTGAAACCTGTGTTCACATGTCCAGATCCAATTCGTGGGGACCCTCATGTATTTGTCCTCTGTGAGGTCTTAAACCCAGATGGGACTCCTCATGAAACCAATACCCGTCACCTCATAAAAAGTGTCTTGAGTCAGGATATACTGGATGAGGACACCCTCTTTGGTTTTGAGCAAGAGTATACCATGTTCAACAAGGCTGGTAAGGTTTATGGTTGGCCTGAGAGTGGCTTCCCACATCCCCAAGGTCCATTCTACTGTGGTGTCGGCCTAGAAGCTGTCTATGGCCGATCCCTTGTGGAAGCTCACTTGGATGCATGTATCAAGGTATTCATTCTGGCTGTGTTTCAACTGTCCTATAGACACAAGATCCCATGAAACAGTGTTCTGGTAAAGATTCATGTACAGTTCATGAAAGGTTCTGTTCCCTTTTCTAGATAATAGAGCATACTTATATACTGCTGGTCAATGAAGTATGTAGGGCCTGTCACACATACACTGTGGACAGATCATCTTGCCCATCTTGCACCTCAATGTTTTTCCAGAACTGTGGTGTAATAGATATGTGTGATATCTGACACCATGCTTGGCACACCAAAGATGACAGAATGTTAGTGCTCCAGATTGTTTTGCATCTACTCATTGTGTGTCCTGCTCAACTACAGGCTGGTTTGAAAATTAGTGGCATCAATGCAGAGGTGATGCCAGGGCAGTGGGAGTTCCAAATTGGCCCAGCAGGACCACTAGAAGTGGGTGATCATGTTATGATTGCCCGCTGGTTGCTTCATCGCCTGGGTGAGGACTTTGGCATCACTGTAACTTTTGAGCCTAAGCCCATGGAAGGAGACTGGAATGGTGCAGGGGCCCACACTAACTACTCCACCAAGTCCATGAGAAAGGATGGTGGCATGAAGGCCATTGAGGCAGCAATTGAGAAGCTGTCAAAGAGGCATGGTGAACACATCCAACAGTATGGACTTGGCAATGAGCGCCGTCTGACAGGTATGCTTTGCACCTTCTACTGCATATTTACTAGGGATATAGATAGGTACTCATTGGTGCATTTGATGTCCTCTCACTACATAACTGTATTCAACACAGTAGTGGACCGTCATCAGAAAATTTGTCACAAGCATCTCAGTTGGCTTCTGAGGTTTTCTTTTGCTTGTAGTTGCAAAAGATACCATTGCAAATGGCAGGAAAAGGGCCAGAGTCATATGTACAAGTCTGGTATCTGAATTGAAACAAAGCATAACTAGTCAGCATCTTGTCCACAATCCAATCTTTATATGTTCATTCTCAACAGGTAAGCATGAAACTGCAAACATCAACACATTCAAGTCAGGTGTTGCTGATCGTGGTGCCTCCATCCGCATCCCACTCCCTGTCTCTCTTGCTGGCAAAGGTTACTTGGAAGACAGACGGCCAGCAGCCAATGTTGACCCCTATGTTGTCGCACGCATGCTCATAGAAACAACTCTGAAGAACTAGGGGGTTCTTCAAGAGACTGCTTCACAGGATGGAGATACAATGTCTAGTGAAGACAAGCATATTGTTTCGATGCAGGATTCTCTAAGCTCTTTAAGGGGGAAGGAGTACTAACTTGTAACCCTCCTACAATTTGAAAGTTATTCAGCGACATTCTTTGCATTGTGTTACCCTTATTGAACTCAGTTTATAAGCATAGAATTCAGTTGAGTGTTAACTGCTAAGTATTGAAATGAAGTGAGTTGAATTCTCCTTTTGATAAATATCTTGTTGAATGCATGATCCTGTGCCACAATCATCTCATGTCCTTTGTAAGCCATGCATGATGAAGCGAGTAGCAAGGCTGATTGTGCCTTCTTTGGTGAATGCCTCGTTAAACCTGTCAAGTAATCAGCTGTGTCCTTCATAACATGCACAAATCTAACTGGCCCTTGTGAAACCATGCTTCAGACATCAATCAAGTTACTTGGCATCTTCTTCTGTGATGTCTGCAGCTGTTGCAAATCTGGTCAAACATAATCAGACCCAATTCACTAAGAAGAAACATGCAAAAGCAAGTCCTCACATTGTCTGCTTCTCCATATACTGCCCAGATCTATGCATCCTTTAACAACTGGGACGGATTAGAGAGTAACTTACAATTCTCAAATACTCTAGCATCCATGCACACAGTGGATTTAGCTGAATCAACACCAAATCTCCACCCTCTGCTCAATTGTAAAACTAAAATCTCCATTCCTTTGAGCAGTTTTATCAAATGGTGAACCAGTTTTCACACATTGTCCACATTGAAAGTAAATTCTCAAGTCCACCACCATGGCATAAGTTTCAGTAATGACAGGGGAGAATATAACACCGCTTTAGAACTAACCTAGTGTGTTAACAATCTTTTAAAAAACATGAAAAGGGTAATGGCCCCTTCTTTTCACTGTCACTCTCAGCTTCTGAAGCAGTCCTGAAACTTTAATGTCCATAAGAAAGCAGTCCCATACCTGCTTTCTTCAAGCTTCCCCTTCCTCTCTCTCTTAACCCTTTTTTACTTATGCTACTCATGGTCTTTTTGCCCTTCATCATCACTACTTGAGCTCTTTATATCTGACTCTGAATCACTTCAGACATGTTTCTTCAAAGATCTCTGTCAAAACCACTAATCATAAAGACAGACATTCCATTTCTACAGAGACTTTGCCCTAACAGAACAAGGATGCACCACAGAAAAAAGATGTTCAACATAACAGTATCTAGATCTGATTTAAGTGCTCCTCCTGGCTCTAATTGACAAAAATCTGGGTCTTGCTATCATGAGAACTAACTTGTGCACCAATACTCAAAGCATAGGACTAAAAAGGTAATAACATGGAACTACATTACTCCAAGAGGAGGGAAGGATGTTGAAGAAAACCTATGGTTTCTTTTCCAACATATCTTCAGCATATCTTCTACTTCCTTTCCTACCTAGATTGCTAGTTCCTTAGGGTGAATTCTGACAAGGCAGTGCTACAGAAAATATAAGACTGTTGGTCTCAGGTCAATCCTAATACCTTTCTCTTCTTGCTTGTCTGTGACTTGTCTGTGACTTTGTCCCTGTCATTGTGTTTCTTCCCTGAACATATACACCAGTGACAAAAATCACAAAAAAGAAAATGGGAAGACACCCTCCTCCCAAACATAAAAGTAAAAAACACAAGGGCTCATTGACAGAAGAGTACTCTGGAAACAAAAAGCTTTCTGACTTGACAAAACCCGACAGTCCTCATCTGTGTCTCTGTAATTATAATGCCATCCCTTGCACAGTGTTAATGGTCTGAATATCTACTATAGTCCAAAACAACAGTTTGAAAATAACACAACAGGAATGAGTGAGGCCATAACCTTATGACAGTCACTCACAAAGTGTCAGACCATCACCTTCATCATAAATAGTGGTGATGAGTTGCCATAAAGGTAGTGGTAATGGTATACATTGAGAGAAATTTTTAAAAATTATGTTCACATGTACCGAGAATATCTCAATACTTAAAATTTGAGTCAACTTGAAAAAATGTAACAGGTGACCCAATAATAAGATCTTGGATATGTCAGATCTGATAACATAACAGCAGGCATGAAAAAAAGAAAACCCAACTGTAAAGAAAGGACAAAGCAAGACCACAAAACACAAGTGAAGAGCAGTTAGAGTGACAGTGGCAGTCATACACATGTTCAGGGACCTTCACCAGCAGCACCTATGGTATTGACCACCTTTCCAATAACCCCACTAACTTCATCAGTTCCCAGCAACAGGTGGAGATCGACCTGGAAATTAACTGCAAGTAGCATGTTGCCATATAGAAAGGCAGAGACAGGTGTTTGTAGCAAAGACAATTTCTGAATTTTGTACAACAGTACCTCCCAAATTTCCTCCTGAAACAGAGACAATGCTTGTCAATGAAGAAGTAGTGAATGATACATCTTAGGAAAGTTGTATCAGTTGTGCTTCAAAGTTGAATTAATTATGCACAATGAAGTCAAGAAATAAACAAATATATAGTTGGCCACAGAGTCTATGGCTTAAGAACACCATACAGCAAGAATGTTGTGACAAGAAATGACAACTTGCCACAGAATCCTCTCCTGAAGTACATCTAGATAGAAAGCATAATCTGTATCCAGCAAGGAAATTGACATAAATCCAGACTATGAAGAAGGAATTATCATGCAGAAATGTAGCCCTGAAGTAGAAAAGCATGACCAAGGCAACATAAAATAGAAGCTAGAAGGTACCCTTTTTGAACTTCTCCCCCTTGTCAGCATTATTTGATCCTCGAGCCAATTTATTTGCTCCCTCTGCATCAAGTTGGGCTCAATATCCATGCATCAAATGAGCCTCAAAATCTTCAAGCTCTCCCTGCCACTTTGCTCATCCTATATGATAGCTACAAAATCAATCACAAAATTAACCACCCAGAGTCCAGATTATTTTATTTTGGTAAAGTCTGGCTAATCTATCTTCAACAAACAGATGCCAGAGCTGAGAAATGCCTACTTACCAGGATGTCAATGGTGCTAAGGAATTGATCCGGAAATAAGTTAAAACCAATAAAATGACATCCACGCCTTCTGATTTTGCTTCCATTCTTCCCATGTATGAGATGTTTGAAGGCTGGCAAGTCGAGCTGCATGTCACTCTGGTGAATGGAATGATCTGTCCATCTGCGTCTCTCTTTGTCAGTAGCTCTTCCTGCACTTGTCCCAGGAAAGCTCCATCTCCAAACCCTAACCTGACCACACTATCCAACTCTCTCCTCTCTATACAATACCTAAAGTTTTCTATTGCAGGAGAGAGATTTGCACGGACGCCATCGCTGCACAAGCTCCTCCTCCTTTCGATCCCTCGTTCTTCCGTGCATGCTGGTGAGAACCGATTGGGGCAGCTAATCGCGATTAGCATCTCATGAAATATTGTATCTATAATATCCGTAAAGTCATACCCAGTTGGGTCCCACTTTGACCACCTCTTTCGTCCCTTATTCCTTAATTTGAATTATCGTAAAGTCTTCGAATAGGGGTTGAATAGGGGTCCAAATTGGGAAAACCCAGGATGGGATCCTCAAATTGAGCACATCAACTCCTTTTTTTTCACTCACGGGCTGCCCACCTATTCTATGGGGGCTAGATGTATGGGCTAGTGCTAGGGGCCTATGGGTAATAGATGATATTGGCTATGGCTATGATTATTGTTTTGTGGCTATGGCTATTGCCTTTGACTATTACCCTTGGCCATTGGTTTTTGGTTGTGGCTATTAGTCATTTCTCTTGGTTATTGGCTATCAATTTTGGCTATTGACTATTGACTGTGGTCATTTAGTCCCAGCTATTGCCAATGGCTATTGGCTATCTCCTTTGGCCATTGGTTTTTGGCTATGGATATTGGCTATTTTCCTTGGTCATTGGCTATTGTTATGGCTATTGGTTATTTTAGGGTTTAATTTTGTTGAGGGGTTGGGTTTTGAAAGGTTAAATATTAGGGTTTAAGTTTTGAAGTTTTAAGGTCTAATTTTGAAGGTCTGAATATGGGTTTAGGGGTCTATTTCTTTATTTATGGTTTGGGGTTTTTAAGGTTTTAAAAAAATAGGGTTTAAGGTTAAGTTCTGATTTTCTTTTTTTCTTTTAATCTTCATTTAGGGCTTGGGGCTTTTAGGGTTTAGGGTTACATTCTGATTTCCTTTTTCTCTTCCAATTTTGTTCATTTATGGTTTGGGGCTTTTAGGATTTTTTTAAAAATTAAGGTTTAGGGCTAAGGTCTGATTTATGTTTTCTCCTTTAATTTCTTCATTTAAGGTTTAGGGTTTGGGGCTTTTAAGGATTTTAGGGTTAAGGTTTAGGGACAGGGTTTTATTTTATTTTTTCTCTTTCAATTGTTCATTTAGGGTTTAAGATTTGGGGCTTTTACGGTATGTTTTTAGGGTTAGGGTTTAGGCTAGGGTCTCATTTTCTTTCTATCTTTCAATCCCTTCATTTTAGGTTTAGGGTTTGGGGTTTTTAAGGTTTACTTTTAGGGTTAGGGTTTAGGGCTAATTTTTTTTATCTTTCAATTTCTTCCTTTAAGGTTTAGCATTTGGGGTTTTTAAGGTCTACTTTAGGGTTACAGTTTAGGGTTTGGGTCTACTTTTTTTTTTTTTTTTCAATTTTTTCATTTAGGGTTTAGGGGTAGGTTGAAAAACGAAACTTAAAATTACATTTGAATATAACAAGGGAGGTGCCAATTGTGTCAAGTAGGCCATGCAAGTTGACACTTGAACAATGTCTATAAAATTTCATATTGTAGATGAAACATGACAATGTCATGATGTATGACACTTTCATGTGGAATTGGTCGAAATATACTTTGGGTGATGATCTAGTTTTCATTACACATGAAATATATGGACTTTAGCTATGAAGTCATTGGTGATTAAAATGCAAACCCAACCTATTAAAATTTTGAAATAAATTTTTTCAGATTTAGAATATGAATTTTTTAATTCAATATATAAACATTATACATATATATTCATAATCAATGTATGAAAAAAAAAATTAATACATGGATAACATATTTTAATACATACATAAAAATATACCCCTAAGTGACCATAGAATACCTCTAGGGGCGTGACTAACTTGACAACTATTGTGACTAATGGGACATTAACCTATTCATGGATGAAAATAGACTTAAAAACCATCCAGCCCATATGATGAAGTTATCAATAGTTGCAACATAATCACAACAATGATCAAAATAATTGAAATTTGATCATATAGTTGCGAAAACTCCCAAAACTAGTTGTAAATGACTACAAGTTAGATGTAGTTGCAAATGCAATGGTAGCATTTTGGCCAATTTCTATTAGTAAAACACTTAAGTTTCATGATGGAGATGAACCATTGTCACACATCCGACAACTCACAAAGGTGTGTGTGACCAACGTCAAGAACATTGACCCACATGTTTCAATATTTTCCAAATACTTTAAAATGAAAAGTTGCTTATTAGTTTGCTCATTTCAAAATTACAAACCTAGCAACAACATGGCTAATGATACAACAAACTTTCATTTCACGTTTCAGTGAAATATGTAATGAAGGTCAAACAATAGCAATGATTTGCAATATCAAGTAAAAAAACCATGAAATTGTTGAAAATTATTATGAAAAAATTATGGAATTAGTAGCTAGCAATCATCCCAAATCACCTAGATGATGTATATTTGAAGGAGACTTTTCATGAAGGGTTGCATTCAAAATTGAAAATGGTAATCTTGGGGATGCCACAAACAACAATCATTGAAGTTGTTAACTCGGCAAAGATAGTGGAAGAGTTGATGCCCTCCAAGAAATATACTCCAGCAAGGTCTAAGAAATATTAGAAAGCAAGGAGTCTAATTATGACTTTGATGAAAAACTTCAAAAGATAAAGAAAAACAAAACAAAACAACAAGTTAACACTTCTAGTCATAGCATTTATTGTCGTAATTATTACATTGAGGGTCATTACACTAAGGAGTGCAAGTTTTTTATAGAAGTTTTGTCATATTTGTAAGACTGATGATCATAATACATATCAATGCATTGAAAAAGACATAGGGGGACACAAGCTTTGAAGGAATGTGCTTGTGAATGTTGTACAAGCCAAGGCAAAGGAGGTAGTGCAAACAAGGCAATAGGAGTATCCTAAGGCCAATAACCAAATGTTTGGTAATAAATCATATAACTAGCCTTCCAAAGAGAACAATTGGCAGAACAATAAAGGCCAAAGATGGCAGAATGGCAGAGGGCATGCTAGCAATTATAACAATCAAGGTTATAATAATAACCAAGGATTCTACCCAAATAATCACACAAAATGTTTATGTTGTCGAAAAAAAGGACATGTGGGGAAAAATTGTCCAATATGAAAACGTATCTGTGAAGAAGAAATGACTGAAGCTAAACCCAAGGTAGGAATGAATGTCACCATGGTAAACTAGGATCCACCATTGGTGGACATGTGTGTAACAACCCAAAGCAAGAAGGTTGTCCTCATCGATAAGGAACATGGGAACATAAAAACTAATCCCACTAAAGGACAATGAATCAAATCGGACGAGGGAAAAACAATACACCAAGAAGCACTTGAGGAATTACAAAACATTCAAAATCTTGAGGGCATATCGGTGATGCTACCTACAAGAGTTGGTCATCAAATAATAACATTGTTCAACAATAACATGCAACAAGGACGGAAGCTCTAGAAAAATCAAGCATACCAGCTAGTAGCAACATGCCAATAGTCAATACACAAATTGACCTAGATTAACCATAAAGAATTACAATGCATACCAAGATAGTAGGTGAAGATATCAATTTGTCAACTGACCATCAATTGGGAACTGATTTATCTGAAGCAATTATGGATTTGAAGATGGAGGTCAAGCTAGGAAATTGTTACAGTTATGTCCGTAGCTAAAGAGATTGTTGGAAATTCCTCTAGCAAAAATGAAAGGAAGGGAAGTAACAAATGTTTACAAAGTCACCATAGCAAAGGTTGAAGATTTTGACGAAGCCATGCTTGTAGATTAAATAAGGATTAGGAAGTTGGGAATGAAAGATCTATTACTAGATGGAGGATTCAAAGTTAACATCATCTCTGAAGGAGATAGAAGTAAAATAGGTTAAAGAGGCTTCAATTAACCCCTTTCATGGTTCATATGGCTAACAAAAAGAAAGTGCGGCCAGTTGGACTAATCCAAAACTTGAAAATAAACCTAGCAGGGTGTTCATATAAAATCTTTGTTAAAATATTAATTATGGAAAAAGGAAAAGAAACATATTCCATGCTATTTGGTAGACCATGGCTTAAACAAACTAAAGCTACTCATGATTGGGATAACAATGCCCTTATAATTACCTCTAGAGATAAATAAATAACATTCACCACCATCAAAAAGATCATGCTAAACCCATTTCAATGACCAAAGCACTGAGATGATGGGTATGTGTCGCAACCCTACTTTGGCCAAGTGTGGGGTGAAGCCCAACACTTGGAAAAAGTGAGGAGTTGGAGTCCTCCGAGACTCCCGAAAGTTTAGAGCTCGACAGAAAGGCCCAAAACACCTCGCATTGAGGTGTTCTTGGTGTCATTGGAAAGGTCTTGAAGCGTAGATATCGAAAATGGCCTCGCATTGGCCATTTGGACATCTGTCGCCCAAGTTATGGGCAAAAG
>Ga0116228_10000904_pt1 | contig 23853 bp, 19 predicted proteins | sample S1TSphfallax_2_FD_89694 | JGI IMG/M metagenome (GOLD analysis project Ga0116228, IMG submission 89694) | Host-associated microbial communities from peat moss isolated from Minnesota, USA - S1T2_Fc - Sphagnum fallax MG | ecosystem: Host-associated > Plants > Peat moss > Unclassified | place...
GTTGAATCTGTCTTGATTTTTTGAATGATATTGAATCCAAATCCAGTTGAATCCATCTTGAAGTTTTTGAATGATGCTGAATGTTGGTTCTGAATGGAATTCATGATCAGGTCGGACATTTGTACACCAAAAACCCCACCAGCTCCAGATCTAGCTCATGAGCACATATGTGGGCGACCTCTAGGATTAAGGTTTGAGAAGAAGATAGGGAACTTGTGGATTGCAGATGCTTATTTTGGGATCCTGAAAGTTGGTCCAGAAGGAGGTCAGGCTGAGCCTGTTATTACAGAGATTGATGGCATTCCCATGCGCTTTAGTAACGATCTTGATTTTGATGAAGATGGAGTCCTTTACTTCACAGACTCCAGCACCAAATGGTCTCGCAGGTGCAAGATTTTAAGTCAAGTAACTTCCACAGTTTTTTTGTATTTCCATTCTCTGGATGATGCACACCTGTTTCACTATTCTCAATGGCAGTGATTTGTTCTCTTCATGCACATGTAAATATGTCACTATCCACTGCAAATTCCACTTTGACCAGTATGATGTTCCCTAGCAATTACTATAGTAGGCAAGTGTTGGTTTAATATTGCAGGCAATTTTTCCTCTCTATTCTTGAAGCTGAGGATACAGGGAGATTCTTGAAGTATGATCCAAAAACGAAGGAGCCCACTGTGCTAATTAAGAATCTGCGTTTTCCAAATGGGGTGGCTGTGAGCAAGGATGGCTCCTTTGTTGTTCTGTGCGAGACACGAGGGGGCAGGTTTTTTTCTTCTTCAGTTTGCAAAATACAATCAGTTTTAAAGCCCATAATGAATCTTTGTTTATATTACCCTGAGTGTATTGAAAATGGAACTTTGAGTCTTTTAGCTACTGTCCTGCTATTTATGAGTCTGGCTCTGAAAGGGCGGTCTAATGATTTCTGCGCTGCTTGGATTCCAGATTGTTGCGCTACTGGCTGAAGGGAGAGAAAAAGGGCACACATGAGATGTTTGCACTTCTGCCTGGGTGGCCAGACAATGTACGACGCAACCCCAATGGTGATTTCTGGGTTGCCATTCATGCTCTTCGCACTACTGGTGACATGTATTTTGGTATGTTTCCATGGTTGCGATATCTTGCAGTTCGCTTCCCGATCCCTCAAAAGTACCTGTACAAGCTTTTCACTGGACATCTTCATGCCATGGTTATTCGCTATGGCCCTGATGGCAGCATCAAGGAAGTCTTAGAAGATCAGACTGGCAAGGTGGTGCAATTTGTGAGTGAAGTTGAAGAGCATGATGGAAAACTTTATCTTGGGTCAGTTCTGCTACCTCATCTTGCTGTTTATACAATACCCACATCTTCTGATTCCTAAGCATTTTTTTTTGCTTGACCAATCAATGGCCTTCATTAGTTTGTTCAAACAACAAGCTAACATAAGATCTCCTTTGAAACTTTTGACTCTTCTTACAGTATATATGTGAAGCTTTGGTAATGCTAGAACATGGTAACATATTCAATGTCTCTTGCATGTCTTTCATGTTTGTATAATTCTTACATGGGGGTTGGAGTTACATAAGGATCTAAAATTTGATCATAGGTTTTAGTATGGAATTAATACATAAGGAGTGAATTGGATCATAGATTCTTATGACTATTTCAGCTAGTTAATGGCATTGTGAGGTTGATATCATTGTAGAGGTTGATGCGAAAACCAAAAAATACAACCTTTGCCAAAGACATCAAAATCTGTGCAAACATGAAAGCAATCCATCAGTCAATGATAAATAGAAACATATGAGTACAATCATTTGATATTGAAAGAATTGAACTTCATTTTACCTTATATGAACAACATTAGATAACATGGCACAAAAGATATATAGGAGTCATGCTTCAAAGTTAGTAATGGATCTTATTTTAACATATGGAAGCATATTGATACACGCCAATTTTCTAGGCTGGAAAATTGTGGTCACTGGTTCATGGTAAAGAGCAACCCTGCCAACACCAATTGTGTAGCTGCTGTTCTGTATCCTTCACCTGCCACAAGAGTAGGAAGCATTAGTGCTTGGGAGGGTACAGGTATAGTATGTCTTGCAGAAATTTGATAATTTTTATGAAGGATAACAAACTATATATTACTCCTGTGATAGTCTAAGAAGGATAAAATGCTACTTGATATTTCGATATTGGAGCTATCTGACATTCATGTAATGTGGTAAAAGCCTTTTAGAGTGGCTCCTTTTAGAATGACTGGACCTGCATTTGATGTTATAAGTCCACAGATGTGCTATCTTACGTGGGTTTTTGGATGTTGGTTGGGTTGTTGATAATTTTTTTTGCCAATCTACATCAGCTTACAAGATAATTCTTGTTTGAGTTGTAATTTCAGCAAGAAACAACAATCTTTTTGCCAGAACCAGAAGACCTCTCAGATTTGTGCTAACCCCACATATGCTTACACAGAAAGAATGACCCCAGGAAGTGCATCACTCATAGAGACACAGTTACATGATAACTCCCACACAATCTGTACTTCTAACACCACAAGGAAAGCAGTTGAAAGAACATGTGCTCAATGTTAATCAGTCAACCCACATATAGTGACTCAATCCCTTTGACCCACCTTAGAAGCCAAATCAAGTATATAGCATGTCAAACACACATGATTGACAGAACTCAGAGGCAGCATAACACGGCAGTGTACATGTTGCCTGAAGATTCCAAGAGAAAAAACACAGAAGTTGGGAAAAAACCTCTTCTCTACCTGCCAGTATACTTCTTACCAGTGGCATCAATCTAGGTACTCTGCTTTTCACGTCAGTCTCTTTGCCAATTTTGCTTCTTCCCATTGGGATGACAGCTTCTACAAGTGTGGTTTCTGCAGTCAATAAGATTTGGAAAGAATTTCTCTTTGTGTTGGGGGTCAACATAAGAATCTGAAATAACTCCTGGCTACAATCACCAAAGAAGCGGGAGACCATTGCAATTGTAACAAGCTAAGAACTGGCATGATAAAAGATGGATAAAGCAACTCATTGGACCAAAAGATTGGTCCATGAATACGAGACCTACATCACCACTTTGAAACTTGGATCTCAATCTAGATTTTGTTGGCAGCCAGGATGATGCCTTTACACTTCTCACCCTCAAGAGAAATGGTCTCTTTGAGATGCAAGTGTGCACTCCAATTGTCATATTTCACAAATTGGACTTTTGATATTTGGCCTAACCCTTTAAACATTCTGCTATGTGTGGATTTTACAAGGATATTGACAATTCTCTTGTTGCAATGGCTCTCTGAGGTGCACTGTCATCACCATTGAAGGAATCTTCACGCCTGAAGATAATGGACTGAGATTGTAAGGTCTTCAAGATCTTGTGACTTCAAAAACACAATTGTCTTCCATCCTAAGACAATGATCAGCTACCAATCTGGATCACCTGGCTGGCACTAAGGTCACTTGATCTCACCAACCAGATTGCTTGATACAAGTTGCCAGAATTTTCAATGAAGTTGCATTAAGTGATCCTAGCCACCAACCCAAGTACTATAGAGGGTAAACTCTGTAGAACAAGACCAAAACCATATGAACATTAGTATACTCTGTAGCTGCCCAGATGGAGTATGATGTAAGTCTCATCACTGAGCTTGGGTCAACAACTATAAAATGGAATCTGTCTAGGACTTGGAGTGATCCACCCCTGCACTTCCTCATTATGCTCTGTTTTGCCTATGGGCTCTCATGGACATGCTCAATCATATGGCAATCACATCTGGTAGTAACAATTCAGAGTCTTAACCTTTCTGCAGTTCCTCAATTGTCTGTTCTGAGCAGATTTCGTCCCTTCTTCTCCCTTCCATTCTTATCATAGGAAAGTGTTCTTGTATTGTCCTGCTATTCTCTCATGTAAGCTCTGAGAATCAACATTAGTTGCATCTCAGTCTTCTTTGGTAACAATGACATGTTCTTCGTATCTGCACCATGGGAGTACACATCTAACAGGAGGTCTGGTAGCTCATTGAACAGGGTAGGGTGATGGTGAACTTATGACCAATCCAGCTTTCAAGTTGAACAAGTTCGTAAATGTGGAGGAGGTTGAAACATACCATGTACAGCACAATACCACAAAATTTTCCAAGACAACCACAGATTGGTTATTGTCCAATTGACATGCATTGGAGAAATCCAAGGCTTTTAACTGTCCAACAAACTTCTACAGGCCTCTTGCTGGAATTTCTTATTATGGCATCATAACTGTGATATTGTCTCAATAGACAAGCAAAGCTTGAGCCCAAATTATCTGCAACAAAAACTGGATATTATGGGAAGAATGTTGGCAGAAGTGTGACTGATTGCATACTAGTGTGCTTCAATTGAGACACAATCAACTGCAATTAGTGTTGAACAGCAAAATTTTTGTTTAAATGAGTACAAAGATGTACATAAGCATTCAAGCACTCAATCATCTTCACCTTCTTGCATTTCCAAGGTGCCCCGAGAGGAGTAGGTTTTTTCTCTTCCTCTCTGGAAACTATGTACCTCCTCTATATATTCTGCAGTGACCATATTTCTCAGACTGGAAAATTGATGTTTGGCTACTGTTGAAGGCCCAGTTAGACTCTGATGGTCCCTCTTCACTGCTGCTGCTGCTGGTTTCACTACTTCTTGGTGCATTGAGCTCTTCTGACCTGGTCATGTCTCTTTTCTTGCAGGAACTACCCAATATAGCTTGCTCACATCTTGGAGGCTTTGTTGTGAGATGAGCTTGCTCCATTAACAGATTGTCCTTGTAACTTCCATTTCCATGTCTGCTGGGCTCTAAGGTATGGGACACATGACCTTCAGTGCTATGACTCACCATGTAATCTGCAAACCGGAAGATGTGAACAAAAAGATTGTTGCTGTAAGGACTTTTCATCTCCAAGACACAGAGGTCACCTTCTTTCAGGTGCTTGTCTTGGGCAAAAGTCCTCCAGCCCCTACCAAGATGACCTGTGATATGGTGTTTACTTGGATTATACACAACAGGCCATGTCTGGCCAGTTGTGTCTTCCAGCAGTATTGCCTTTTTCTCCAATGGCAGCCATTTCCTTCCAAACGATTTTGGAACCACCTGCAAGTACAGATATCAATCACATCAGTTTTGAAGTGGGGATGATGGGGGATTTAGGGAGATAAGTAACACAACAAGCTCTGTGTTACAGCTCCAACAAGCCCTTCTTTTATTTCCAACTCCTACAGCTCATGGTCCTGCTCAAGGTCATACCACCTTCAGGACTCCTCCAGATGTGTACTCAAAATTTGGTACTGAGAACAAGGAGGCTCTCCTATTCACAGAACAGATCAGGAGCCTCACTAATGCTTTCAACTGAAGGTAGCACAGTTGAAGCAGCAAGGATAATCTGTGGAAAAATGTGTTACTGTCATAGAGCTTATCTCTATCTACTTACTACTCAGAAAACAAGAGGTCCATTTAGTAGTTGAAGAGCAACGTGATGTCACTATTATTTAAGGATCATCAATCCTTGAGAGAGTTTCTCTTATGCAACACAATGTTCAGACAACACAACAACTGATAGGAGTGAACATGAAAAGGACTTACTGTATAGCCTCTTGTGATGTAAGTCCTGCTCATAACCATGATAGCAGATGGGTATGTCTTGGCCTTGAGTGCCTCAGCAGCCTCCAGCATTTCTTTCCTCTTGAGATTCTCCTCAGGTGGTCTCACCCGCAAGGAGGGATGACAGTCTGATCTCAGGTTCTTCTGTTCTGACTCTGTAGCTCGCTGTACCTGGGATCAGCACCAGCCTTGCAAGTGAATCCTTGGAATTTTGAGAGTCTGTCTCTCATGCATGACAAAGAGCCATAACAAAACTTGTTTGATCCACATTTTCAATCTCTTCTGGTTTCAGAAACAACACCACCAAGAACAATGTGCCCAAGAATGTTTTGCCAGTATTTTGTAACTAGTCATTGAGCCAAAGATGTGGAGGATAGTAAGGTACTTGTATTCTTTCAGCCACAGCCAGTATTGTGGCAGGAAGATGACAACACAGCTTCTAGAGACTCAAATAGGCAAGAAGAGAAGCTAAAACTTAGAGCAAGTTTGCATGCGCAAAAAAAGTGGACAGAGAAGCAGTTTTGCAACACAACAAAATCCGAATAGAGAAGAAGTTCATTAACAATGTTCAATGCAGAGAGGCGATGCTATCACTGCAGAGAGAAGCAGATGCTATGCAATTACAACAGAACAAAGGGCCAGTGAAAGTTAGAGGGAGAGACACAATTGTGTATTGACCTGGGGAGTGTGCCACCGCTGCTGGTCAGACAGTGATGGATATCTGGGATTTTGTCCAGGATTCAAGGCAGGATCAATAGCTTCTGATCCAGGCTTCTGTACATTGTGTCCCCTGTTGTTTCCATTTTCCACACCTGAAGTGTATGGATCAAAAAGTCGGCTACATGTCCTTTTGGGTCTGACAGACCAACCCTGTGCCATTGCTGCTGCAGTCTTGGAATTGAGTACACTATTTCCAGAAACTTCGTGCTCCCATCTCAGACGACCTGAAACCCTTACAGATGTGTTCTTTTTTGGTGAGTGTAAGCAATTTTCCTGATGTGGACTTGGAGATACTTCTTCAGAATGGTGCTTTTCAGGTCGAATCCATGCTAGTATGGTCCGTGCTGGGTTTCGATCGTAGTCATCTTTGCGCTCATCTGACAGTGCTAAAGGGTTGTTCCTTGCTATTTTCTCCACCAGCAGATGTTTTTCAAGCTCCTCAAAGAACAATGATGATTGCTCAACCAATTGCTGGATCCTCTCTGGTAGATCCAGCTTCTCTTCCTCTTTTACACCAAAGCCACCAATCTCATCATGCTCACAGCCAAGTTCTTTGCCCTGTACATCCAACTCACCATTCTCATGATGCTCACTGCCCAATTCTTTGCCCTGTATATCCAACTCACCGTTTTCATGATGCTCACTGCCCAGTTCTTCCTCTTGTACACCAAAGCCACCATTCTCATGATGCTCACTGCCAAGTTCTTCCTCTCGCACACCCCAACCACCATTCTCATGATGCTTGCTGCCAAACTTTTCCTCTTGTACACCCGACCCACCAGTCTCATGATGCTCAGTACCATATTTGAAGCTCCCATTCTTCAAAAGATCCTGGTCAAAAGAACAATTTTCACCTCTTCTGGACCCAGATTCATCTGCCTGCTGCTCTCGGTTGACCTTGCGGTGCTTCCTTCCTGCTACCTTGGAACTGATTGCAACCCTCCTGTTCCTTCTCTTTCCCAGCCTCCTGCCATCAACTAGATCTTTGGAAAGATGTGAATTGAGACTCTTTGGCTCATTCACATCACCAGGAAACTCAGTTTTCTGACAACCATGCTTGCTGTAGATCTTGACAACCAAGTGTGAATTTGCTGTGAGGGTGAAGATGGCATAATCCCCTGCTTCTAGACCATGATATCTCAAAAATGCTCCAAAACCTGCACTCAGACCATGCCGGCCATTTTGAAATGCAAGAGGAACTTGGCAGGTGTATCCAGTTGGTCCTTCCAGAGTAAGTGTATCATCGATTCTGTAGCCATGCTCCTCCATAAATGTCAAGGGAAATCCCTGCAAGAAGCCATGAAAATTCCTGAATCAGTCACATGTCATGAGAGATGAATCCCACACATGCCCACAATGCCCAAAATCCTGGAAACTATTCAGATGAAATTTCCATCAAGAAACAATATATTGAGCATGTTATAGATCAGAGCTCAATGAGCACAACAGCAAGATTGTACCAATCAGAAATCCAAGACCAAACCCTTGAATCATCAGGGACCAAATCAGTTCTTTCACATTCAGATCAAAGAGTTGCAACCTGGAATGAATCACTGTATTGACTGGTGTTCATTCCAGAACAAGAGGAGAAACTATAGTAGAGTTCCTTCCTTCTCAGCAGGAAGGAAGTCATGCAAAGCAAGTTTGAATTTACTCTAAGTTTGAATTTACTCTATATTGTGTGTATTGCATGCTGTGTGAATGGAAAAAAAAGCACAACACAGGGGAAAAGGATTCCTTCAACACAAAAACCTCCTGATATTATCACCAGTGGATCTATCATTCAGTATTTCAGAAAACACATCAATCTATTGTCTGCTATTCTCAGAAGAGAGTTTCTTGAATCAGTGTGCAAAGCAGCCAACAACCACTGTGCAGGCAAGCAAGCAAGCAAGCTTACATGGTGAAGCATGCAATAGTTAACACAAAAGCTTCTCTCATTGGACTACAAGGGCCACATCAGGCACAACAGCATACTCAATGTAAAGAGAGAATGCAAATGCAATGTAACATAGCCACCAACCAAAACAACAAAACCACCCATCACAATCACAATCATCATCATCATCATCATCATCATCTTGTTCTTCATCATCTTACCAGGAATCTAGTTCTATGACTGTCATTGCCGTGTTTTATGATCTTCAAGAAAGACGGAGCGCCCTGCAATACCTTGATTTCTGTCTCAGCCTGGCCTTGATACCCATGATTAGCATAACAAAGATCTGTGCACATTGCACAAGCACTGAAAGACTTGTTATGAATATTTATCTCCTCCATCAAGTACAGGTGTAGAGGATACAACTTCCCAGTTGCATTATATCATGTGAATGAAATGATGTGTGTATATCCACCACATGAAAATCACTTAATTGCACCTCTTGCTGCCTGCCAGAATCAATCAACACACATTCAATGATCTGGACACTGATACACAAATTTATGAAGATGGATGCACTCAAGGTCTGTCAAAAAACACAAAAACTGGACACTCCATGATACACAAATTTATGAAGATTGATGTGCTTGAAGTCTGTCAAAGACATAAATTGGATTTCCACATGCAAATTGGTCATGCAAATATCTGGATCACATTGAGAGCAAAAGAATAAAGGTCCTCATTTCAATTTAGAACATGAATCTCACAAGAAACTCACAAGCACTTGCCTGACAATGCCTCAGATGTTCTCTCTGCATGAATTGCAACAGAGAGAATATCTGCTACTGCATCTGAATCTTTCTTATCTACCAGAGCATTAACAACCCATGATCACAGAAGGTCTCAAAATAAATCTCTGGTGTACAAGAAGACAGAAAGAGAGATGGTCGCAGTTATTAGGGTTTAGATGTTGAAAGGAAACAACTACCAACCAACTTTGTTAGCCAGATACTTGATTTCTGCTACAGTAACAAAAGCATGTCTGCTTCCTAGGATAGCAATGGTGGCTTCCTGCTCTTATGATTGAGAACAGTAAGAATAATTTGCAGCAAGCGACAGGGTTTCGTGTTTTAACGAAATTGGAAAGATTCTTTGAACAAAACGCTTGAAAACATGGGTCCCAAAAGCATGGGTCCCAAAAGCATCAAAGACCTTGGATTTGAGTACACGACTTTGAGCAGGTACTGCTCCTTGGTTCTTCCTCTCTTCGTACCTCCCCTGTTGGCCTCTATAGCACAACCAAACATGATACCCATCAAAAAATTCAAAGGGCCAACTTACAGTTGTTGTCTGTGGAGCAATGCTGTTGATTAACGTGATTGATGATGGAACTTCAAAATTGGATTTCATGCAGTCCACAGGGTAGAGAGTCGAGACCAGTTTGTAGAGAAGCAGAGCAATATGCTTGAGATGCAACCAAAAATAACCCGCCTCAAATCCTTCACAACCAAACCCAAATCCAGAACTCTAAACGCCACAGATCTGAAGTCCGAGGACAAAGATCTTCTTCACCAACTCATTTTACATATTGCAATCAACACAAGAAGCACAACACTCAACAATGCCTCTGCTTCTTTTGCAACTATTGCTGCCACTACACCAAGTTCTGCAGTCCCCTATGATTGCACACAAACAGGCGACATGCATGGCTTCTTCAGCGACACTCGGACAGGAGCATCAAGCGTATAGCTTCGTGGCTTGGACATTACTGATTCATGGGCCACTTTGCAAGCGATTGATTTGTGGGTACAAATTGCAATCGGTTTGCTTGCTCTCATCATCCCACTCCCTGACACGATGCCCCATTTTCTCTCGGGCAAGGACTCGGAGTCCCCTAGGTTGAAGCCAACACCCATTTACATACTTGGTGTGATCAGCGGAAACAGGAATCGTTTGCAGCAGGTTTCTAGCAGCTATGCCGTCTTCGTTCCAGCAGTGGCTGGTCTTGTTGATCCAAAACAAGCCAGAGAAGAGGCGGGGAGGGGGAGGTTCAAGTGTGCAGTCAGCCTCTTTTTGATCTTCTTGTTTTCCCCCCTGTTTGCTGCCTTTCCCACATCTCTCATGAACGCTTTCTTCCATCGTCTCGGGGAAGGCTTTGGAAATCTAAGGAAGGTAGCTCCTGCTGGTGGGTGTTTCTTTCCCCATTCTCGTTCCATTTTTGTTTTGCTTGCTTGTTGTGAAGCACTTCATGGGCATCATGATCGTCGTGTGTGTAGACGTTTGATTTCTGTTGAAATTTTCTCATTAGACAGTTGATTGCATCTTTTCTTGCTTATTAGTTTTTATGCATTTTTCTCTGCGACAAAGAGAATTGGACAAAGACACCAAAACCCACCATCTGCAACCTGAAGCTCCCCGGCATTCTGCACCGTGCTGTCAAGGTCCCTGTTGACATTGCCAAATCTCAAGACGCTGATCAGATTCCTCCAAAGGAATTGTGGCTCTCTTGTGCCTTGCTCTTCCTCTTTAGTTCTTTGATCATCACTTCTTATGTGCAAGCGTTGAAGGCTGCCGCAAGGTTAGGTTTACTTGAGAGTTTGCAAAATGCTGATGGTGTGTCTGATCTAACTTTGAAGCTTTATATGCCAGATTGGAGAAGGACCATGACTATTTTGGTGCTTGTATCTGGATCATTTATGTGGGAGGCAAAGATAATTGTGGAAGATGACGGTGTCCATCTCTGCAGCTCATAATTTGTGTGTATGAAATGGCAACAAATCTGCTAGTGAAGACCGTGTGAGAGTTGGCAATGAGTATTGATGGAAAGAGCTTCAAAGAGAAGAAGTCCTTGCTTACTGGAAACTTAAGCAATCAGTTAAAAACTTGCAGGTGGAGCTATAATTTCTTCAAAGATGGTAGTGCATGATGTACAAACCATGTTTTGTGAAGACAGCTGTGTTAGTATGATTTGGAATCAAGAAGGTAATCGTTGGCCCCTCCTAATTTGCAGGTCTGCTCTGATATACATTCTGGTCTTTGAAAGTTTTGCAAGCTGCATTCTCAATTTAGACTTCAGTATCTGAAAGGATATTGTTGGTCGCTTTAGCTGCAAGGAGGTACTACCCTTGATTCCTTTCTGGTTAAAGACATGGCATTCAAAGAAAACAATTCTTTGCTATGTGGGTTTTGAACAGCAGCCCAAGAAATTCAAAAACCATAGACTACTATCATGTCTGAATCTGGTGCTAGAGCTAAATCTGAGACAGAAAATGCTGAAATGAGGTATGCCAATTATCTGACTTCACTTGCATATGGTTACTTCTCATACCTCCAATTATCTGACTTGAAACTGGTGCTTGTAGTCATCTGAAGTTAGCTACAAAGCAGTCTTATCTTGAGTTCCTGTCCTATGTCCTGTTCTTTCTCTGCAGGGGAGGGTGTCATTTATTGAGTAGACATGAATACAGGAGGCACCTTAGACACATTTGCTGAATTTATGTGTGGGAGCTTTCTGTTTTGAAGGTTCATTGGCTTCTCTTCTTTTAACAGTCTAAGTCTGCAAGAAAAGAATCCATTTGATGATAGAACAGGATTGTTTTCTGAAATGAGCAATGCTGTGCACTTGCTTTCTAGTGCAATCTTATAGCTTTGGTGTACTGCATAAGTTATTTGTGTGGGACTTTATCACCTCTCTTCACACCAGCCTATTTTAATCTCCATTTCCCAAGTGTTGTGCTAGCAACATCAGTGGCACTCCTTTGGGTGCTGTGCAGGCTTTCCTAGAACAAAGTTGTAGTGCATCCAAGATACTTGGAGAATGAAATACTTGTTCAGGCCTGGTTTTGTCTCTTTTTTCTGAGACAGTGGCAATCACAGATCACTCCTAGCTGTGGATATGGGGCAATGAGATTTGGTGGGTTCTAGTCTTGTCCTGGGGTACACAGTACCTATCATCAGGGTATGTAGTATCTTTTGCTGTTATGTATGCAATGGGTTTACTGGTTGGTGCAGATAATGCCATAACAGCTGCAACAAAAGCAGCTTGCTCTGTTCTCAGAGTAGACAAGAATGGTAAAGAACTTTTTTTCTGTAAGTCTAATGTGGATTAGACTTGTGGCAAGCATTTAAAAGTTCTGTTGCCTGCTATTTGGTGTCAAATTTAATCTCAAATTACTTGTTTCAACTGGTTCTTACTGTTGATGTTGCCCTGTTTCAATGGCTACTGAAATGTTGTAGTCCAGAAGTGCACAAGGTGAAGGTGCAGCAAATAAATTCCCATGGCTGGAAGAGGTCAAGGGGATGTGGCATGTGACAATGGTAGACAATGTGGGATGTGACATGTGGCATCTACCTCTTCTTAGATTAGTCTGTGATGTGAGAGTAAAGAGTGTTACAATACCAATTTTGGAGGGGACAGCTGTTACCTCCCATCAGCATTCTTCAGAGGATCATGCATGTTCATTCTGAAGACTTTATTCCATTCACCAGACAAACAGCAAATGAGGACAAACGTCTGTAGGCACTGGAATACTCTGACACACCTTGAGAGCACTGCAGCAGTGCATATGCAGTCTGATTTGGAGCTATTCTGAGCAGTGACTGTATGTTATTCTCATTACCCTCAATAGGTAGTTGAAATTTTATATGAACTGAGAAAAAGTTGGATGATATAGTTTCTTCACTAGCTACTGAAATGATAGGATTTTTTTGAAGAGGTGAATTTTGACACATAACTGGTTGGCATATGTTCTAAAGGAAAATGGAGTATGCTATGTATCTGCATACAATCAGGATTATATGAAAACTCTAGATTATTTTTCCACCATTATTTGAATTTGGCTCTTTCTGAAGATACTATTCTCATTATTTAGCCGTTTCTGGTTTGCAAAAAGCTGGTTATATTACATAATATTAGAATGCAATGTATTTACAGTCCAATCTTCATTTTATCATTTGTCTTTTTATTTTTGTAGGTGAAAATACGGTTTAATTTTGCAAGCAAGAGTTTTTTCCATTGTTGTGTATATTTTTCATACCAAAGAAATGTACTTCAAATGCTTTTGCACACAGTTACTGTAGAAAAGAGAAAATAGCGCTTTAGGTTGAGAGAAAGGTCTAATCGTGAAATTTCCCATTATCGGAAGTTATTTAATTACATCCAGCTTTTGAATGGGCATTTAGAATAATCATATTGTAAAATTCCACATAGCGAAGCCAATAATGCAAGAAGGGCACTATTCTCACAGAAGGGTACGCACAGGAGCATGAATATAAACTCTTACACGCTGTTTTATTTCCAAGGAAAGAACTGTTCAGGACAAACACAAAAGAACAGATGGAAAGTCCGATCTGGAAGCTGAGAAGTTTAACAAAATCAAACCAATTGTTCTAGGTAACTGTGGCAGAACGATTATATCTCATTCCAGGCTGATAACTAAAGACTGAAACTTAAAACTCCATGCAAAACAGAGACTGTTAAATTCTCTGAAAACGATGCCTGCTCTGAAATGCGAGAATTGCAGCCCCAGCATACATCGATTCCATCGCTCATTGACCGTACCAACTCTTTGATCGTACTTTCTGTTTGACCTACAGCATTGCAATCAAGTCGACAACAATAATGTGGTTAGCTAATCAGTTCTCGTGATGCAAAATTATCACAGCGTCATTTCACTTGTTTGGAATGAAATAGAGACAATCAGTTTCAGGAACATATAGATGGATCTTTATTTAATATTTTTGTTGCAAAATCATTCTATTCAACTGAAATCCAAGCCTGAAGTCACAACGAGTCACCTGCAAGTGTCTGTTTTGCGTGCTTAGCCATGTTTAGGAGTTGATCCACCTCCTCCTCCTCCGCCGCCACCACCACCTCCACCTCCACCCCCTCCACCACCACCACCACCACCTCCTCCTCCTCCTCCTCCTCCTCCACCGGCAGCAGAACCACCGCCTCCTCCACCGCCGCCACCACCGGCATCTGATCCACCACCTCCTCCACCGCCACCACCACCGGCATCTGATCCACCACCTCCTCCACCGCCACCACCACCGGCATCTGATCCACCACCTCCTCCACCGCCACCACCACCAGCATCTGATCCACCACCTCCTCCACCGCCACCACCCCCTCCACTTGGATGACTACCCCAGTTGCTGCGAGATGGTCCCCCGCCCCAACCCCACAATCCTCTTCCAGCCCCTGCAGAAAGAATTAGGTACGTAGAACTTTCAAGAATATGCGATTTACCTTTTCACAAGAACTATTACGAATTTTCGAGCGCAGTATAAAACAATGTGGCTACCGAACAGAAATTCGCATCTGCCATATCCTTTAATTGGCAACATCTCACGACACGGGACAAATAGACAACTCTCATTGCTGAACTACAATTTATTACAGTACTTCAAGATACAGTTGTATCGGATCTTATGAAATTACCAGCTGTAAAACTTTCGCTCATTTTCTTGCTGCCTAACGTTTCTGATGCTCCACCACCACCCCCTCCACCACCACCACCACCTCCTCCTCCTCCACCACCCCCTCCTCCACCACCCCCTCCGCCGCCTCCGCCTCCGCCTCCGTTACCGCCATTGCCGCCAGAAGCACCCCCGCCATGACCACCGTGACCGGGATAATGTCCACAAACGCAGGAGTGGCCTTTCACAACACCGGGATAGTATCCTCCTCCATTTCCGCCGTTACCGCCGTTCCCACCTCCTCCATTACCTCCTTTCCCACCCTGTCCTCCAGGGATTTTGCACCAACAATGATGTTTCACTGTGCGAACAAACTCGTGTTAGACTCAACGGCAATGTGGATCTAGCAATGACATGATACATTTTAACTGCAAAGACGATTAGTCGTATGAAATAAACTTATATATTTTCTCACCTTCAACAGTCGAGTGAAACCGGAAAATGGACATGCTTCAATTAGACAGGCGCACGACGACTATCAACATTCTACAGCTGTGTCTCAGTTCCACAATAAGAGTGAACATAATCGAACGATCTTTGAGTAAGTATAAGAGAAAGGATCTTCTGTATATAGTGTGTAAAAATGTGCAACACCATACCTGGCGGGTGGCTTGTTTTCTCTTCGCCGACGATACCGACATTCTCAACAGCCTGAAAGCAAAAAGAGGGAAATTTTTTTACAGTGCTTTGAACTCCGGGGGTGCTTCTAAGATCTAGTGCATATTGATAGAAGAAACTGTGATTGAATTAAGCTGTATTGGACTAGATCCCTCGCTGTACAATTCTCTAAATTCTTGTTATCTGTTGAACTAGAGGTTCCATTGCCGCTTAGAATTGACGGCGTGATCTATGATGAATAATGCAAACGCCAACTCATGTTGATCCCCATGCACACACGAATTCACGTGCAACTATCAAAATCCACAAGAACGAAGGCATACAACTAGCAGAATGCCCATATTGTCGTAACTCGTTACCTCAGAAGACTCGAGTGTGCGCCTCTCTTCCACGCCACCAACTGCATTGGACTCAGATAGAAGCTCACGTCCTTCGCGAGCGAATGGCCTACTGGCCACTGGAAGCATGAAGGCATGGCACACGAAGAGGACCGTGGCGACCAAAGCTAGAGTTCTAGGCTGAGAGAAAGCTCTAAACCCACGAAGGCCACCCATTGTTGAAAGCTGTTGTTAATTATCCTAAACCAAAATCGATAACACACAAGGAAAAACAATCTGTCCCGAAGGATGGAATAAGTGAGACAGAGTCCTGCTTTTGTAGCTCCCCGATCATTCAGGATCATGTCCAAAGTCCCGCAGCTGGCATATTTTTCTGCGTAGCTTCTTGACTCCGGCCGAATGATTGCCTACAGAAAGAACTAGCAGCCTAGAGTGGGACCCAGCAAACTCAACCGCGACTGGGTGGATCCTTTTCGTCTCTCATTTCCGCTTCTATCTTAAGGGCCCACAGACAAAAGTGCTTTTGAGGAGTGCTGAAAATACGACTGAATGTTCCTCACGAGTCATGACCTGCAAAGTTAAAAGGCCGAATGATCCATTCTGACAGAAAACTGCCGATTCGAGAAATGAGATCAAGATACATGAGGTGTTTAGATGCAAATGAATGGGAAATTTCCCTGATCTGATCTTCTTTGTCTCAAAACTCTCAAACAGAGGTGTGACGAGACCCGAAATACGACTAAATCTTCCGCATCACCAGCTGCAAACGTCATGATCCACACTGACACAAAAACTGTTGATTCGAGAACCTAAATTTACACAGATCAACTGCAGCGGTACCGGTGCGAATGAACAGAGTATCTGATCTGTTCATGGCCAATCTCCTGTTCGTGTATAGAGAATCAAACGGTTCAGACGGGTTGACCTCAAAAGACTGCACATGGTTTCAAAGTGTAACTACTGCCAGCTTATCCCTTGGATGTTCATTCAATGCACTGCAACTCCATCCGAGCTTTTGTGATCATTCAATTTACTACAACAACTCCAACTGAGCTGTTAGAACCATTCAAATATTCGCTGCAACAACCCCATCTAATGTTTTTTGAGCATTCAATTCACCGCAACAACTCCATCCAAGCTTTTGTGATCATTCAGTTCACTGCAATAACTCCATCTGAGCTTTTGTGATAAGTCAATGCACTGTAACAACTCCTAAATTTGAGCTTTGTGTTCATTCAATGCACTGCAACCACTCCATCGGAGTTTTGTGTGAAGTCAATGCACCGCAGCAGTGCAATTGCATTCACGAGCTTTGTGTTCATTCAATTGCATCCACTACGACTGCATCTAAGCTTTGTTTGCATTCTCGAGCAGGAGCTACTTTGCAAGCTCCTTTAACAACGCTTGGAAATCCAGACTGAACATTGGGTATACAAAGGGAAACATGGTATTTTTTTTGCGTTCATTGGAGAACTGATCTTTTTTTCCCTCTAACTTATCAAGGGTAACTTTGTCTGATCACTTATTTTCCCGTGATGGGAAACTTTTGTGATTATTAAAGGGAAAGCTAGCATACCTCGGTGTGCTTAATGAAGGGACACGCACGCAGACCTCGTGTCAGCTTAGAAAATTTACAGCCATCCGAGTAGGTCTTGGCGCTTGGACCAGTTCACCACCAGTGGGGTTTACCATAGTAAAGCACAAGGTGAACATTATCATGAACCCTGACATCCTGGCATAGGAGGCTCAGGAGCGTTCTTCAATGCCTATAAATAGGTGTAATGACCTGAGATTTTCAAGTGTATTCGGATGGCTAGGGGGAATTGACCCCCGAACCTTGTGATCATGGTAAAAATCCCAAAACCCATTTAGATTGCTTATAAATATTCTAAATATTCATAAATATAATCTCCACAGACTAAAAAAATTATAGATTTGGTCCCAGGGACCCTAAATGGGTTTTGGGATTTTTACAATTATCCCAATGTGGGGGTCAGTTTGGAGGCCGTTAAATCTATAAAATTCTATTCTGACACTGGAGGTCATTTTATTTTTCTGGGCGGGCTTTTACATTTTAGTAAGGACCCACCATTTTGTCTTTGCACTACGAGTAGGATCGTGGCCGTTAGGTTAGGTAAGGAGATCAATCTCTGATAGGTCATTCTGCATGGTAAGGCTCTACAAGGGGGCGTTACTAGAGTTGTGTTAATGCTCCTACGCCCCCATCCCCTTTGCAGGCCCTCCCCCTACCAGGTAACATCCTTCTGATGCACTCAGGAATAGGTGTAAGATCAGTCCACTTTTCTAAGAGCCAGGAATAGGTTTAAGATCCCGGGTTTTTTAAGGAATTTCTTTATGTAGCCTAAGTGGCAATCATCCATGGGAAGAGTATAAGAAATTGGCGATTGTCCTTAGGAAGATTTAGCCAGATCCAGCGATAAACCAGATGGGGAGTACAATTCTTTAATCAATCTTAATATATATTCATGGCTAAAACATACTGAATACAAAAATAGAGAAATCTGGAGATTTTCACTAATTTTTTTTTTCACTTCTGGTGATGGAAACCCTCCAAAATCACTTCATTTTCAAATTTTCAGTTCTTATTTCGTTTTTTGGCTACATTTCGCCAGTAATAAAAGGCTGGTACTAAGATCCGTCCACTTTTCTAAGAACCATCTTCATGAATATAATTAGGTGGCCTCCAGATATAGTAAGAAATTTCTTTCAATTGCTTTGTGCCTTCCATTTTGAGGCCTAGAGGTCTTGAACAGTTCATTGCAGCCGAGGCAGCAGTAACAGGTGACTGCGGAGGTGGTAACTAAGTAGGGCCCGTGTCTTAACTCCAATCCACCGACCTTTTCTCGTCGTTTCCGGAACCGTCTTCCGCGACCTCTCTCTTACTCTCTCTCTCTTGCCATAGTCATTGACAACAGGACAACGCCGTCTGCTACGTCAACGCCCTGTGGACAATCGTCTTCGTTTCTTCAAACATGCATTGACTTGTAGAAAAGGATGACATTTACCCATCTAGTTATGAGCGTCATGAATCAGAACCCGCTTCCATTGGCTATATGATCAATTCTGTGAGGCTCGTGGCCACTTGTTTTTGTTATTAGAAGACAAAAGCTCTCCAATGGCCACTGTGCCTAGCTTAATGACGAGGCCCTTTGTGGCCTTTTTACCTATATTATTTGTTAACAGAAACTCTTTCATTTCAGACTTTAGTCCTGTGATTCCAAATAGTCTAAACTGCTGAATTTCTTTCTTTTGTATGAGACTTTACTGGAACAGTCTTTGTGAAATTAATCCCTTACCACGGTTTAACTATTATGTTGATCACCTGATTGTCAATGTTTATTCCAGGTTTCTCCCAGCACCCACTAATTTCCTACCATTCCCGTACCTGGCAACAAGTCTCTTGCCCAAAGTTGTGTAACCTCAATAACGCAGGGATGAAAACCACAGGAGAAGACTTCAACACTTTCCCCCATCCTCCCCCTTTGCATGCACTTCAACTGTTTTTCATTAGCACTTTGTGTGACTCATCTGAGCTGGTCCTTAATATGTGTTCCAAGTTAAATTGCAAATCTCTTAGCCAAACCTTGCAAACAATTGAAAGACTATTATAAATTATTGTGTTCATCCTGGAGTTTGCCATTATAGACATTGAATTGGGAATCGCATCAGTAAGTTTTTCAAATATTATGACGTGGGATTCTATCCTTCAATTTCCATTTTTACAGATTCAATACGGAATTATCACCTTATTTATAATTTATTATTGTGCCTTTAGTTTTTAGTACATGTTTTTAAAGGGGAGTAGCTTGAAATTCAAATGGAAGAATTATTTGCTACTAAGAGTAATTCATCTGGACTGTTAACATGTGTAGAAATTATATCCACTTTCATTACTTGAGTTTCACAACAACGTAACAATTTATTTTATTATTGTTGCATATTCACATTCGACAAAGAATAGTGGCGATTGGAGACTATAAACTGTGTACTCCAAGTATTATAACAAGGATTGGAGTAGAACGAAAATCTATAGGATATTGAAGAGAATGAGGCACAAACAAGAAGAATATCCTTGTAAATTCCAAAATGAATCCAAGACATCAACCTTGACTATGTCATTTGAAGGAGAGAAGACAGAAGAGGTCACTGAGATTGATAACCAATATAAGAATCCAAAGTTGAATGTAGAAAATCCGGCGTTTCAATGTCACATCTGCGGTTCTGCCCTTTCATGGAAGAGTGAGAAAAGTTTGCAATAATGGTGACATTTAACCGGGCTGAACAAGCTTTCATGATTTTGTTCATCTGTTAACTCCAAGATTCATTTGTCTTCAACTCTCTTTCGTCAAGTTCTGTTACATTGGCAGCATTCTGGATTTTAATTCACTTTGTCTTCAATGAGGATAGTGGCATCCAAGTTTCCCAACACAAAATTGTTGGCAGCTCATAAATTACTGCAGAGCACATGGTACATTGATGTCTGCTCTGGTTGAGTTCTTCCTGCTGTTCTTTGTCTTTCTTGTACATTAATACAATACTTACTAATTATAAGTTCTCTTTCACCTGTTTCAAAGTTTGTGAAAACTTCAAGGACCCGTCATCAAGACTACTGGTGCATATATATATCCTTAGCTGATAGAAAAATACTTATAGGTGGTAATTGCAAATATCTTTGACTAGTAACATCCCTATGTATGATGGGTTTTGAAGTGTGAAGAAAACTGAAAATATTCTTTTTTGCACTACGAGAAACTTCATCTTAGTCTTGCATGGTTTGGAAATCATGCCTCTGCTGAAATTATTATGAACCTCTAAGCTTACGGATCATAAATGTATCAATTCGGAACCAGCGAGTATATCATGGTCGCAAGTGGTGGATATATGTTGCAGAAATTCTTTTTGACATACTTGGCAAAAAACTATGACAGATAAAGGAGTATTTGTCGAAAAGAGCACCTGGGCCAGAAGCTTGGGACAGTAGTAAAAGGTTTGAGTACTATTTAATAGGAAACTTTATGCTGTTGTAGTAAAGTTCAGTTAAGGTTCCATAAATAATCAATGTACATTGCAAGCTTGCAACCTACATCATAAGCGGAATAGTGTACTCGAGCTGACGATGTTGAATGATACAAGACTTCAACGAGGCGCTCATTGATATTAAACTAATATTGCACAAGAATAAATTCAGATAATATATCAAACGAAATATTACTGGTCAAAATAGTAGATAATATCAGACGAATTATTACTGTTCCACATAGTACTAGAATTTTCAGATATCAATGTTCAGTATGGTACTAGATGCAGGTACACATTCAGATATGTCACGTGTAATAGGACTGATCAATCTCAATATATACTTGCTAGAATATTCTACCTGCAGCACAACCGTATTCACATCTTGTGCCAGAAACGGTGTCGATCTGAATTACAACGGCAATATGCTCTATAGTGCAGGTTTATATCAGTACCAGTAGTAAATATTCCAGGAAGTCCATAAAAACGAACTCACAGTTCAACCAGTAATTACACACCGAGGTGAACATCCTCAAAATATGGGACCAAATGAATGTACTACGTGTTTCAACAGTCTCTCCTCTGACAGGAGTTAGAGCTGCCACTAAAGCAGAAAGTGCTTAAGAATCTGAAGCTAATTCCAGTTTGATTTATTGGTGCGCGTTACTTGATTTTTATTTATATGATCCAAGATAGCAGCTGGCTGCAGTAGAAGTAATCGACAATCGACAAAAAGAGGATTCGACTAAGTACCTTGCAAGTGGATTCTAGGAGATCTAGTGTTGCCTACGAGTCACACACAGCTGTTCGAGCACGTCGACATTTCCCATGCTAGAGCTGCTTTTTCACAAGCAAGTTCAGTACTCAGGGAAACTAGGAGACAACCAAAATGCGGGGTCCACACTTCGAATTCCTTTGTTGTTGAAATTGAGGAAAAGTAGGATATCTTGAGATTCTGGAGCTATAAATTGGCGAGTCAGGGGCATATGTATTCATTCGGGAAACTCAGACCTTGCTATTGAGTTAGTTCTACACATGGCTGGCCGAATGGGTCTTCGTGGGTCAAGAGCTCCCATTGGAGTTTCAGCTTTGTTTGTGATTGTTCTGCTTGCGTTCCATGCTTTGGTACTGCCAGCAGCTAGCAGACCACTTCACGAGGCAGAAGCGACCGTAGAGCCTGAGAAAGTCACTGTTGAGGCGTCTGAGGTGAGTCGTGATGTTTTCGCAGCGGTAACTGTTGTTTATGTAGTTGGCTGATATCTGACACGTCTGTAACTTGAATTTTCCTGCTTAAAACCAGCTACCCACCTTCATGTACATGAAAGACTCTACACTTAAAAGGTGCAGGGACGGTAGTTTTTTGTGTGTGATTAGTACGTTAAACATCTGAGAACTGTGAATCGATGTGCACATCTACTAGACCTCTGCAGCTGATTGAACTGCTGAGTTCATGTAACTTGGATGTGAAATCCTTCGAGTTTGTGTCCAACGATGCAATGTAATAAGGGATTTTTAAAGTTCTGGACCTTCTGCTCGTCGTTTCCAATTCCAACATGTTAAATTCTACGTCTAGACCAGACCCATTTAGCATACATCTGAAAACTGAGATGCTGCAGGTACGAGCTGAAGAAGTGTCTGCTGATGAGTCGACGTCCATCGACGGCGTCGTCCGCGTGAGCAGAATGCTAGGTACGTGCACGTTCCCTAACCCGTCGTCGTTACGTGTAAGCTAGTTTCAATAATTTGTTGACGAAGCCTTGAGATGTAGAAAACAGACGGTAAAATACCAGTCACCTCTCTGGTGTATCAATTGATGTATAGATCTGGTTACTAGTTTGAATTTGTGGTATCTTTTCTTGAAGCTTCTCGGGAGATTGAGCCCAACCTTGCAGATTATAATCTCTGGAGGCATTAGGAGGGAGATGTCTTGATTCAGGTACACTAGTCTACACATTGTTGAAACGATGCTTGGTTTCATGCTTTCCTTCTACGTTCTTTGATACAGGCGGCGGGGGCGGGGGCGGCGGCGGCGGAGGTGGTGGAGGCGGAGGAGGAGGTGGTGGAGGCGGAGGAGGAGGTGGTGGCGGCGGGGGCGGAGGTGGAGGCGGTGGACCCGTACCCAGTCCCCCTCCGCCAAGCTGGGGAGGACATTCGCCAAGCTGGGGGGGAGATTCACCTAGCTGGGGAGGAGATTCGCCAAGCTGGGGAGGAGATTCGCCAAGCTGGGGGGGAGACTCGCCAAGCTGGGGAGGAGATTCACCCTCATGGGGACATCACCATCAACATGGAGGTTGGCACAAAAGCCCGAGCAGTCCTAGTGGAGGTGACAGTGGGGGTGGCGGAGGTGGCGGTGGAGGCGGTGGAGGCGGCGGAGGCGGCGGAGGAGGCGGAGGTGGCGGAGGGGGAGGAGGCGGTGGAGGGGGAGGAGGCAGTTAAGTTTGCACAATCCTTCCACGCAACGATCGAAGAGTAGTCGCACATTTCACTCAACACGTCGTTGCGAACATGGTGGTCTAGATTCTCGTATTAGCTGATTGTTTTGGAGCTTTGAAATAAGAAAGTGTTGAAATATATTATGGCACTTGAACAGTAAATAACGCGTGGGCATGATGAAATTGCCGTTGCAAGGGGGATTATGACAATACTCTATGTAATTTCTGGACTCGTGGGCCGCGACAGTAATTGTTATTGCAGCTATGTATTACGATATAGATTTGCAATGAATTTTATATAAATTATTGTTTGTAGAAATTACCAGCAGGTTTTCGAATTTGCTTTGTTATCCGATATATTTGCATTTTAGAGCTTGGCTCCTGTTTTTCAGCATCAGCTTGCGTAACTTACATGATGGTAGGCAGATGTGGTCTAATTTGGCTCACTCAATTCATTGCAATTAAAAATATTCTACGATATTTACTATAGACGGCGAATTTTATTTTATATACATTTCGCTTCATTGTGTTTTTAAATATATCGTCTGGAAAACTTGCTTTATTAGTATCTTTAACGCTTTCATTATCCAGCGGTAAAATTTATGTTTCTCGTAGGTCGCTAGAAAAATAAACATAAATATGGAGTAAACCATTTAATACTCAATTATCTGTTCTCTTATGACAATATAATACTTCTACATAGTTGAACAAATATAATTCATATAATTCCCTTTTATAA
>Ga0116228_10000907_pt1 | contig 23817 bp, 19 predicted proteins | sample S1TSphfallax_2_FD_89694 | JGI IMG/M metagenome (GOLD analysis project Ga0116228, IMG submission 89694) | Host-associated microbial communities from peat moss isolated from Minnesota, USA - S1T2_Fc - Sphagnum fallax MG | ecosystem: Host-associated > Plants > Peat moss > Unclassified | place...
GGCCGCGGTCAGGGCCGGCGTCGCGTAGGTGCCGTCGTAGGTCACCGACACGGAGTCGCCGTTCTTGAACCACTCGTAGGTCATCTGACCGGTGCCGGTGGCCGCCACGGCGAAGTGCGCCGAACGACCCACGCCGGCGGTCTGGGCCACGAGCGGTGTCGAGATCAGCGGTGCCGGAAGTGCCGTCGCCGAACCCGAGACGCAGATGGCGCTACCGGGATAGTTTTCGGCAAGCTGCGGCGTGACATCACCGGATCGACTCACCATCAGTGCCTTGTCGGCATCGCCCGGATCATTGTCGGTGGTCCAGGTAGACCAGTCCTGCGGGAAGGCATTGGTGGACAGGTTCTTGCCGCTGATAGCCAGTGCTTCGGCAGCGGATGGCAGGCGTGCATTCACCTGGGCGCAGTCGTCGGCCGCCTTGGAACGCTTGTACTGCGCACCTTCGTCGGCCAGGCTGCGTTCGTGACGCTCCCAGGTCAGGCCGCTGAGCGTGTCGGTGACGTGGTTATCGTCCTGGACGATGTATCTTGACGGCGCATCGCAGCAACTGGGCGTGTTGAACACCTCGAACTCATACATCGAGTAGCCGTAGTTGGTACCACGCTTCACGCCCTGCATGCGGACATAACGACCGCTGACCGGGTGGGGGAAGCTCAGGTCATCCGTGCCGCCCGTACCGGTCGAGTTCTCCAGTACATCGGTGAAACCCGTGTCCTTGTCGTTCGACACCTGGATCTTGTAGTCGGCGCCATAAGCCGCTTCCCACTTGATCACCACGTGATCGAATGTCTGCACGGCACCCAGGTCCACTTCGAACCATGCGGCATCCGTCTTGGCCGGATCGGAATCCTGCTCCGATGCCCAGCGCGTGGTGTCATTGCCATCGACGGCATAGGAGGACGGCGTACCGTTCGCATCCTGCACGCCACTGGCATAGGTCACCTTCTCACGCGCCAGGTTGGCGCCCGGGGGAGCCAGGGTCAGCTGTGCCGTATTGCTGGTGGCAGCCGAAGCACTACCCAGGATATTGGTCACGATGACCTGGTAGCCGCCCACGTCGGTCTGGCTGACGGCGGGAATGGTGAGCGTCGGCGAATCCGTACCGACAGCCAGGGTCCCGTGCATCCACTGGTAGTGGAACGGCGAGGAGCCGGCCACGTTTGCGGTGAACGAGGCAGACTGGCCGAGGTTCGCGCGGACATCACCCAGCGAGGCGGTGAAGACCGGCGGACGAGCCGCATTCACGGTCAGCGCCACCGGGCCCGACGTAGCGGGAGCCACCGGGTTGTCCACTTCGACCGAGAAATTGCCTGCATCCGAGGCTTGCACCGCCGCAATGTCGTACGACGGACCATCTGCACCGACGATCTGCGTTCCGTTGTGGAACCACTTGTAACTCAGCTTCGGCGAACCACCGGCGGCCACCTGGAAGTGCGCCGGCTGGCCGGCATCCACCGTCACGGCCTGTAACGGCTGGGTGATGGTCACGGCCTGCGCCGCGAACACGTGCAGCGTGGCAGGTGCCGAGTCCGGCGTGTCGCCCAGGCTGTTGTGCGCGGACACCGTATAGGTCGAACCATCGTCACCCTGTACGGTAGCCGGCGTGTCGTAGGCCGACGTGGTTGCACCATCGATCACCACACCGTTCTTCTTCCAGGTGAAGGTCATCGGCTGGGCACCGGAGACGGCGGCTTCGAAATGCCCACTGCTGCCCACGGTGACCGAATCATCCTGTGGAGTGGCGATCAGCGAAGGCGGCCCCAGCGGCGTCGACGGCTGCTGCACCGGCGAAATCGGGAACGTCGCCGAACCGGCCGTCATGCCCGTCGCGGTGGCGGTGACCGTCACCTGGCCTGGCGTGAACTTCGTGCGCAGCGCGATCTTCTGCAGGCCGCCCTCGAACTTCAGTTCATGATCGCCTGGCGAGTGGTAACCGTGGATCGGTTCCTGCGAACCATCGAAGTTCGTGGTCGAACCGGCGGACCAGTCCACCAGCTGCTGCGTACCGCCCTGGTAGGTCACCAGCGAGTCGCCGCTGGTGACGGTAAAGGTCACGTTGACGTCACCCTCGACCGGCACGAGCACGTTGTTGGCATCGAGCACGCGGGCTTCGATGAACGCGGCGTCGGAGCCGTTCGCGGTCACGGCGAAGGAGCTGCCATCCGGCTTCGTCAGTGCTACGTCGGGCACCACGGTGAGCAGGATGTGGTCCGGCTTGCCGGCCGTGTTCAGCACATCCTCTACCGGCTGGTTATTGGCGTCCTGCACCACGTTGCCGTCGGTGCCGATGCACTGCAGCTTGGCGGTACCGGACTGCCAGGTCACGTCCCAGTGCACCTGCTGGGGCAGCTTAGTGGTGGCGGCGGCCTGGGCCACGTTCTGCATCTTGCCCGTGGTCTCACTGGGACCGTTCGGATCGCCCGCATTGCCGTTGACGAGGTTATAAGAAGCCTGGTCGATGCTGGTCCAGTCGTTCGGCTGCTGGTCGGTGCCCTGCTGCACATCGTTGATGAGCAGGCGGGCGGCCGGGCAGTTGGTGAAGCCGCTGACGCGGATGTCACCCGACCGGTTCCAGGTGTTGGCGAGCTTCACGACCGGCTGCAGCTGGAACGGAGTCCAGAGGGCATCGTATGCGTAGTAGATCAGCTTCGGGAAACGATTCTGGTCGACCATGGAATCGCCCAGCGAACGCACGTTGTGGGCGAAGTTCTTGATCTGCGTGCCATCGGGATACTGCGCGATAGGCTGGTTCGGATCGCCGTTCACATGCTGGTAGGTCCAGTGCGTCGAGTCTTCCGTGCCTTCGTCGAAATTGCCGGTTTCACCCGGGGTATCCGCGAAGTACCACTGGGACATGCCGAAGGTACCTACGCTTCGCGCCTGTGAGTACGGCACCATGTAGTTCAGCAACATCGCCAGCTGCGCGTCGTAGGCCTGGCGCTGGGAACCGATACCCCAGTACTCGGCGCCCCAGACGGGCAGGTTCTTGAAGGCACCAGCCTTCATGGAGGTCTCGCAGCCGGCCTTGCTGCAACTGAACAGATCACCGTTGATGATGGGCTGGCCCGTCGTGGGATCGGTTGCTCCGCTACGATCCGACGCTGCCCTGGGAGCGATGTTGTCCCACTTCGCGGCCAGGGCACGCAGCTCCAGCGCGAACGAGTTCAGGATCGCACCGTTGTCGGTTTCCCATGCAAGGATCGATGGGTGGCTGCGATCGCGGATCACCATGTCGCGATGCACTTCGCGCTTGACGTTGCGCATGTACAGGCACTGCGACACGGCGGTGGCGTCGTCCTTGGACGCGCACTCCTTGTCGAAGCCGCCTTCGCCGTCACCGCTGGGCTGGATGATGAATACACCCAGGGCATCGGCCGCCTCGACGAACTCGGGGCTCGACGACGAATGGCCAGGCCGCCACATGTCACCGCCACCGGCGGCGAACAGCTGCAGGTCGCGCCATTGTTGTTCTTCCGGCACGGACGAGCCGAGTGCCGGGTAATCGTAGCGGCCCGAAGCGCCATCGGCGCGGAAGCGCTCGCCGTTGACGTAGGGATAGCTCTTGTCCCAGGTGATCATGCGGATGCCCAGAGGGCTCTGCTTGGCATCCACGATGGCGCCGTCGATGCTGACGGTGTGGAACACCTTGTACATGTACGGACGCGGACGGCCGGTGTCGCCAGGCCGCGCCACGTTGTGCAGGCTGCCGTTCGGCCACCACAGGTGCAGGTCGGCGCCCGACACCGTCAGGTGCTGGTCGAACACCGGCGCGACGTCATTGGGTGCCTGGTGCGGAGCCAGCTCCTGCTGCTTCTGGTCGCTGGCCACCACCTTGCCGTTCTCGTCCACGATCTGCGTGGTGAGCGTGACGGTCTTCGGTACGTCCGTGTCGTTGACGACGTTGGTCTGTACGTCGATCACGGCCGACTGGTTGTTCGCACCCAGGCTCTGGGTGCCGACGTAGGTACCCCAGGTGTTCTGGCCTTCATACACGTTCTCCGGAATGTGCACGAGGTTGGTCACGTGCAGCTTCACCGGACGGAAGATACCCGCCTCGGACTGGCCGAAGCGGAAGGCACCGCCGAAGCCCGGGTCCTGGAAGATGTCGCCACCATCGCGCTCGACCTTGACCGCGATGACGTCCGTGCCGTCGTAACGCAGGTATGGGGTCAGGTCCACGATATGCGGAATGAATCCGTATACATGGGTGGCGTTGGCATTGGGCTGGTTCGGCTGGTTGAGCGTGCCGGTACCCGGGATGAACTGCCCGTTGACGTAGACACGGTCGCCCGTGTGCGCGCCTTCGAACTCGATCATCACTTTCTTGCCACGGTAAGACGCCGAGTCGGTCAGCACCTTGCGGTACCAGCTCAGGCTACCGTCGAGGCTGCCCTGGCCGCCACCGGATTCCTGGTTGATGAAGGTGGTGAAGTCGTTGGCCGCATGCGGCAGGCCCACCACTTCCCACTGGGAATCGTCATAGGACGGATTCGCGCCGTCGTCGCCGTTCGGCACGGCGGCATGACCCGACTGGTTGATGTACTGCTTGATGTACTTCCACGGCGTGGCGCCGATGTTGATGTCCTGGCGATCCGAAGGCGCGAGTGTCACGGCATGGGCCGTGACCGTCGCACCAAGGAGCGCCATGGCGATGAAGGCGGATAGCCTTCCTCGCCCCGGGCTGCCCGGTGGTGACGCGGGGTGACTCTTCATGGGGTGTACGTTCCCTGGTTGAAGTCGCGGTGAGGACAACTCCCGCCCCAGGTCCGGGCATGGCCGGAGGCCGTTGCAATCACCGTCGATGTCGCCGACGGTGCACAGCGGTGATTCCCCTGTTTGCGCGTCGAAGCACTCCCACCGTGTCGGGTGGACGAGGGCATCGGGACGATGTCGCGGGGGAGCGTATGGATGCGTTCATCCACCGGCATACCCTATTCAGGGGTGTACGCCCTTGATCGCCTGCCCCACGATGCCGTTCCATGAACCGGCCCGCACAACGCGTGGTGCCGACAGGTTTATCCAAGACGTCCGGACCACCTGTCACGATATTTCGAGCGCTGGACTAGCCCCCAGGAACTTGCATGGGCGCACAAGTGCGTATCGCCGCCAGTGACTGGCGCTGCTGACCGTCGCGGTCGAAATTCCTCTCGGACAGCCATTGGACGAATCCATCGCGCAACGCAGGCCATTCGCCGTCGATCACCGAAAACCACGCCGTGTCCCTGCTGCGTCCCTTGTAGACGCTCGCTTGCCGGAAGGTGCCCTCGAACATGAAGCCAAGTCGTAACGCTGCCTCGCGCGAGGGCGCGTTGAGGCTGTCGCACTTCCATTCGTAACGTCGATACCCCAGTTCATCGAACACGTAGCTCATGAGCAGATACTGCGCTTCGGTGGATATGGGTGTGCGCTTCAGCCGGGGCGAGAACACCACGTGACCTACTTCGATCACACCATTGCCCGGATCGATGCGCATCAGTGACATCGTGCCTACGGCTGCCCCCGTGCGCTGGTCCACCACGGCGTAATGCAACGGATCGCTGCTGGCTGCCGCATCGCGCAAGTAGCCTGCGAAGGCGTCTTCGCTGGTAAACGGCCCCACCGGCAGATAGGTCCAGCCCGAGGCATCCGGTGCCATCGCGTGGGCATTCCACAGCTCGGAAGCGTGGCGCTCCGCCTCCAGGGGCTCCAGCCGGCAGAAGCGCCCTTCCAGGCTGACGCGGGCGGGCCGGGGACGCGGGCGCCAGTCCGGCAGGGCGATGCCAACCGGTTGGCCGAGGGAATTAAGGGTGTCTGGCATATCGTTCTCCGGAGAAGGGTTCGACAGCAAGGCTAGGCTTTCGTGGCTCTTCCAGTAGTGCCACATGCTGGCACTATGATGGAGCCACACCGCAGGATCGCCATGCCCATGCCACCCCATGCCGACGACGCCGCCTGGTCCGACTTCCTCGCCGGGTCGCCGCCCCTGTGCCGCGATGGTGCATCCCTGCAAGGTCAGCTGCTGCGCCACTTGCGCGCGGGCATCCTCGACGGGCGGCTGCCTGCGGGCAGCCGGCTGCCCGGCTCGCGCGCACTGGCTGAGGCCGTAGGCGTGTCGCGCAATACCGTCACGGCCGTCTACGAACTGCTGGGAGCCGAAGGGTTCATCGCTGCCGGCCGCCAGGGTACCCGCGTCGCCGCCCTGCCCCGTTTGCGAACGTCACCTGCCGACGTTCGCGTGGCGCGGGCGCCAGTGCTGTCGGAGCGCGCCATGCGCATCCCTCGTCGTGCCGCTGCGGCAGACGATACGCTGGCCTTCCGGCCAGGCGTACCTGCCCTGGATCACTTTCCGGCAGGAGCCTGGAAGCGTTGCATGGACAAGGCCATGGCAGCCCATGGCGACACATTGCTGGGCCACGGCGATTCTTTCGGCGAACCGGCGCTTCGTGCCGCTGTGTTGCGGCATCTCACCCTCTCGCGTGGCGTACGGGCGACACCGGAGCAGGTCGTCATCACCACTGGCGCGCAGGAGGCCCTTGGCCTTTGCGTGCGCCTGCTGGCCGATGCCGGAGATGCGGGGTGGATCGAGGACCCGGGTTATCGCGGTGCGCAGCAGGCCTTCGCCGCGGGTGCACTGGACGTCACGGCCTGTCCGGTGGACGACGCAGGCATCGTCATCGCAGACGAAGCATGGCAGGCATGTTCGCCGAAGCTGGTCTACACCACGCCATCGCACCAGTATCCGTTCGGTTCGGTGCTTTCCGCGGCACGTCGGCTGGCCTTGATAGAGAAGGCCACCTCGCACGGCACATGGATCATAGAGGATGACTACGACAGCGAGTTCCGCCGCTCGGGCGAATCCATCGGTGCCATGCAGGGCATGCTCCCGGACGCGCCGGTGCTCTATGTCGGCACCTTCAGCAAGACACTGTTTCCCGCATTGCGGATGGGTTTCATGATACTGCCCGAGGCCTTGCGCCCCGTGATGGCGCCTGTGCTGGCCGAACTATTGCGTGGGGGGCGACGCGTGGAACAGCTGGCCCTGGCAGACTTCATCCACGGCGGCGGCTTCGGTCGCCACCTCTCCGCCATGCGCCGGCTCTACCGTCAGCGCCGGGATGCATTGCAGGAGGCCCTGGCGACGCAGCTGTCCGTGCCGCACCGGATTACCGGTGGCGACAGCGGCATGCACCTGAGCCTTCACCTGCCGGCTCATGTCCCCGACCGCCGGCTGGCCTTCATGGCGCGGGAACACGGCATGGCGCCCGAGCCCTTGTCCGCCTTCGCATCCTCAGCGCATCCCACATGCAACGGGCTCGTACTCGGCTATGGAAATACCGATGCCCCACGGATGAGAACACTGGTGCGCAGCCTTGCAACGCTCATCGAACGAGCGGTCACGCGCTAGGGAGGCAGCGCTTATCGCGCTGCCTCCTGGCGGTGTCGTCAGGCCTTCGACTTGCCACCGAAGTGATAGTCGAACTGGATCCACCATTGCCGCCCGTAGATGTCGTAGATGCTGGACGGATAGTTGGGCCATCCCTGCGTGCGATCCACGGGCATGCGATTGGCGATGTTGTTGATGACGAGAGAGACGGATGCCTCCTTGTTCAACTGATAGGCCACGCTCGTATTGAACAACGTGTACGGCGCCCGGTAACCCAGCTGGTTTCCGTACGGGATTCGTCCGTAACGGATGCCGTTGACCGTGGCCGACCAGTCGTTGCGATGCCAGCTCAGTGCCGCATTGACCTTGCTGCGCCATTCGGTCTGGTAGGCGGGGCTCAGGTAGTCCTGTATCGCATCGCCACCGAACTGCTCGTACTTGTGGCTGAACACCGTCGTGTAATCGAGCTTCAGGGCGAACAGGCCGAAGCGGTCACCGCCCCAGCGGATGTTCGAACTTGCATCCAGGCCGCTGGTGTGTTCGTTGGAAGCGTTGATCGGATTGACGTCCACGCTCGTCACGCCATTGGCATTCACCAGTGCATTGGCTGCAACACGGTGGACACGGGCAATGGCATCACTGCAAAGCGAGGACTGCGGGTCCACCGGTGTACCCGACAGGGTCTGGCCGGCGAGGCAGTCGGCATCGGTTCGCAGCAGCTGGTCCATGCTGAGGTTCGTCACCTCGTCGGTGATGGCGATATGGTAGTAATCGACCGACAGATCGAAGTTCCTGCTGGGCGACCACACTACGCCATAGGTGAAGGAGCGGGCCGTCTCCGGCTTCAGTTTGCTGTTGCCGCTCTGGGTGTAGTTGATGTTGTAGGTCTGGTCGCAGCTTCCGTACGGCTGGTTGCCGAGGCGGCACAGGTAATAATCGGTCTGCCCGGGGTTATAGCCCAGCGTGGCATTGGAGAAGATGTAGTTCATGTCCGGCGCACGGAAGCTGGTGGCGTAGTTGCCACGAATCAGCAGGCTTTCCACGGGTCGGTATTCCAGGCCCACGTTGAAGGTCGGCTTGCTGATCCTGTTGCCGGCGAAGTGGAAGACGTCGTAGCGCGCGGCACCCGACACCGTCAGTGAGGACAGCACGGGCGCATTGAATTCCACGCCTACGGCCTGGTTGCGCCGGGTGCCCCCGGACGAATCGGCGGTACCCGTGTTCCAGAAGTAGCCCTGGTCGATGCGTGGATCCGGGTGCTGGTGGTAGCCCTGGTCGCCCAGCTCCGCAATCGCCGCCACGCCAAAATCACCGCCGGGCAGTGTGAATGGGGTGCCGTTTACCGCGAGGCTGGCGGTCTGCGTCCATGAACTGTTCTTGCTCGTGCTGGATACCGCGAGGCTTTCATACTGCGCTGCTGATAACGGACTATAGAAGTTGGCCAGGTTCGGCGCATAGGCGGGAAACGTCGTGCCATCGACAACGTGGCTGCCTACCTGCTGCCCGAGAAAGTACGTATCCACGCTATTGAGGAAGCGTTGCCGCGTCTGGTCGCTGCTGTAATGGGAGTACGTGTAGTTGGCATCGTAGTGCCAGTCGCTGCTGCCGAAGTCACCCCGGGCACCCACCGACGCCGTGAACGAGCGCTCCAGATAGGTGCGGTCGTACCCTTGCAGGCCGATGCCTTCGTCCGGGGCAAGGACGCGCGTGAGGTTTTCCAGGCGCTGGGTCTGGGTATCCCAGAACGGACCTGCGACGGACGAACTGGACCAGCTGGGCGGCCCGATCAGGTGGCTGGTGACACGGGTGTCGTCGGCCAGGAAGTCGCCATACAGCGAGGTGTGGTCATTGATCTTGTACTGCAGGCTGGCAAAACCGGAGGCCTGCTTCTTGGCCGCTCCCAGCGTGCCGACGTTGTAGTACCGGTCGCTGCCGCAGTACGTGCCAGGGCGCTTCGGATTATTGCTGGTATCCAGGCCGACGCTGCCGCCCATCAGGCCGCCGAGGCCCTGGCATGCGCCATCGGGTGGCGCGAGATAACGCCCGGATATCGGATCGCGAATGGTCGCCACGCCCGGTACGGAGGTGGTGGGGTCAATCGCATTACGCGTATAGGACGAACTCAGGTGCCGGTCGCCGAACTCCAGCGGCTGGGTGTTGTTCAATTCAAGCCCGGCAACACCGGTCAGCTTGCCCGCATCGATACCCTGGGTGAGCTGGAGGCGCTGGTTGGCGCCACCGCCACCTTGCGTTCCGCCCGCACGTACCTTGATGTCGGTGCCGTCGTAGTGCTGCTTCAGGATCACGTTGACGACGCCGGCGATGGCATCGGAACCATAGATTGCCGACGCACCCGCATCGGTCACTTCGATGCGCTCGATGGATTCGGAGGGAATATTGGCGAGGTTGACCGCATTGACGCGGCCATCGTAAGCCACCGGATACTCCGCCAGGCGATGACCGTTGACCAGCACCAGGGTGTGGTTGGCACCAAGGTTGCGCAGGTTGAGGAAGTTGCCCGCCGGCGTGAAAGTGCTGCCGAAATCCTGGCCCTGCACCTGTCCGGTGTTCTGCGTGAGCTGCGACAGGGCATCGAAGGCATTGCGATAACCACGGGCGTCGATTTCATCGGCCGTGATGGTGGTAACGGGCGATGCGCCTTCCAGTTCGGTGCGCGGGATGCGCGAACCGGTAACCACCACTTCCTGCAACTGCCGCGGCGAATCCTTGCCATCGCCGGGCGCTGACGAAGGTGCGGCGTCGGACGCCGGTACCGTCGCCGTCTGTGCCCATGCCGGCATCGCCAGCATGATGCCGACGGCGAGGGCCGTTCGTTGGAAAACCCGGGTAGCGCGGGTGGAAGTAAAGCCTGGACTGGACATGGGAGGGCAAATCCTGGGTTCGGCAACCCGTCCCGGCATCAGGGCCAGGTTTTCAGGGTGCAAGGTGATCGACAGCGTGCGCTGTCAGTGGGCATGGGAGGTGGAGCAGGAATCAGGCTGTGGGGACAGCCGTACGTAACGACCCGATCAACAACAGTGCGCGACGCCACGACAACAAGCGTCGCAGGTAGCGATTTTCAGGCACTGGATGTTCATAGCCATTCGTGGTCGTGAAGAGGTGGGGGGAACAGGCACGGATCATCATTCGTGACGTCCGGCACGATCATTCTCTTCATCTATTTTTCATGGTGTCAATAAAGTTCCGCAGCGCACTTGCGGAACATGGACCAACGTGGCGGCCCGGAGCAGGAAATCACGAAAGTCGCGCCGCAGGACGGAGGCGGCCGCGTTTCCAGAAATCACCGGAAAAACCATGGACATGGATTGAGGTGACCGCTACGTGCACAGGATCTGGAGCGACCCGTCTTATAACCGATGGTTATAAGTACATAAGAAATGACCATATAGAAAAGGGCCGGTGACTGCCGTCATCCAGCCCTTGAAACGCGCACCCGACCGTGGATACGACCGACACCTGACAGGGTACGGCGACCTATGAACGAGCCATCGCGCGGATCGTTTACTGGCGTCCGGCGGTGACGCCACCGTCCACCGGAAGCACCGTACCGGTAATCCAGCCAGCCTGTCCGGAGGCAAGGAACAGGATGGCTTCGGCCACATCGCCGGGCTGGCCGTTGCGGCCCAGCGGGTGGAAGGCATCGAACGTGGGCAGCACTTCCTTCACCTGCGCGTCGCTCATGAAAGTGTTGTACACCGGTGTCTCGACCACGGCAGGTGCCACCGCGTTGATGCGGATGTGATGTGGTGCCAGTTCGATCGCCAGGTTGCGCACCATGGCGTGGACGCCGGCATTCGCCGCCGAATACGCCGCCGACGGCGTGGCGCCGATGGCCTGGATCGCCCACATCGAACCGGTCTGCACGATGGCACCGCCGCCAGAATCCTTCATGGCACGCGCCGCGGCCTGTGCCGTGAAGAACTTGCCCTTGAGGATCGTGTCCAGGTACCAGTCGTAGTCGGCTTCGGTGAGGTCAAGGAAGGGCTTCGGATTGAACACACCCGCATTGTTCACCAGCACGTCGAGACGACCGAAGCGACGCACGGCGGTGTCCACGAGCTCCTGCCCCGTGCGCGGATCGGCGATGTCACCGTCGGTGACGATCACCTGGCTGCCCGACGGGTCGATATCCTTCGCCGCGGCGACAAGCTTCTGGCGGTCGCGACCATTGATGACCACCTTCGCGCCTTCGGCGACGAAGCGCCGTGCGGTTTCCTTGCCGATGCCCGAACCGCCACCCGTGATGGCGATGACCTTGTTTTCGAAACGCATGTCGTTGTGTCCTGTTGTCTTTAAAGGGGATCAGATCTGGGCAAAGCCGCCGTCGACGGCAATCTCTGCGCCCAGCATGTAGCGGGCGTCGTCGCTGGCGAGGAAAAGCGCGGCCTGCGCGATGTCGTCGGCCAAACCAAGCCTTCCAAGCGGTACGCGTTGCGCAATGCGGGCCTTCGCAGCGGCGACATCCGCATCGGATGCGCTGCCGTGAATGGGTGTGTCGATGGCGCCAGGGCTGACGGCATTGACCCGGATGCGCCGCGCCAGCAGCTCTGCTGACCATGTGCGCGCCAGCGAACGCACGGCTGCCTTGGATGCCGACAGCATCGACAGGCCGGGCGTGCCCACTTCGTTGAGCCAAGAGGTGTTGAGGATCACCGAGGCTCCCTCGCGCAACAGCGGCGACACCGCCTGCATGGAAAAGAAGACGCCCTTGACGTTGATATCCATCAACTCGTCGTAACGAGCTTCCGTGGTGGATTCCAGCGGTGTGCCAAAGGCCACGCCGGCATTGGCGAAGAACACATCGAGTCCACCGAGTCGATCGCGCAGCACGTGTTGCATGCGATTAAGGTCGTCGTGCGAACACACATCCGCGACGATGGGTATCACGGCATCGCCAAGTGTCACTGCCACCTTATCCAGCCGTGCCGCATCGCGCCCGGTGATCGCGACACGTGCGCCTTCGCGGGCGAACAATGCTGCCGTCGCAAGCCCGATACCACTGCTGCCGCCCGTGACGAGCGCTGTCTTGCCTTCGAGTTTCATGAATTCACTCCTGCTATGGGGATGCCAGCGAGCGCGACGTCGACACCATGGTCCGCCGCCTCTATAGCACCGGCGATGTAGCCGGGCATCGAGGGCGACCACTCGCTGGCAATGCCGGCCATGACGGCATGCCAGGGCGCGTCGACACGCGAGATGGATACCGCTGGTTCGTGATGACCCGTGGCCATCTGGTCGTCTTCCGTAGCCGTCAGGGCATCGCATGCCCAGTCTTTCAGGTATTCGGCACGCGGCTTGGCCGCCCGCTCGCCGAATAGCCTTGCCAGCTCCGCCTTGCATTGCATACGCAGGTCTTCATCCGAAAGGCGACGCCGCATCGTGGCCGGTATGCCGATGAAGCCGAACAAGGCGCCGCTGCCATCGCGAGGCGACGCATCGTGTATTTCGACGAGCGGCCCCGTGTTGCTACGCGCATGGCCCGACAGGCCTTGTTCGCGCCAGAAGGGCTCGTCGTATACGGCCACGTACTTTGCGTGGGGCGCCATCCAGGTGCCCGTCGATCGCCACTGCCGCATCACGCTGGCTGGCAGCGCGGGAACCAGATCAAGCGTGGCTGCCGCCAGACGTGGAGGAAGCGCCAGCAACACATGGGCTGCCTGCCATGAAACCGAAGCTCCATCGCCACGCACTGCATGCACGTCCACCGTTTTTCCATCGGTGGCGATACGTGTTACGCGGTGCTCCAGCCACAGGCACTCATCGGGTATGCGCCGCGCCAGTGCTTCGGCCAGGGCCACCATGCCACCTTCCAGCCGCAACGACGAAGGCGCAGAGATAAAGCCGGAGAAACGATCCGGCGCGCGACCGATGCTGCGTTCGACCAGCATGTCCCCCGCCTCGTGCTGACCGGTAGTGATCAGGCCAAGGCGGGAAACCAGTTCGTGCAGCTCGTGTTGCATGCCGGGCCAGTACCAGGTGGCACCGAGGTCATAGCGGTTTCCATGATCGCCTTCGGGAAGCGACAGCAGTCGTCCGCCGATGCGCTGCCGCGCTTCAAGCAGCACGACCTCGCGATGACCACGCTCCAGCAGCCGCGCAGCGGCATACAGGCCGGCTACGCCAGCACCAATGATGACGATGCGACGGTTCAGCACGGCAGGTGTCCCGTCTTCAGGTAGACCGTGACGCCTTCGCTGCCCGCCACGAATTGCACGGGACACCCAGAAGGAAACCGCAGCCAGCTACCTTGTGGATAAGCTGTGGTTTCGCCGTACAGTTCACCGCTGACGACGAATATCTCCAGGTTATCCACAGGTTCGTCGAACAGCGTGTGCCCCGCATCCAGCCGATGTATGGCGACGCTTTCATCCGCATACGTGTGCAGAACGCACACCATCCCGCCGGGCCGTGGCGCCCATTGCGATGGATCGCTCGTGTCCACGCGGACATCGCGCGTATCGCCTTCATCCATCTGGCGAAGCTTCACGAAGATCGTCGTGCCGTGCGTGCTGGATGGTGCGTGCGACGACCCTGAAGGATGACGCAGGTAGCAACCCGCTGGGTGGTCACCGCCGTCATCGCGGAAGATGCCTTCGAGCACCAGGATTTCTTCGCCGCCCGGGTGGACGTGGCTAGGAAACGACGTACCGCGCTCATAGCGGACCAGACTGGTAGCGCGTGCACATTCCTCGCCGATGCGATCGAGCATCATGCGGTTGACCCCCTGCTGCGGCGAATCCACCCAGCGATAGTCGCCTGGTGTAACGATCGCCGGCTGAGAGAGATCGGCGTGGACACGCATGACCGCCTCAGGCTGCCGGCAATGCGTCGAACGCGTCCAGCGTACGCGCCGTATAGGTCAGGGCAGCGCCGGCATTGAGGGCGATGGCCGTACCCAGTGCCTCGGCGATTTCCTCGCGCGTCGCTCCGTGTTCGGCCGCCATCTTCACATGCGTGGCAATGCAGCCGTCGCAACGGGTCGTGATGGCGACCGCCAGGGCGATCAGCTCATGGACCTTCGCACTGAGGTGGTTGCCCTGCTCGCCGCTGGACATCATCGACAGCCCGCGCATCACGGGCGGGTTGAGCCTGGCGAAGTCGCCCACGGTGCGATGCAGCTCGTCGCGATAGGTATTCCAGTCATACAGCATGGCGTTGCTTCCCATGGGTGATCGAGGTAGAAAAACTATTCACACCCCGGCAAGGCGGTGTGCTCGGTTCGCTTTATGGGAAGCATGGTGATCCCCGGCTTACGGGCTCACAAACGGTATATTCTTGGGCTCATATAAAGAATTTCTTTATCGCCTTGAAATCACCCGTGTTCCTCAACGCCCTGCGTGCCTTCGAGGCCAGCGCGCGGCACCAGAGCTTCTCGGCCGCCGCGGCCGAGTTGAGCGTCACCCCTGCGGCCGTGGGGCAGCTGGTGCGCAGCCTGGAGGACTGGCTCGGCACCCCGCTGTTCCATCGCAGTACCAGCGGCAAGGCCCGCCTGGTGCCCACCGAAGCGGCGGAACGGGCTTTGCCCGACATCCGTGCGGGATTCGACCGCCTTACGCTGGGCCTCAGCCGCCTGCGTGAGTCGTCAGCCAGCGGTGTCCTTACCGTGACCGTAAGCCCGGCATTCGCGGCCAAATGGCTGCTGCCCCGCCTGGAACATTTCCAGGCCGAGTACCCGGATACGGACGTACGCCTCGATACCAGCCTGAAGCTGATGGACTTCACGGCCCAGGGCATCGATATCGGCGTGCGCTATGGGCGTGGCGAATGGCCAGGCCTCGTGGCCGAGAAGCTGATGGACGAACAACTCTTTCCCGTATGCTCGCCGCAATGGCTTCGGCAGCACCCGGACGTCAGCGAGCCGTCCTCGCTGTCGGCACGCATGCTGATACACGATCAGTCCGTGGATACGCATATCGGTTTTGCATCCTGGCCCACATGGCTTGCCCACGCGGGTACGCCGGAGGTGGATACCACGCGTGGCCTGCGCATCAACAACTCGGCCGCCGTGCTCCAGGCGGCCATCGACGGCCATGGTGTCGCGCTTGCCCGCAGTGTCATGGTGAGGGACGACCTGGCCAGCGGCAGGCTCGTGCGATTGTTTCCCCATATCGGGCAGGCCTCCGAACTGGCCTACTTCGTGGTCTATCGTGCCGAATGCGCCTCGCTGCCGAAGCTGCTGGCGTTTCGCGACTGGCTCATGCACGAGGCACGTGCCGCCTGAACGTCAAGGCGTCCTCACAAACAACGCACGGGTCGTTCAAGGTCCACTAGTGAGGCTGGAATCTCTTTCCAGGAGTCCTGTCATGGCCAACGAGAAAAACCGTCCGCCGCAACATCCCGGCCAGAACGATCCGCCGGAACATCCGCGCAACCCCACGCGCCAGCGCGAAACCAACGATTCGGGTGACCCGAAGGACGATTCGGGCGAAGACAACCAGCAGCAGAAATAACCTGTCCTGCACCTTCGAGGAGAACGCCGATGCTCCAGCTCAACCCGCCGCTGCCGATGAACACCCCGAAGGGCGAAGGTTTTGCCCATATCCTGATCGACTATGGCCCGGAGTCCGATCTGTACTGGACGGTGCTCATCACGGCGACCGGGGAGATCTGGACCTTCTCCAACCGTGAGGTGCGCGCGTCGAAGAACATCACGCTGGGACGCACCTCCCCTTCGGTGCCACGTGCGGTACGGCGCGCGGAAGCAGGTGACGGCGCCGTCGTGGCACTGGGATCGAAAGACGCCCTGTAGGAGCGCGCCTTGCGCGCGACCCAACGGTACGGCTATGCCCGATGATTAAAAACGGTCGCGCGCGAGGCGCGCTCCTACAGGGGTGGCGGTGGTGTGCGGGGCATCTCGCTGGCTTCACCTGGTGGGGCACACGCTGCCAACGCCCAACCTTCCACACCGGGCGAAGGAACCTGCGAAATCCATGTCCCGCTCCGAAGCCGTCTCTCCCGACCGTCGCGAACCCCACCTGACGGCCCTGCGCAATCTCAAGATGGCGCGCTCTGCGCATGCCTTCGTGCGAGGGAACACCCTGCAGTTCTACGAGTGGCTGGAAGGTGCGGATCGCACCCTGCCCAAGGGACCCGACATCTGGATCTGTGGCGATTGCCATGTCAGCAACATCGGCCCGGTGGCCGACCGCGAGGGCGGGCTCGATATCCAGATCCGTGACCTCGACCAGGCGGTAATCGGCAACCCCGCGCACGACATCGTGCGGCTGGCGGTGTCTCTCGCTACCGCGGCACGCGGTTCCGACCTGCCCGGCGTGATCACCACCCGCATGGTGGAGCAGCTGATCGCGGGATACGAGCGCGGCATGGGTGGCGGTCGCAAGGAGTATCGCGTGGTGGCACGTCCGGACACCATCCGGCTGGTGATGAAGGCGGCACTCAAGCGCCGCTGGAAACATCTGGCACGGGAACGCATGAAAGGCGTGCGCCCCGATATTCCCGAGGGCAAACGCTTCTGGCCCGTGACCGACGAAGAGCGGGCGCAACTGGAGAGCCTTGCCGCCACCGATGGCATGCGTGCGCTGGTGACCCAGCTGGTTCACCGCGACGACGATGCCACGATCGAACTGCTGGATGCGAAGTACTGGGTGAAGGGTTGCAGCTCGCTCGGGCGCCTGCGTTATGCCCTGCTCGTGCGATTGGCCGCCAAGGGTTCACCGGACGAGTTGTGTCTGGTCGACGTCAAGGAAGCCCTGAAGGCTGCCGCGCCCCGCAGTGCCGATGCGGGCATGCCACGCGATAACGCCGAACGCGTGAAGCAGGGTGCGTTGCACCTGGCCCCCAACCTCGGCGAACGTATGATGACCGGACGCATCCAGGGCCGCACGGTGTTCGTGCGCGAGCTGCGCCCGCAGGACCTAAAGATCGACCTGGAGCGCCTGGCCGACACCGAAGCCATGGACGTCGCCCATTATCTCGGCAATGTGGTGGGCCGTGCGCATGCGAGCCAGCTCTCATGGCCCGAACGCAAGAGCTGGCTGGGCGAGCTGGCGCGTAACCGGCCCAGGAGCATCGATGCCCCCTCATGGCTGTGGCGCAGCGTCGTCGAGCTGGTCCAGGCGCACGAGGGTGGTTACCTGGAACATTGCCGGCGCTTCGCCAACGAACTGCGTTGAGGCGAGTGCGCCTGCCGGCGCCTTGTGGATAACCCGGTAGATATCCACAGACATGCCGACAAGCGCGCTTGTGCTGCTACGCATGGCTTGTGGATAACAAAGCACATATCCACAGGTTGATCCCCTGCTCGAAAAGAGCCTTACCTCGAAAGGGGTAAGGCCATGCCCGCCACGACGTCCTCGAACGAACGATGGCCCCGCACATGCTCGGCCCCCTCGTGATTGAACGTGATATGGCCGCTGTTGAGCGCCTGGTTCATTTCGACGAAGCCCCTGATCGCAGTTCGTGAGAACGGGTTCTGCGCCAACACGCCTTCCCATGCGTTTTCATCGAGTGCCGCGGCCGTTACCGTCCGGCCCAGCGCGTGGCCCAATGCCCTGGCAATCTCATCCGGAGAGCGGGCTTGCGGACCTTCCAGGTTGATGATGCGAAGGCCTTCCCACGACTGCCGCAGCATGTCGGCGGCCACATCACCGATATCGGCCGTAGCAACCATGGGAAGCGCTTTATCCACAGGCGCCAGCAGACTGGGCAGCACACCATCGCTGGCCGCCACGGCAAAGACCCGCTCCCAGTTCTCCATGAAGTAGGCGGCGCGCAGGAAGGCCACGGGGATGCCAAGCGTCGCCATGCGTTGCTCGGCCATGCGGTTGGTGGTGATCACGCCGACACCATCGCGATCCGCACCAATCGACGAAAGCAGGACGAGCTTCGGCAGACCAGCCCGACGGATCGCTTCCGTTACGGCATCCGTCGTCCTCTGCGCATGCTCGAAGAGGTCTTCGCGGTCGTAGCCCGGCGGCTTGACCAGGTACGCTGCGGTGGCTCCCGCAAAGGCAGCCGCCATGCCCTCCACGTCGGAGAAGTCGGCCACGACGACCTCCGCGCCGCGCTCCTGCCATTGCGCAGCCTTGCTGATATCCCTCAACACCACGCGTACCGGCTCGCCTTCTGCAAGAAGACGCAAGGCCACGACGCGGCCGGTACGACCGGTGACACCTGTGACGACGTACATGATTCACCTGACATGCATGCCCGGACCGGGCGACCCGCCTAGAATGGTGATCGCACGCCCCCTCCCCAAATGCAGCAAAGACATAGCCGACATGCATCCGGTGGATATTGCTTCGCTCGATCTCAACCTGCTGAAGGTGCTGGACGCCTTGCTGAAGGAAGGCAGCGTCACGCGTGCCGGTGTACGACTGGGCCTCAGCCAGCCCGCCACCAGCCGTGCCCTGGCGCGGTTGCGCAAACTGCTCGGGGATCCCCTGCTGGTGCGCACACCGCAGGGACAGGAACTGACCCCACGCGCACTGTCACTCGCGGAGCCGCTGGAACGCTTGCTGGTAGAAGTCCGGCAGATCGTTGCGCCGGTACGCTTCGAGCCATGGACACTGGTAGGCCGCTTCACCATCGCCAGCATGGATCACCTGACGACGCTGGTCGTACCTGGCCTTTCGGCGCGCCTGCAAGAGCTTGCACCCAACGTGGATGTCGCCGTGCTTCCTGCCCGGGGCGACAACGTGGACCTCGTTACGCGCGGCGATGCCGATGTCGCCATAGGTCGTTTCGACGTCGATGCGCTACCCGCCAACATGCACTCGAAGCAGCTGTACGACGAACGGCTGGTGTGCGTGATCCGGCGTGATCATCCGATTCGTCAGGCACCATGGAATCTCCCGGCCTTCCTGTCGCTGGCTCATGTCGTGACGACCATCACGGGCGATGGCCCGGGCCTCGTCGAAACGGCGCTCGCATCGATGGGGCATTCCCGCCGTATCGCATTGCGTCTTCCCCAGTTCCTCACGGCCCCCCTGGTGGTGGCGCAGAGCGACATGGTTGCAGTGATTCCCGAACGCCTGGCGTTGTACCTGTCGCGCCAGCTGCCGCTGGTCCTGCTTGAACTGCCCTTCGCACTGGCGCCTTTCCCGTTGTCCATGATCTGGCATGCGAGGACTCATCGCGACCCGCGGTCCGCCTGGTTACGCCAGCAGCTGATGGCCGTCGTAGCGGCGGTTCCGGTCACGGAAACCCGAGGTATCGAACCGGACTGAATGTACGTCGTTGTGGATAACTGCATACATATCCACAGGGAAGTCCACATGCATCGGCGTCGCGATGCACAGATGATTCTCAAACCTTGAGACTTACTTCCTGACCATGTAGCCGAAACCACGAACGGTGCCGATGGCCTCTTGCCCAAGCTTGCGACGTAACGAGTGCACCAGCACTTCCAGCGCGTTGGAGCCCACGTCGGAATCGCAGCCATAGACCGAGCGTTCAATGACGTCGCGCTGCACGATGCGACCTGGTCGGCACATCAGCGCGCGCAATACGGCGAATTCCCTGCGGGTAAGCTCCACCCGGCGCCCATCCAGCGAGACTTCGAGCCGGCCGATATCCATGTGGATAGGGCCTGCCTGCATCCCGTTGTCGGCTTGTCCTTCATGGCGTCGTGCCAGGCAGCGGGCCCGTGCCGTGAGTTCGTCAAGGTCGAAGGGCGTGGCAAGGCAGTCGTCGGCACCGGCATCCAGGGCGTCGATACGCGCCCTGGCGCTGTCGCAGGCCACGATGACGAGAATCGGCGTGCGTACTCCGGCGCGCCTTGCATCACGCAGCAACCCGGTATCCACGGGCTCGGGCAACGCAATTACCACGAGATCCGCATCGGGCTGGCGCAGCGCTTCCAACGGACTGTTGCCCGCGTTGATCCACAGGACCGTACAGGCCATCTGTTCGAAGGCGCGCTTCATCGCCATGCCCTGGCGTGGATCTTCTTCGACGATGATGACGTACATGTGGCAACCGGCCCCTTTGGAGAACCCGATTGTGCCGTGAATCACGCCACTTCCGTTACACGACTTCGGCCAGCCCACTTATCCACAGGACTTACGAAGCCCCTGTAAGAGCGGACCTTGTCCGCGACCACACAAGCGAAGGCAAACCAGGTAAAACACCCGATCCGACAAAGCGAGCGATCACCGCCCGCTCCATCAGCACAACGCTTCCCTCGCCATAGCCATCATGACGATGGTCGCGCGCAAGGCGCGCTCCTGCCGTTACTTCGGGCCCAGGATGCTTTCGAGGCCGCCCGAGCGCGGCATGCCGCCGAACTTCGACAGCTTGCCGTCCGCACCCTGCTGCACGATGCCCGGCGTACCCTGGATATCCAGCGACATCATCAGCGCCAGGTTGCCGTCGAGCTGCTTCTGCACCTCGGGCGAAATGGTCTTCTCCGCTGCAATGCCGCCCTTGGAGAACGCTTTTTCGTTGCGGGTAAGGGCTTCGGCCGGATCCTTCGCACCGAGGATGGCCGCCGCCTTGGCCGGGCTGTCCTCGCGGATGATGCCCACGACCAGATAACGGATCTGCACCTTCCCGCTTTCCACCCACGGCCGTGCCGCTTCCCAGAACGCATGGCAGTAGGGACAGTTCGGATCGGTGAAGACATAGACCACGCGTGGCGCGCTGGGCTTGCCGTCCAGCACCCACTTCGACTCGGACAGCTGCTTCATGATCTTCGCCGCACGCGGCTTGATCACCAGCTCGTCCATTTTCTTCGCATCGATCCGGCTGCCCTGGGCATCGACGCGCGTGCCGACGATGGCATTGCCGTCAGGCGTGACATAGACCGACATGGGCTCGTCGCCGACGATGCCTGCAAAACCCCGTACGCTGCTGCCCGCGTCGAACTCCTGGACATCGGTGAGGCCTTGCGCCTGCAAGGCCTTGAGCACGGGTGGTGGGGTCTTGCCATCGGCCGCATGGGCTCCGGTCGAGACCATGATGGCCATGGCGAGGACGGCGCGGGGCCACAGGGTCAAACGGATCATGGGCATTCCTTCATCGGTTGTTCTTCAGGGACAGACCGATGTTCGCCGGTTTTCCTTACATGCGAAACCCATGGCGTACAGGGTCACCTTTCGCCGTCCGGCCTAGCGCAGCCGCAGGCTGTAACGAACGAAGTCATCGGCGCTGACGAATTCGTCGTAAAGATGCCTTGCCGGATTGTCCTGGCGCGTGTGCCAGTAGAGGCGCGACCAGCCCTGTGACTTGCCTGACGTTACGAGGTCTTCGATGAGCTTTCGCCCGATGCCCTTGCCACGGCAGGACGGATCGACGAACAGGTCTTCGAGATAGCACACCGGTTCCACTACCCATGTTCCCTCATGCAGGAGGCTGATGCTGAAACCGACCACGGTGCCGTCCATGTCGGCCACGCGGCAGGTCAGCGCGGAATCCGTGCCGAGGATGCGCTGCCACGTTCTCGCTGTGACTTCCGGAGCAACGCTCGCTTCGTAGAACGTGTTGTAGCCGGCCCACAAAGTCAACCACGCAGCTTCGTCGGCGGTGTTTGCATCCCGGATGATGAGGTGATCGGACATGCGAAAGTTTTCCTGGAACTGCGTGGGGTATCAGGTCAGCGCAGGCAACGTGTCGGCAAGAAAGTCTACCAGCGCCCGCACAGAGGGCAGCATGTACCGCCGCGACGGAAAGACGAGGTGCAGCACCAGCTCCGGTGTGCTCCAGCCTTCGAGTACCTTGACGACGTCGCCACGATCCAGCGCTGCCTTGCAGGCTGCGTCGGGCAGCATGGCGATACCCAGCCCACGCATGGTGGCGTTGAGGACGGCTTCGCTATCCATGCAGGTAAGCACCGGCTGGTGGCGAACCATCGCCGACTGGCCCGTCGCATTGACCAGCGTCCATTCCTGCCACTCGTCCCCTGCCCCGTAGACGAGGGTGCGCTCCTGGCGCAGGTCTTCCGGATGCGACAGCGCGGTATGTGGTTCGTAGTTTCTGCCTGCAACAAGGATGCGCCTGCTCACTCCGAGCCGCTTGGTAACAAGATCGGGCTCCATGTCGTCAGGACGATAGAGCCTTATCGCGACATCGATGGACTCTCCCTGGAGGTCGACGCGCCGGTCGGTGGTCACGACCACCAGGCGAACGTTCGGATAGGAGGCCATGAATGTCGGAAGGTGCGGAGCAAGATAGAGCCGCGTCGCCAGGGCGGGGCAACTCAGGCGGACCAGCCCGCCCGGACTGGCGCTCGCCACATCGACGACTTCCTGTGCGGCCAACGCCTGTTCGATCGAAGACTGGCTGTGTGCAAAGAACCGCGTACCCAGCTCGGTCAATGTCACCCGCCGCGTGGTCCGGTGAAGCAGGCGTGCACCAAGACGCTCTTCGAGCATGGCGACCCGGGCGCTGAGTCTCGACTTCGGAATATCCAGCACGCGAGCGGCCGCCGAAAATCCACCGTGCTCCGCCACCATCACGAAATAGTAGAGATCGTTGAGATCTTCGAGGATCGCCTGGGTCTTCACTGGATTGTCCGGTCAGGGGTAACGGCGCGTTCGACTATGGCGGCTATATGCCCGATTTTTCATGTTCTAGCCTGTAGGAACCTCCCACGCATGGTCAAGTTGGCCGGGAATGCTCCGTTCCCGAAGACGCTCATGACCTGATCGACGTGCCCCGGCTCCATAGGGGCTTTGTTCCCTGACGAAAAGAAAGCAGGAAATCCAGAATGAGAATCGGCATCCTCGGTACGGGCCGTCTGGGCTCGGCACTCGCCTTGCGCATGGTGCGCACAGGACATCAGGTGGTGCTCGCCAACCGGCGTGGACCGGAATCCCTTTCCCGCCTCATGGGCCAGCTTGGCCCTGGTGCCCGCGCAGGTTCCGTCGCGGAGGTGGCAGCACAGGATGTGATCGTCCTGGCTGTCCGCTGGGAGGATGCCAGCGAGGCCATCGCCTCGCTCGGCTCGCTGAAGGGAAAAATAGTGATCGATACGACCAACCCCTACATGGAGAAAGACGGACATATTTCCCTCATCGATATCGGGGATAAGACTTCGAGCGAAGTCATCGCCGGCATGCTGCCTGGTGTCCATGTCGTCAAGGCCTTCAATACCTTGCTGGCGGATATGCTGGGTTCCAATCCGGGCAAGGGCGGTGGCCGCAGGGTGATTTTCTACTCCGGTGACGATCCCACCGCCAAGGCTACCGTGAAATCCATCATCGCCACCTCGGGGTGGGCACCTGTGGATCTGGGAGGGCTGGTACAGGGAGGACGACTGCAACAGGCCGGCGGATCGCTTGCTGGTCTCAATCTGGTGCAGTTCACTTAAGTGCGTCTGTCGTCATCGGCCCGGGACACCTGGCGCATCGCATCAACCGGAGTCGACGGAACGGCGCCGGTAGTTGCAACACACGACAAAGCCCGGGAGTCAGTTACCTGGCTCCCGGGCAAATGAGTCTACCGATCCGGTCTAGGCGAGCATTTCGCCC
>Ga0116228_10000908_pt1 | contig 23799 bp, 25 predicted proteins | sample S1TSphfallax_2_FD_89694 | JGI IMG/M metagenome (GOLD analysis project Ga0116228, IMG submission 89694) | Host-associated microbial communities from peat moss isolated from Minnesota, USA - S1T2_Fc - Sphagnum fallax MG | ecosystem: Host-associated > Plants > Peat moss > Unclassified | place...
AGGTGATGAGCGGGGAAGATCAAGAGGCGGCAGGAGTAGGAGGAGAAGGAGGCACCAAATCTGATACACTTCTTTCCCTGGAGTCTCTGCCGGCTTTGTACCCTGTGCACTATCTTGCATTCGACAGTCAAGCTTTCATCGACGATGTCATCAATGCCGTAAGTGAAGTCTCCATCGCCCTCTTTGTTATACCCCTTGCTCCTCTTCCCATTTTGCAGGATAGATTGCTGCTAGGGTTTTTGCTGGCCTACAGAATTGGAGACATACATATATGTCGGGCGATGTTTGTTGGAAGCTTTTTGAGAGCTAAGAATGCGGAGAGTCCTTAGGCTGGAATCAGAGCACAAACTCCTTCACTTTTTTTTGTGCAATCAAAGTTACTGCAGAAGAGTAATACATGAGGTTTTCTTTCTACAAAGAAGGGCAGTTTATGTTGCATAAGACGTTGATTTATGAGGCTTTGAATTGGACAACATCTCGTGTGCATGTATTTCCTTTGTGTTTCAGGTTATTCAGATTTCCACGGAGTATTTTGACCAGATGGAAGTGTAAGTTCAACACTCTCCACCTACAGCAGTATGTCATCTGCTATTTATAATTTCCTGCTTTACATATATGTGCATCTCCATATAGGTGGAAAACCTCAGATACTGGGATGTAGGGTTTCAAATTCACAAGAAAAATGCCACTCCATCCTTGCAATCATCAAAACAACCTTCTTTTCACCAAGAGTTAGTGGAGAATTATGTTATTTCCCTTCTTCATCCACATCAATAGTAGGGTTTCAAATTCATGAGAATAATGGCACTCTATCCTTGCAATCAACAGACATTCTTATTTTCTCCCAGAGTTAGTGGAAAATAATGGTGTGTTCCCTGTTTCATCCACGTCCATATTGATAGTTTTCACTTTGCTCCCAAGGTAGCAGGTGAGGATTCTGCTTTGATTTTTGTTCTGAGCGACTCAGTGGTTTGATTTGCAGCTGTTCCAGACATATTCTTGGTCTGTCTACTGAAGAGTCTCAAGCTGCATTAGCACAGGTGAGCTCAAAGCCCTTTGTCATGATGGAGAGTCATTTAGGGCAGAAGTGTTATAGCAGCTGATATCTTGTGGAGTGCACATAAACATAGGAACCTGTGGGAAGTCTTTCCAAGTTACTGATCTGTCTGATTTCCAATGAAAGTTTTTCTGCAGCTTAGACAAAGCAAAGCTCCAACTTTTCTCAGAACTGGACTAGAAAAACATCAGACATGGTTCATGTTTTTGTCTGTCTCCAAGTTTGCAGCTTGTTGGGACATGCATAAGAAGAGAATCTTGTACACTGAATCTCTTTTCCAGAAATCTGCAAGTTTGTGATATTGTATGTAAATGGGGTCCTACTTGTAAATATCTCTCCTGTTTCCTAGCTGAGAAAGCATCTGTCAGTTCTGCAGGGTATGGGTGCTGTTACTCAGCATTTTCTAACTCAGGTTATAGACAATGACCTTACTGAGTGGGAGAAGTACTGCCATGAAGTCAGCTTCAGTATTCCTCATGGCCTTGTGTTGCCAGAAAAGGCAAGTACCTGAAACACATCTGTTTCCCCAGATCCACGAAGCAAAGCCTATGCTACAGGAATGCTAGCTATGGATCCAGGAAAATGAGTAGACCTGTTGTAGTGGAAACTAGTAGATGTAGTTTTGAGAATTTTGTTGGTGCTTTTCTGCTACGCCTTTTGTACTGTAAGGTGGATGACCTGAATGCTGCACTGCACTAGTTAACAATGCAAATTGTTGTATGGTCTCTTCTATTTACTCTGTTTGCATGTGCACTTTGGTTTCATTGGTTCAGCATGAGTTGATGCAAATTATGAGTGGAGATGAGGAGGCCAAGTTGGATGCAGAGCTGGCTTCTCTTCGTGCACGGAAGGCTGCTGTAAGTGTGCAACCACTCAGTGATTACCCTCCAAAATTTGAGTATGCAAACTGAGGTCTGTGATCATTTGTTTTTCTTATAGTAGATTCAAGCAGGAATTCTCTCTGCCTAACATAAACTATCATGCATTTTCAGGCTGAAACTGAAGCAGCAAAGAAGCGCACAGAGTTGCGGGCATTAGAGACACTCTTGACATTTAAGAGTGCCTTTGATGATGACTTTGAGCAGCTGCGATCTCACAGTCTTAAGGATGGTAAGTGTCTCCTGGAATCTAGATGAAAGAAGTCATGTCTGGCATTTGTCTCAAATTCCCTGTGTTTCTGTTTCTTCTGGGTGATGGCTAACTGTAGTCTTTCAGAAAAACTGTGAACACACATCAAGATTTGTTCTTCTTAGAATAAGCACTTTCCTTTCATATATTGTGCCATCAAACTTTTGCTTATAACTCTTGTCTGGGGGCCTCTTCAAGCCATATGTCGATGACAGAAATTAGGTTGATTGCATTGTGTCATGTTGCAGATCTGTTAAATGCCGCCCCTATGCTATGTGATAAAATTCGACAAGCCAATGTCTTGCGAGCACAAAGGTTTGGGAGGTTTCCTAGACAACCTTTCTAGTGGTCCTCTATTCTTGGTTTATTAGAGCTTTCATTATTTTGGTTTTTAAGAATACTAGTGGGATATAATGGATATCATTATGACCCTTTGTATCTTGATTGGTTCACCCCCTTGAATTCATCTATGAATTGATATTAATCACAAATGTGTACCAGTATCACCAAAATGAACTAATGCATGCATATCATCCTTCTGTTCCAACCCTCATCATCCAAGAATGCGGATTATGTGTTCCATTTTTCAGATCACACCTTTGCTTTGTCTTTTTTTTCCCTGTGATACAAGGCAGGTACTTGGGGGGGAAATGAAAGGAAAAAAAATCAGAGCAGGCCTTTGTGCTCAGTAAAGTCCTCAGCTGTGGACTTCACAATTTTACCTCCTGTGTTCATTGTGGAATTGAAAGCACATATTTTACACAAATTTCTAGCCCAAAGGGGGGGAGTATGCCAGAGGCCTCCATTTCACACATTTTATCCTTCCACAATATTTTAATTGCATTCTGAAATATTTGCAAGAAGTTGGTTTAGTGCTTTAGCACATTCATACCACAAATTTAAGGAAAGAGTTCAGAAAAATGAACATTTAATAAGAATGTTTTGTTCAACATGTAAATGAACAAGTGTTTTTCCCACCATTTTTTAATCCCACCAGGACCTACTCAGATGACCAGAGCTCATTCTGCAAATTCAGCCTATTTCTACTACACGAAGCCTCCATTGTCTATGGCACCAAATGAACATTCTTGCATTAGGTGAAATGGCTGGCACATTTCACACAAATTCTGGGAACTCAGCAGTGCAGTATGGGTATAAAACGAGACATCAAACACAAATAATTTCACAAAGCCCTGATTTCCTGTGATGACTCCTGTGGATATTAAATGCCACTGCTCTTAAATTGGGCCTTAGCTCATTTTTTCCTGCAAGATCAGAGCACCGATCAGAGACTAACCGCCTGTTGAGAGATTGATGATTACTTGTACTGTAAAAGCTGTTTCTGTCATTGACAGAAAACATTAGAAACTAGCATACCTAGAGTGTATGCAATGTGAAGCAGAGAGAAGAATATAGCACCTGTAGAAGAGTAATCAACTTTGGATGCTGCTCCAGAAGCTGTCGAAGCTTGTTTTGATCTTTCAGAAGAGCCTAACCCACAGAGGAATGGCACCCATGTTTCAAATCCAAGCACATCAAAAAAGATTGCAACAAATAAGTGCACAATCAACCAGTGCTTTAGAGAGAGAGAGAGAGAGAAAAGTGACAATTGGCATACTTGAATGGCATCTGGGGATGCAAGCATCTGCTGCAATAATGCTGCTGGTTCTTGCTGAGAGTTGAAGTTTGCTTGATGCTGCTGATGCTGTGGTTGCTGCTGCTGCTGCGGCTGTTGCTGCGGCTGTTGCTGCTGATGCTGTGGATGCTGCTGCTGTGGCTGTTGCTGATGCTGTAACAGTGGCTGGTGGTGTAGGGGTTGTGCTGGAGGAATTGGAACCTGAGCCACAGGGGGCCTGCCCACTGGAATTTGAGGTTGAAATGGAGGAGGTGGTATGCCCTGTCCAAGCATAGGTGCAGCAAAGTTCACAAATCTGTGGTCACTTGAAGATACAGATGGTGGAAGTGGGTAAGCTTGCACACCATCAAATGGTCTCATGGAACCATATGGTACTGGAAGAGAGGAGGGGCCCTGCTGCATGGTACTTTGTGGAGGAGGAGCAGGTGGTGGTGGTGGCCCAGAGAAGGAAGGTGCTGCTTCTCTCCATGACCCACTGGGAGCTTGTAGCACAGCTCCTCCCAATTGCAAGTCTGCAGGTGGGCGAGATCCTGGACTGAAATTGTAGGGTGTAGACATCATGGGAGGAGGGAGCAGAGGCACATGCTGTGGATGCACTGGATGCTCTGGTCTGTGGGACCAGCTGGGTGCAGGAGGCCAGGGAGGATTCAACTTGACATCTGTGTCCATTTGAAGTTTTTGTTGGTGCTCACCTGAAATTGGTGACATACTCTTATTAGAACCAGGGCTCACCAGAACCTCTGATGCTCGTACTGATTTGGACCTCCAATGTGACTGCTTGGGCTCCTTCTCGACTGTGGGACTGCTCACATCAGTGGAGTGTGAATTGGTGTATGATCGTAAAGGCCCTTGTACCTGACCCACTGCCTTGTTTTCCGCAGACTCAATTTCAATTTTCACTTTCTGAAGAACAGATGTAACCAAAGGCTCACTACTGCTATCAACATGTGTCAACCTGTTGATTTGCTCTTGTTTGATGTCCTCAAACTGTTTTAAGGCCATGTTCCTAATGTCTGATGCAGAAGCTGTTGACAGTGAATTCATGTTGCTCTGGTTAGATAGAGTCTTGACCACTTGAGAATGCATGGGTGCTCCACCAGCTACACCAAATGATGCAGTGGAGTTTGAGATAGGAGGAATGAAGACAGTTGTGGAGAGTGAGGTTACAGTTACACTGCCTTGTTCTGCATTCTTTTGATCTGGATGTGATGGTCCCAATAATCCAGGAATTGCACCATCATCTTCCACTTCCATTGGATCAACCCCAGTTTTAGTTGCAACAATCTCCACAGAAGTCTGAACCACCATCTGAGAAGATTGCTGTCGTTCACGCTGGCGAGCCATAAACTCATCCACATGAATTGAGGGTGGTCTCCCTCCACTTGAGTTGGTGCGCTGCAAAGATGGGCCAGCAGTAGCAGGACTGCCACTTGTAGGACCATCAGAGCTTTTTTCACGGGCCACATAGTCATCAACATGCATTGATGGTGGCCTGCTTGTATTAGGCTTGCGCTGTCGGAATGTGTCCCTTCGATTTGGGGTTGCTGCAGAAGTGGCACGAACTGACGGTGAGCCAGCTCCAGCTTCCCCTCGTTGTCGCTTGCCTGCCAACTCTATTGTTGAGATAGGCCTCCTTTTCAATGAGCTGATCGCCATGTGTGGCTTCTCCTGCAACTTTGTGGGGCATTCCCATGGAATAGTCCCCCTAAAATCAATGGTGGGCACTTCGATGTAACTATCTAAGTCGACCAACTCTGAATCACCTAAAAAGTCCGGTATGAGAATACGCAATCTTGATGGTGAGTGTCCTGGAATAGCTTCAGCTCTACGCTCTGCAACAGGTCGTGGTGTTTCCAGTTGCCCCAATACAGCTTTTATCTCCTCCTCTATGTTCCATTCAGTTGCTGGTGCTGCAAGAATATGTAGCATGGCAGTAACAGCATTGTGTGCCTGCTCACAACTTGATCCAGTTAGCAATTGCAGTCCTCACTGATACTCCACCAGCAAAACCATACCTTCAACAAGTATACATCTGGTACTTAGAAAGCTGTTCTACAAGTCATGGTACTAGTCTGGTCAGTGTGGAGGAAACACTATACCTCTTGCATAAGGTTGTTTGGGACTTCAACATCTCCTGGTTGGTCACTGTCAGTTAGAAGCTGCTGGAGGCTGCTTGCAACATTGAAAACTGGTTGCAAAATGTCTTCTACTACCCTGATTTCTGTTGTTCCAGGTGACAGGTCTAGTCCAAACATAGCCTTCAATGCCCATGTACCACAAGCACTGCAAAGAACTCCACAGTGTCAAAGCAGACCTTGGCTATCCAATACACTGGCTTCTTTGATTGTTCTCACTTACAAAGATGACACTAAGTCAAGAATTGTGATGACCAGCATGTGGGCATCGGTGATGAAACATGCAACATGGTGGAAGATGATTGCGAAGTACATGCTAACCTTTGGCCTTGATGAGACAAGGCATTTGCTCCCCTCGCAAAATGGTGAATCACCTCCACAAGAGAAGGCCTCAAAGTTTTATTGGATTCGAATTCAACAGAAATTTTTTGCCAAAGAACTAACAATGGAGGGTTGTCTCTATCTGGAGGTTGTGCAGGCTCTGGATCAGATAGATCCTGGCTCACACTGGGTTGCACAGCAACTGATGCGAGAGCAGCTCGGCCCAGCTCATGGTTTGCCAGCTTCTCCCATACCCCTGCAAGAACTAGACTGTGCTTTCCCAAAGACATCACCTGTGCATCCACATGTGACAGAAGTTTCACTTCACCAACTGTTGTGCAGACAGATGCAATCTACCTTCAGAGAAACCTTAGTTTTGGCTACAGAATTCACCTAAGTTCATCCATAGAACAACCCCAAGACTCCACTTTCACTAAAGCTACCCAGTTGAACATGCAATGAACACCTACTCACTTGAAGCTTCTGCTCAACCTGCAAATCACCCTACTGGTAAAGAAAACCCTTCATCATCTACAAACTTAACCAGCACAGACATCACTGTGCTATATGTATGTCTATCAGACATGCACTGGTCCCACCTACTACTCACCTCAAACAAAGAAGAAAGAGCAAAGGCAATGATGCGACAGTCCTCAAAGCTTGCACAGTCTTCTGCCAAGCGCCTGCTAATCCAGCACACAATCTGAGAAACACTCCTTGGTACAAAAAAATAGAGCATAAAGTTCGCAGCCCCATACATGCAAAGGCAGCACAGATTCTCACATTACATCATCCCATTAGAAACTGCGATTGAGCAGGGAAAATCTCATTTCCACATTCACACTCAAGTTCCCCCTCAGAAGATAAATCTGAAGCATCCGGACAGACCCACCTTTCAATAAATGACATAGGCAAAAAAGAAATTGCAGGGTCACAAAGAGCCATCAATGCTTTACAGCTCCAAGTCAACCAGCCTAGTCTAATGACATCAGCTGGCACTACAAGTGCCTGCACCAAAAACTGCACTGCTCCTCCTTGCAGCAGCACCACCTGAAATATGCCACAGCCTTCAATCCTAAATATAAAATTTGCTCAAAAAGCTTTGTCAATATCTTCACAAGTACTGAGAATTTCTCTCTACTTACTATTCAAGTCAACCTGAAAAGAATTGAGATGAACCCATGATGAGTTATGGATATCTCAGGTCTCACAACATAACAGCGAGCAATCAACAAGAATGAAAAAGAGGAATCCTGACCCTAAGGGCAAGTGACCAAAAACAGAACTGAGGAGCAGTTTCAATGCCAGTGACAGTCATATCCATGTCCAGGGACCTCCAGCAGCAAAATTCAAACATTAACCACCCACCTCTAAAAGCTTCATCAACTACCAACAATAAATACCCAAAGGAATCTAACCCTTAGGATGATGAAGTAGCTGACCTTGGAAGCAGGATGAAATGCCAAGTGAGACACCCACTGCAGCATGCGCTCCACCTGCACATGAACCCATTGGCATCAACAACCTTCTCTCTCAAGTTTCCAGCAAAATACAATTTCATTCCCATGACAGTAGAGATCAGACTAAGCAGAAATTATTCTTTCAGCACACCTTAACCTGCTTTTCACAACTATTGAGGATGAGGTGTGTCACAAATATTGAATAACTGTGATTCAAGCAAGAGTTTGAGGAAAACTCCAGAAATATATGAGTAGAGACAACCCAGCTATCAACAAAAGTAGTACCTGGAGTGCATCGATTTCAGAGAGTAATGAAACTGTGGCAGCTGCAGTCTGCTGTTGGAGAGTGGAGATGACAGGATTTAGAAGCACTGCTGCATGTTCCACACTTTGACAGGACATGCGTATAACCAGGTGGGTCAGCCTCTCCTGTACCAATAGACATGCCTGCATCAACCACTGCAATTTAGGTCCCTGATTCACTTAGCCTCCAATCTCCTGAACCCTAAGAAAATGCAGTAATCTTATCACAGTCTGGTGCCAGGCAGACAAAAAACATTCTTAGTACCAATGAACAGCTACTCAGAATATCTGCCCTATGAACCCTACAAAATAGCTGGAGAGAATGGTAGTAGTCCACACACATTAGAAAACAAAATGCATGCGACTTTGCAGATTCTTAAGTCACACTGCAAGGTAGTCAAGTGAACATACACTAATCCTAACAGGCAATAGAAACAAGACTCCACATACATGAAAGAAGCTAACACATTGAAGGCAGCAACCTACATGCATAACTTTCAAACACCATAATTTCAACCTGCATGAAATCTGTCAAAGAACCAACATTCTGATAGGTGTCAACTCTGGCAAAACAGGTTTGGTTTACAGGGGGGTGTTGTAGCATACAGATGGAGCAAGGCGTAATATGAGTTGTGCAAGCTGCTCCAAATGAGGGCCCAATGCATGCAGCATCTTCTCTGCATTGGCTAATGAGAAATGCCACTGAACATCAGCCATTACCCCTATTCCTGACAGTAGACCCACAGCTGAGTTCCGGTACACATCCATAACTGCAGCTTTTTCCAGACACAAAATTGGTGGTGCAGGAGGCAGCATTTCTTCCTGCACCCAGCATTACCCATATCCTTTGTAAGATATTTCACCAGCATAGCACATGGACAACATCTTAGTTCAGTTTCTTGGATTCTTCATTGAGATCACACAAATGTTCTGTGAGGAGGGAAGATTGGAAAAGCACCAGAAGGCAGATTGCACTACAGGCCTCCACGGGTTCCCCTGGCAAGGAGGTTGGGTTTGAACCCAGCAGTCGTGGTAGCAGAGCAGGAGTCCAGCCAAAGATGGGCCAGCAGGCTATTATTGATGCCAACACCTGTCGTACAGCTCCCACCTCCAACACTCCCCCTGTCCATGCATAGGGTGGAACAGCTCCATATGCCTCTGGTTTTGCACTGCCAAACTCAAACATATAAAATTCCTGCCTTGGATCTGACAAGGTAGCAGTTCAAGCAGGCCTTGAGTAATGCACCACAAGCAAGCCAAGAGCTACCTGACACAGTAATGAAGTCGCAGCAACATGTCCAGTAGTTTTGTGTTGCAATACTGTTGCACTGCCCCCTGCATTCATGGACACACTCAATACGATTGAACTTCCGAGGAGCTATCGCAAGCCTGATGCCAGCAAGCAGCTGTTACACATGGCGTCACACAAAAAGCCAAGGTACATGAGCATGCACTGAATAGTAAGTTGCTCACAACATTGTACTTTGCAGTACATGCACTGTAGGTTCCAAAACTCAATCATCATGTTCAGTCTTTACTCCAGGACAAGGTCTGGAGTAAAGAACTGAGCAGTGCCACCCAAGTCCCTCCCAACATCACATGTGACAAACATATCTCCTAGCTTCTTGATCAGCTTGCAAATCTGCATGCAGATAAATGTACACAAAACTGACCACAGCACCACCATTGCATCCTATGACCTTCACAATACTTGGCCACAATAGACATACAGTCATTCCAGGCTAACATTAAGTAAAAGTTGATCCCAGACTACAACTTACAACAATTGAACAGAGAGCACACCTGGAGCCGCTTAAGCAAAGTCTGCAGGAACAAGAGAGTAGGCAACAACATGACAAGCAGAGCACCCTCCTTGTTTTGCTCCATCCTCCCGTCCTCTTCTTCCCCTTCCCCTTCCTCCTCATCTGAGTTCCAAGGACCTCCCCTTAACACTCCACTAACCAGTCAAATTAAAAGTTAGAAAGAACAGTACACAAAGGATTGCAGGCTCACCATAATCACTCAGAGGGGCTTGCAGAGTGGCTACAGAATGCTCAAGAACAGCACTCACAACACCCATTCCACCCTCTCCATAGAGCTCCGCTGCAACACCCTTCAAAAACCAATGGAACACTTCATCAATCAAATTTCTTGCTTTACATGTAAGCTTGATGAAGTTGCAGAGAAATCTCCACAAAAACAATTTAAATGTAAGCACATGGAAGTCAGGGTGAAATTAAGTACATACCGGGTCAGCAGAAAGTGATGCCAGGAGCCTCAGAGAAATGGTTAGTGGTTGCATAGCTGACTCATAAATCAGTGGAGAAGACAACCCTCTGGAAAGAACTGTGGGAAGCTCAGTGTCAGCTGCATGCTCTCGAATGTTACTGGGATCATCATCCAGGGGACCATCCATGTGTGACCCAGCACTGCTGTTTTGTGTACCAATCAAAGCTGCTGCATATCGAAGAAGACCGACTGATCCCTTTTTTTCAAAGACAGCAGCTGGCTCAACCCAGTCAAGGATCTGACCAAAGATGGAAGACTCACTACTGCAAGCCTCCTGCAACAGATGCTGCAAAGTTGGTGCATGCCTTGTCCATGCCAGCAGGGTTGTGGGTGCTGCATCCCAAAGCACCTTCTGAAGCACCTCTGCAGCTAAATTCATTCCTGCCTCTCCTCCTGCTCAAACACCACCCTGGTTTTGCTTAGCCCACCTAGACATGCCTTCTCCAAACTTCAAAAAGGACTAGCTGGAAGCATACCCACCTGGTGCTAGTGCAGGCTGTTGTGGTGCAGAATTCAGACTTTCCATTAGGACTGCCAAAACCTGAATGCCAGTGGGTGAAATGTCAGATGCAACCAACCCACACTCTTGAATGAAAAGGTCAACAGGAAGGAATGCAAGATTGCATTACCTCTGGAAATTGTACCACTGCCAAAACTGCTTGCCTGCCAGCCTCTGATCTGGATCCCACCACCCAGTACAACTAAGCATAATTAAGCTCCAATGGCAACCACTGCTCACCCTAACTACTCCAATGCTGAACCACAACCCATCCATTACACTGCCATTCACAAATTACAGGACACTCTGACAGACCTTGCTATAGAAGCAAGGTCCCAAAGAGACCCAAATGCAGCTTCTGATCCTTTGTCTGCACCTATCAAGCGATCCATTGCAGTCATCTGCATAGCCAACACAAGTCTGTGAATGCAAGTGCTTGCAACAAATTCACCTTGCCAGCTGAGTAAAATATGAGCACAGAAAGCAAGAAACAGAAGCCACTAATATTTGGAAAGAACAGGCAGTATAGAGAAACCAACCACAGAAATGCTACTCTGCAGCATCCCTGCCAGATCACAAGGCCGACATAATAATCCCACTGAGGTCAAAACTGCTACATGATGAAATGGCAAAACATCCATTTCTTGCACATTCTGCATAAGTCTGAGCCCATCTGTTATTGCTGTAGCTGCCTTTTTATTGGCACCAATGAACAGCAGTCCTGTCAGAAAAACCAAAGAATCTCATTACTTGCCTTCAGCAGAAACTCCTATCATGTGTAACTTGATTGATGTAAGGTTGAAATTTCTTCTACATCAAGAAACAAAGATACAATTGGAATGTTGACAAAAAACTTCCACACGTAAGAGAGGCACTAACACCATCCACTTAGAGCATCCCATCCTAATCACAAGACAATGGGATTATAACAAGGTTAAAATCCAGCTAAATGCTTTATACAGACCTGGACGACGCCTGAGAAGATGAAGCAACAGTCTCTGAATAGCTGCCAGGAACTCCACACCTGCAGCTGTTGTCTTCCCATCCACTATCCATAACCTGGCATGTGATATTAATGCTGCCAGTGATGGAACCAAGCACCTTTCCTACATACATACACTAATTCCTTGTCAATTTCAGATTACAAATGGGTGCTGATGTCAAGATGGACAACACTGGTAAGAGCTAGATACAAGCAGCAACATCAGTTTTGAACAGAATCTAGGCTTGCATGGCTGGTGCAATGAAAGTGTAGCAAAACCTGGAGTAGGGACAGCACTGACGGATCAATTTCCTCTGATGCCACACTGGCCTTGGATGTGATGGAGCCCCCTGGGAGTGATGAGGTCAGCAAGCCCATGTTGGAAAAACCAGCATCATGAAACACCCCACCATCCTCCTCTGTGAGATCCTTAACCCCCAGTGCACCCTGATTCACCCACATTCCCTCAAAAGCTAAGGACATCATGCACATATTAAGGTTCCTTCATCATGGTGCTACTTAGCTTTCCATTGTTTACCCGCCAGCACCAGATGAAATCAAGGCTCACCAAGAGCTCTGTCAGCAAAATTGTCACTTCATCAATAGCCACAGCCTCCTCAGCAGTAATTCTCTTTGATGATGACTCCTTCGTCAGTTGCTGCACAGTCAACTGCATCATTGAGCAAAAGCATTGTCAGAGTCATCTTCCAGGGGTGAAGGGATTCACCATGTAATATAACTGAGTCTAAAGCAGCATGTGAGAAGAGAGGGACATGAGAAGTAAAATACCTCAAAAGTGGTAGCAATCTGGTACACACTCAGGCAACATAAAATACGCCTGAGAAGTTGCCCCACTGGTGGTTGTTGTTTTTGCTCCAATAGCACAAGCAGTGGTTCCTTGCCCTGTGAGACCAGAGCCTCACACGCCTGCCCATGACGGCATGCACAATCTATGGCAGTAAGAGCAAACAAGAGCAGTGCAGAGGTCCCAGCCACTTCCTGCACTACCTGTAGCAGCAGCCCCATTCCACCTGCCTCTAAAAACAGTGAAACATCATCTGCATAGTTTGCGCAGAGAAGCTGTGCTGCAGCCAGGCCCCCTATCATCATCTCCACCTGCAGTGCAATGATTTATGTCTATTATGTTGAATAAATGATTTCTGGCATGGTGTTGCCACAACCAACACATGCAGCAAACTTGCCCATGACATTCAGAGTCCAAGGGTCTCAGTTCTGCACTGATTCTGGTTGTAAATTTCTCAGCTTGAAAACATCCTAGAGCTAGTGCATACAAGGGTTTAGGATTTGATATACGCTATCACATCTGCTGCCTGAGAGTTATGGTAAGTAAAACATACAGTGGATAACTGAGAGTCAAGCACTGGTGATGGCTCTAGACCAGCTCGTAGCCAGTGCAGTGTAAGGTCCAGAAGAACATTCTCTTCTTGGTCACCAGTCGTCACCTTGCCCTCATCTTCCCTTTGCTGTACCCACTCCCGCAACTCCACGAGCTCTGAACTTGCATCAGAAAACAAAGGTGCAGTAGGGCCATCAGAGAGGCCAGGCTTTGCAGCAGCAGCATACCATGGAGCACTGCTGTTAACTGCATGCTGCTGGGGTAAGTGCCAGACAGCTGCAGCAGCCAAGAGTGCTGGCACCAGCTGGTGGGTGGTGTCCTTGGGATCCACACATTGCAGCAAGCGCTTCAGTAGGTCCACCTGCTCTGCACTTGGAGGGACCACCAAATGCAGACTCTGTGGAACAGTTGCAGTCTCTGTATCGGTGTCTTGCAGATGCTGTTGTAGAGAGGTGGCTTCAGCAGACAAAAACACATCAGGGTCCAGATTGTGATCTGAAGAAAGCTCACTGGCAAGGTTACCATAAATCACAAGTGTAAGTGATTTGTAACTGCCTCGCAGGACAACATGCTCTGTGACAGCTGCCTGCACATTCATGAAATAAAAACAGGCAGTTTGTAAGCTGATTGTTAAGACAAAGAGATAGGCACACATGGTCCAGTTTGTGGCACGATCCCTGACCCACACAACACTTGTAACATGGACCCAGAGAGTTCTAGTTGAACTTCTTCAGTGGGTGGGTTAATGAGATTGTGCAGACCAGAACACTGCTTGATGCATCACCTGGACATCCAAGAAAGAGGTTGCAGCAGGAGAGTGCAAAAATGCAGGACCCAAGGGCTGGAAGCGAGCATCTCCACCCGTGCGCACAAAGATTTCCACTGCACATGACTCTGGGTTGCTGCACCTGCAATTTGAAGCCACAAGGTTCAACAAATTCACACACCATACTACAAAGCACTTCAAACACAGACAGACTCTGCAGTCATAGTGCCCAGAAACCAAGTTGTGTACAATCTGGTAGCTTGCACACATACATTGTAAACCTAAACTACTGTCCATACACACAATGTGAGGTGCAAAATTCTTAACAGCAACACTATGCTTCCCCACACAAAATGATCAGATCAGAAGCATATTTTCTTTCTTTTTAGCCAGCCACATTTTTATCAAAGAAAAAGGCATTCTGAGATAGATCTGGTGCACTCCCTAACTCACCCTGTAAGTGAGATAGAAGGGCAAAGAGACTGCTGTTGCAGCTCCACCACCTCACATGCAGTAATCACCACTGGTTCTGTAAACCGCACCTGCAAGAAAAACGGAGTGCACAATTGCTGCTCAACTCAGCCCTTCTTCTCCAAAAAATAAAACTTTTTTTTTTTGCAATGTAAGAGAGGGACAAGAAGCAATGAAAGATCAAACTTCTGAGCAATGCCAACCTCTGTAATCATCTGCCTGAGCACGTCCAGAAAAGCCATGAGCAATTGAAGAAAAAAAAACGCCAAGAAAAGACTGAAACCAAAACCCTAGAATTTGCAGAGGACTAGGCTCAACCTTATATAAACCCATTCTCTCCAAACTCTAAAAGAATTGTAGAATCAATCGCTTGTCCTTGGATCAGTCCGTTTGTGTATTTCGACACATGGAATTAAAGATTAGGTTTTGCTTCCCGTATCTTGGAGATTCTATACTTCTTGAGCGAATAACTGTCTTCTTGAAACCAAAGCGAAATTACTACCAAGCAGCACAAAACAACAGCTGAAGGAAAAAATGACGACTCCAAACATTTACCTCATCAACATGTTGGCACAGCCGCTCATGCCGGAAGGAATCGGCGAAAAGCAGAGTGGTACGGGGAGCCGCCGCCACCATGGCCACCGAAACCCCGAGTCACCAAAAATAACACAACTCTCTTTCGTCTCGTCAATACGGCGGGACTCAAGTCAGCACTCGCCGTTGCTTGCTTGATTGCTGGCTGCTTGCTCATTCATAAAACCCCACGACATACACACATATACTTGGGAACAGATCACAGACCAGGAGGATCCAAACACACACCAAGAAAGTTATGAAAACCTTCTTGTTCTTGTCCTTTTACTTGTCTTTATGATTCGAGTTCTTTAATGGTCAATGGAATCGGCAAAGTTGGAATCGATGTTCTCCATATGCGAAGTTCAACATCGCTGCGACTATGCTGTTGTCGACTATCGCCATTTCTGACGAAGAAGAAGGACGTGAGGATAGTGACAAAAGCGCAGGAGACTTCGGTAACCCCAGCGGACGTAACCCTAAAACACCATAAACCCCCGCGAACACCCGCTCCTTCCCAACTGCAGTCTGTACACAGACCGACGGCTTCGTCATTTTGGATGGATGAAATGTCTTGATGGGCTTTTTCTTTCTGTTTTCTTTTTTTTATAAATACTAAGAGGTTTTTTTTTTAAATTATAAAATATGGGCGAGTGGCAACAGGGTTACCTTCAAATATGCCTAAGTGGCTTTTGAGGTGAGTTTGGAGTAGGAACACATTGTGGCTCCTTTGCCACTTGTTGATTCTAATTTTGGCAACCCTTTTGGCAACCTTGATTCAATCAAAGTGGCCATTCAATGAAAGTGGGTCCAAAGTGGCCATAAAAAATTTCACGACCTAAGTTCAACTAGCATCCACCTAACAAATAAATATAAAATGTGTTTACAATGATTATTTTGAAAGAGTTGAAATTGGCTACACTACAACATAGAAAATAGCAAAATTCATAAAGTAATTGAAAACAAATGAAAATCATAAACTCATGCAAAACATAAAAGCCACAAGTTCAAACATGCCATTATAAACATTGAGAGGATATTGAACTCAAGTCTAATATTAGACTTTACCCTATGCAACTCAAAATCCCACCCACCACACAAATGTTAGAAAACTAAATAATCACCGAGTAATCAAGGACCAAGCCTCAAACTTATCCTAATGGTGAAAACAAAAATGTTAGAATCAAAAAACAATAACAAAATGGACAAAATTAATTAGGTTATCCCATCAAATCATACCTTTCGATCTTTCCAACTTGTAATTATATTTTTGTAAAGGACAATCTCTTGAGTAAAGACTCTTGTGCAAACATGCGAACAATAATGTCCAAGTATGGCCCTATTCAATTGTCTTTCATGAATGCCAAAATGGAGAAAGTTTGTTCATTTTCTATGGATTCAGGCACTGAAACAATGGCTATTTCAACCAATTTCATATACCCACTTAGTCTTTGAGTTAACAAGGCATTGCTATTAATCACATATCATTTGGTCATTGGATTGGTGTCAAATAGTTCATTCATTGCCTTGAGTGTTTGCATTTTCATAGTCAACTTGAACATACACATTTGTATGTCCAAGATGTTGGCATTTGAAGGTTTTGTAGTTTGTAAAAATAAAGGCTTCACAATCTTTAATTCACTATAATGTTTTTTGATGACACCAAGATGCAAGGAAAAAGATGAATCAACATCATGATGCATCCAAAATTGTAAAAAGATAATGCTTAGACTATTCACCAATTCAAAATTTGGGAATCACTTCTCCACTTCATTGATAAACATGTCTACTACATTAAAACATTGACACTTGAATTCCATGATGGATGTTATGAAAACATCCTTGCACACTAACTAACTAGCATTAACAATTTTATAAAAAATGTGAAGTAGATAGTTATGACTAGCCATGTGGAAAGTAAGGTTTTCTGTACCTATGTTGAAATTAGTAACCTAATCTTGGGTAATTGTGGTAAAAATATAAAAATATTTTTCACTGCATCATTAAAAACTTGGAAATACTTATGTTGGTAGTTGCTCATAAAGTCAATGTACATAAAAACAAATCTACTTGGCAAAAAATTTAAGTTACCACAAGATTTAAAATAAAAACATCTCTTCCTTGGGCAAATTTGATCAAAGAATTCAACACACAAGACAATGCCAACAATGTTTTGATATCACAAAGGAGATTAAAATTCAATCTTGCTTGAAAAATTATAGTGTTGTCTTGTGACATTTTGACAATCATTGTTTTGTATTTTGCCAAGACACATTTCAAAGGTTCTAACATTTATATTCACCTTGTCTTGACATTCTTCAAGATCTTTAATCCTCTTGTTTTCACAATATCAACAAGTTTAATGAATTCCAGATGTCATTTGGGGGAGCTTGAAAAGCAAATATATAAAGATTGGAACAAATCCTCCAACCTAGCCACCATTGGAAGATTGGATAATGCTTACACAACTAGATTAGTTCTATGGTTCATGTAATGTAAGGAAAATGTTTCTCCTTTAATTATGATGTTACTCCAATGTGGCAACCTTGAAAAAAAAGGCTTCATCGACACTAACAAATGAACTTTTCAATTGTTTCTTAACTATTCAAACCTCCTTGTTACATGAAGGATTTAGTAATCATAAGGGTTAGATTGTTAGGGGGGATGTTATTTTGTGAATAAATGAATGTGAATAGTGAACATGAGCAATGTTTTGTGAACAAAAAAAAATATTTTAAATAAATTTTGTCCACATCAGAAAATATAATCTCTAACATATTTTGATGACATGGATGAATATTCTCTAACATAATAGAATATTCTTTCATGTCACCAACGCATCCACGTGGCATTCAATGGCTCTAAATTGCTAAAGGGTCCAAGCATGTTAAAGCATGCCAAAAAAGTAATCCTTGAAGGCAAAAAACCAAAATTATGTAAAAGAAGGTTTTTAAAGTAGAAGATGACTATTAAGATTGAAATTTTGAATCATATGAGATAATCAAATGTGGGATGGAGAAGTTTTTTGAGTTTAGAGATTTAATATGAACATTAAAAAATACCTACTTGTTACATACTTTCCAAAACTATGTTATTGTCACAATTGCCTATAAGTAACCTTTTTTTTTTGCACAAGTAACCATTTATGAAACCGAGCATATGGTTCATTTAAGAATTATTTAAAGCATGTAATTCAAAGTTTAAAATAAAAAATGAAAATTATATACACATAGAATAAATATGTTACACATGTTTTTTTTGTTGCAATGAAAACATATTTTTGAAAAGGTTCAAATTGTGTAAATTGAATAATTTTATTAACAAAAGATGCATAATGGAGGTCATTTCTACGTAGGAACATTATTCCAAAATTCTAAGAGCCTATGGGTGCACATGTGTGATCTTAAGGGTTATAGAAATAAGTAACAAGTATCTTTCAATCTATGCAAGTATATTATATGTTGCTACCACATTTCAATCGTCAAATTTCTAGGGATTAGAAGATTATCACATGGGTGCTTCAATTGCATTGCCATGCATATTAGCTCTTTTGCAAGGTGCTTCAATTGCGTTGCTATGTTGACTAATTCCTTTGCATTGGATAAAAGATCCTTTACTAGCTCCATCGCATTCTCCTTTGGTACCTCTAATGCCATTGGTTGTAATTACAAATCTTTCAACATTGACAAGTAGAAACATGTTTCTTCATCCCTTGTATGGTGAATAAAAGGTACTTTGTCTTGCATTTTTTAACCTACCATTACCAAGTTTGTTGCAACTTGAATGAAGGTAGTATAGACTTTCTTTAGGTAATTTTGTGACAAAGTTGAACTTAGGACATGAATGTCTACCAATATTCACAAGAACTTTTGTTTAGGGTTATTCAAATTGAATAATCCTAGGACCAACTTTGGCTACATCTCTTCATTTTTTTATTAATGCCTATAAGTTTGTTTTAGGGTTTAGGGTTGACATTGAATATTATTTCCAAGAATTGTGTAGCTCCTTTAACTACTTCAATGCCTACAAGTTTGTGGTGCCCATTGTTGTTGAAATTGAATATTCCTTATGGGAATTATGGTTGCAACTCCCCATTTCATTTGCTATGAGAAAGGGTTTTGTATTATGCAAATTTTAATAAAGAGGATAAGGGCATGAGTGTTGAGACTTATTCAAGTACATTCAATTACCAAATTATTTCAAAAACTTCAAGCCAAGAATTATCTTCATGAAGTGATTACTATTCCAAAGATTCTAGCATGGAACCATCATGTTGGACATAGGACATCAATTTGTCTTATTCATTGGGCTTTCCATAACCTATGTTACATTTGACTTGGAGGACAAACCTTGTGGTGTGACACACTTTCATTGTGTTGGGTTTGAAATTGTTGTTCTCCTCCTGTCACATTTGTGGACTTATATATTGTGACTATTATAATGTTCCCTTTTAACCAAACAGTAATAGAAAAGGTTAAACTATTATTGACTATTGCCCTTGTTGTGATCCTCACTTGAACTATTTGACATTTGTAGATTCTAATTGTGGTTCCACCTTTTCTAATTTTAATAAGTTGATCTCTTATGCCAATATCACTATACTTTTAAATTGCATAGGAATATTGAAGGACATGTTTTTTCAACACCTTATAATTATGACCTCAAACTTGGGGACAAATATTAAGGGGTTAAAAACACAATCAAAGGAACCACCTAAGTGAGTAGACATTCCTTAAAATTGCATTTTTGTTTGTTTGAAAAAATCAAAGGGGGAGCATAATAGTTTGGATTATCATTTCTTTTTTGGAATATTTTCCATTAATTACAAAGTTTATATGTTCAAAGTTTGACACATATCACAAATGTTTTTGCATATTCAAAGCACTTAAACCTCAAGAATGGACAATCTTTATATTTTTCAAATGTCATTTTTTCCTACCAAATGTGCACCATTCCTTTTAAAAGTTGGAGAGGATTTTAATATTGATGATTATAAGGGAAAAAGGACTTGAATTAATGGAAATTTTTTATTAAATCATTTTCAACACATTCGGTTCAAAGGTGCTTTTGACTCTAAATATTATGGATTTTGAAAATGTGGCCTTAACAAAAGTTGTTCATATTTATGTGATAAAGGGCATGAATGCATAATATATATGATATAGAAGCAATTTGTAGTCAAAACATATTTATATCTAACATGTAATGTTAAACTAGGTGTCCAAAATACAAAATACAAAATTATAAATTAATGTAGAAACGACAAATGTCATGTGTAGTACTTGGAAAAGGACTTTTACCTTGGCACCCTTGGTTCCTTTGACCATGTTTTCACCCATGGTTTATGGTTTACACCTACAAAGTCTATTCATGTTTGAAAAGCATTGTGTGTGGTTTTGGTTGGAATATAGTGCATTTAACATATCCACCACAAACAACCAATATGTGTTCCCAATTCATTCTACAATTTGGAAACCATCCTTATTGTCTGGTTGTTTATTCAATGCAATACATGTTTATTTGTAAATCAAAGTAGTGACAAGTGGTGAGTTGTATTGTTAATCATGTTTCCTAAACATGTCCATGTGCACAATTTACAAATGTCTTGTAAACATCTTAAATAAATCAATGTTGGTAAGTGAATGTCTTCAAAATGGTTATGTTGTTTCAATTTTGTAGTAATCTTTATTGCTTAATTACACACATGATTAAAGGTCATTGTAAACTTAATTGTAGCTAGCATAAATGAATTGTAAAAAATCATTGAATCAATCCATTGGTGACCATGTTTATGTGAAGAATTTATCTTTATGATGGGTGTAAAGGTGAAGTAGCAACAATTAAAATGTTGGAGAATGCAAAAAGCCAACTTAATGCCACAAGAACCCATACATGCAATAGTTTGTGCCCTTTCATACTAAGACAAATTGTGTTCTGGTGATGAAGGGATGACAACTAAGGCAACAAAACCTAAAAAAGATTTAAATATGGTTGCAGAACTTGGGATCATGGCACCAACTCTTAAATCCACCACTTCAATGCAAATTGCAACTATTTTAGTAATAATTCCCACTATAGGAAGTATGTTAAGACTCCATTATATAATTTTAAAGCTTTTTTACACTTTATAATTGATGTATTTATTTTTCCTTGAGTTCTTTTGTAGGTCAATCTCAAAACACACTAGTTGTTAGTGTAATGGATCCATTAGCCTAAGCACACATTCCTTCATCTTTCAGTCCCCAATGATACCTATTGCCCCTAGGATGGCATTGGCTTTTGAGTGAAAACATGGTAAAGTATGCCAAAAAAATATCCACCATGTAGTCAGAATCACATTTATGGCATAAACATGAAAAACCATGTTCAATTAAAACTTCTTTAATTTTCATTATGAAATAGTGGTGCACTCCATTGAGTTTATGGTTAACTACACATAAAGTTTGAGGAATTTTGTTATAAGAAAAATGGATTAAAAATATGTTATAAATTGGTCGGATTTTCAAATTTCAAACATGCTTTCATTAGATGAAATTTGAAAATCAATGACTAGATTTGTGACTCATTTGTAGTTGTAATGGACACATGTAACTAAAAATAGTCTAGTCAATTTAGACAAGTGCCATAAGACAATCAGTCGCAAAAGACATGACATGGCCATGAAGTCGAAAGTGTAGTTGCAAACCTTACGACTATGCCAAAAAAATTCATCCATTACCATGGATGATTTTTAGTATGACGTGGAACCCTAATTTATTATTGCATTTACAACTACATTTGGGATAGTCCCATGCTACCAAATGTGCCATTGATGAGTGGTTAGGATTTAACCACATGGTAATTTGAAGAGCCAATGCCCATCAAACACGTGGCAATGTCCCATTTGTTCAATAAAGATATATCATAATTACAATAATTAAATATTATAATGAAATGTTATAATTACAGCAATTAGATATTACAATAAAATAATTAATTATAGTCTATCCTAGGCTACATTATAATAGGCAACATATTCTAGGTTAGGTTAGGGTAGAATAGGTTACTTAACATAGGCTAAATAGGTGGGTAGGATCCTATTTATTTTATTGGGGACAAGCCTTTTGATTGATTCATCCCAAATGGCACGTGCATTATGTTTATAGTGCATTCCATGAATTTAGTCCATTCTTTTACCTACTTATATATTTTACATGTTTGAAGTTGTAAACAAAGGATGTTGGATAAATTTTAATGAAAGGGAAACACTACAACACAACAACATTATCACATCCTTTGTCCGATACAAAAACATTATCATATATATACACAATAAAATATTTACTATTTTCCTTAATTATATTTTACCACCTATCTTACTTACTAATATTACTTTAGTTACATACCTACTATCTATTACTTAACCTACATTTAATAAATTAATTACCTAACCGACATGCTATTTATTTACTACCTATCCTACTTATCATATATGACCTAGGCTACATACTTATTATCTACTACCTAACCTACCTAATAACTTAATTATGTGGCCTACATTAAATAAAATAATAGCTAATTAATTGACAATTAATACAAAAACACTAAGATGTATCCACAAAATACAATACCTTTTGCTTAACCTATAACCTACCTACTTACTATCTACGAATGCCTATCCTATTTATTACATGTACTACCTAGGTTACATACCTATTATCTACTGCCTAACCTACCTAATAAATTAATTACCTAGCCTACATTTAATAAATTATTTTTTTTGCGTAGCTAATTAATTAACCATTTAATACAAAAACATCATGACATATCCACAAAATAAAATAGTTCGTGATTAAGTTTTAACTAACCTACCTATTACCTATTAATGCCTATCCTATTATTACATACTACTTAGCCTATCTAATTAATTAATATGAAAACATGATCACATATTCACATAATAAATTAATTAACCTACCTACTGCCTATTAAGGTGCAAACAGGATACAATGAGCCAACATGATTACTGTAAAAAAACATTACATTTTTTTTCCCCAAATTTGTTTTTTTCATGTGAATGAATTTTGGAAATGTTTTTTGGGTAACTTGTTATAATAAATGTTTATAATCATTCAAGTACATGACATGTTTTTTTATTCATCATTTTTGAATAAATATGAATTCATGAAAGTGTCCTAATTCCTTATAAATTCAATGTTTTGTCTTTAAAAATGATAATAATTTCAAATCATAACCAATTTTTATTTTTCTACATTTTTATGTTTTTATTGTATAACAAACTACAACTTTTCTTAATAGATAATGTACATTTTACCCCATTTATGTGGGGCAAAAAACTTTCGAAGTTCTACAATTTTGGATCAATTTTGGAAAGTTCTTTGAATTTTTAAAGTTTTACAATTCCACATAATTTAGAGTATGAATGTTTTTTTAATGTGGTTAATAAGTCTTTATCCTTTTAATTTTTTTCCCATCAAACATATTTTACAATATGAGTCCTTTTAATAGTCCTTTGCAAAATTGACTCTTGTTTGACTTGTTGTTCACTTTTAAAGGTCCTAAATCAAAACTTAAAGTTAAAATTTCATCAAATGGATTTTTGATTTGAATTCCTTGACATTCATATGAATGAAAAAACAATAACTTGCCATGATTACCATGGCTTTAAATGGTAAAACATAAATATTTATCCGATTTTAATTGTTTTTCTTTATGGTCCAATGTCGTTTTTAGCTTGTTGGATTGTGATTGCACCCACTACCTAGTCTATTAATTAATTAATGACCTAGCCTACCAACTACCTACCTAGCTAATTACCTCTA
>Ga0116228_10000909_pt1 | contig 23791 bp, 13 predicted proteins | sample S1TSphfallax_2_FD_89694 | JGI IMG/M metagenome (GOLD analysis project Ga0116228, IMG submission 89694) | Host-associated microbial communities from peat moss isolated from Minnesota, USA - S1T2_Fc - Sphagnum fallax MG | ecosystem: Host-associated > Plants > Peat moss > Unclassified | place...
GGCTTGTATTCCCAATATATCAATAAATCCCATCTAATTCTACATCCCTTTTCCCTTCTCTACAACATAAAAAAGGATAATGCACTTTTAAAGGTTTACTAGGTCCTAAACTAATTAAGCATTACATCAACTAAAATAAAGAAGTATTCTATGCCTAGAAACATCACAACAACTAATTCAAATATTAATAATCACTACTTGAAGGTTTATAAGCATTTAAATCATTAGTACTAAAGAAATTTAAGGAACTAAAGCTTCACTATTTGTTGAGCTATAATCCATGGCTCACACCTTGGGAACAAAGTCCCCCTCAATCACCATTGAACAAACACAACCCATGGATGTAACATAATTGGATGTTGTGGTTTAGATGGCATTTTACTTACCATTTGACACGATAGACAATCAAGGGCAATTGGCATAGGATGTTAACATATTGTCCTCCACAAGATAGTCTGACATTGTAAAACATGTTATAGAAGCATTGTGGGGGCAAATGGGTGTAATGCATATGCAACTTCAGGAGGTGACATTAGAACATGATCCACTACACAGAGAATTGGCTACATGTTAAGCAAAGTGTCTTGGGCTAGAACAAGATGTTGTTATTCAACAAGTGCTACAAAGGCACTCATGACGGGCACCAAGGTGAAAAAAAATGCCTAAATTTTGTGGAAAACATTGAACGCTACCATCAAATGTTGATTGATATGAAAAAATAGTATTGAAGAGATGCTAAAACATTTATGAATGCCACCAAACAAAATTTGAACCAGATGCATTTTGCATGTATTTTGGCAAAATCTCGAACTACACAGACGGAGGTGGAGCTTGTAAAAATGTAAATAAAATATCATGAGGGTGGGAGGTTTTGATCATGCGGTTTAACATCACGGCACAAGATATCCAAGATGTTTCTTCACAATTTACCCAAAATTGCAAACAATGCAAACATTGATTGGGCGATGCATCCTAAGCTAGATTAAGAATATGTCACCACCTTGTCAGAACACCCAAGGGAACTCTTGTGGCCCACACTTCAACCCTTCATGCAAAAGGAACTATGCTTTATTTATTACTCCCCATTTGGACCAAAAGGAACATGGATTTTGGGCACTTGCCAACACATGTACCATTTACAATGCTTAATCATTTTAATGGTAGCAAGGAGGAAATGTCCACAATGTAGGGCCCCATTTCATTGGTGTTTATACAAACAATTCAATCTTCGAGTGCCCATGCCACAACATTGGGAGTACAATATGTTTAACAAACCCAATAGGCCACAAGCATGGGGCACATATGTGAAATGGATTTGGAATGTTAGCATGTATATTATTACATAAGGGAGTTAATATAACAAATCCATGATTTAGAAGGCATGTGAATTGTTGTAGCCATTAACTACTGATACACAATGTTGTTGGTTTTATCAAATGTTTTAGGGGTGGTATAACCCAAGGATTAACAAATTTGAATATGGTTTGAATCTAGAATGTGTTTGGTACAACATGATGGGGAAGAGATCGGGGGGGTTCACTATAAGCAATATTTAGGCTGAAAACCAAGCCAATTTGACATTGGGGGAGACTAGCGAAAGGCAACGTTTGAAAGATGATGCTACCTTTGCATTATTAACTTCAATATCTTTTCATACAGTTACAATGCTCAATGAGACAAATAATCTTCCTGGGTTGGATGTAATTTTGAATGGGGAACCCATTGGGTTGAGAAATCGTGTTAGTTGATAATGTAATAATAATATTGGGGAAAACTACTAGTAAAAGAGATAATAGATCTTAGAAGTCAAATGAGGTGGAATTTGCCACTGGATGTAACATATGTACATTATAGAGTAGCTTCAATATTGTACAAAATTGATATTTATACAGCAATATGGGCAAACAAATTATTTCCTTCAAAAGTTCATCACAATTAATGTAAACCTAGTTAACTACAATCATATGTAAAGTCTTACAATTGAAAAATGAATTGGATGAATGGATATGGCCCATAATTTTTCAATATTAAACCTCATTAATGACAATGCACTACACCAAAACTTGACATCTATGACTATTGACCATTTCTAATCATATAGTCATATAGTCACATATGTCATGTTTTTGTGCTTAGTTGTATTTTTGTAACTATGGATATGACTACATGACTAAAACTTTTCATGGATAGGAATAATATGTCATTAAAAATCTTCTTCATAAACACCATATAATTGTTTAATAATATATAATCTCAAACATTAAAAACAAGTAAAAGGGGAAAAAACTAGAAGGTAGACATATGTACCTAGCTAGTAAGCATATTTTAAACTTATAGATAATTAAACACATAATTATTGCACAAGCAAATAATTAATACCTAATCATTTTTACAACTTTTGCCTTAAAGTCACTAATTATTTAATGTGAATTTCTGGATAGTGGTTAAAACAAAATTTGGGGCAATTTTTTATTTTTAAAAATTGCCAAAAAATGGAAAACAAATTGCCAAATTTTTTGACACATAAAATTATATAAAAATTTGATGCTTAGATTATAATTAAAACATTTAAGTTGAGACTCTTGCTCAAAAATAATTTTAAATAATTTTTTTTGGATTTTTTGACATTAAATAATGAAATATATTCTTATTAATGATATCCAATGAATTTCAAAAGAAATCACATGCCCCAAAATGGCATTGTTTTTCATGTTCCCATGTGATGGGTACCAAATAATATAGAATTTGATCTAAAGTAGTAATTTATCAAATATTTAATCATACAATTTGGAATTTTTAATATTATATATATATAATCACATTTAATGAATTGAAAAAATATTTAAAATCAACATATTTTAAAGATATCATTCTTGTTCAAATGTATGAAATATTGAAGATGCAAATGCATTTTCAGTCAAATTAGTTGATATTTTTGTTAAATTTCGTTTTATAGATGTGTAGATTTTGGAAAAGAAATTAAGAATGAAATTTATTTCTTTTCATTTGGACAAGGTATGAATAAGATAATAATGGTCAAAGTTGGGTACTTTTGTATGCAATAAAGGATGATGTGAGATAATGTTGTAAATTTATCCCATATCTTTTGGGAACAAGTTCAACTTTGGAAACTATATAATTAGGTGAAAAAGTATTGGTCTATACACAATTTATGCATCAAATATATTCATAGTGCAAATATTATTTGTGATGAACCAATAAGGCTTGTCACAAAAAAAATAAGTAGCATCCTACCTACCTACCTACCAAATGGCTAGATTAAATTAGAATAAATACATATACAATAAATACAATATTACATGTGATGTTATATTATATTTATATCATATATATAATATTTGATGGCATACAACTAGGACAAAAATACGACTAGTGGATAAGTGATGTGTCCATATGGAGTACATAGTCATGTAGTCATGGATGGCATATACAACTACAAACCCATTCATGGGTTTAATTATATTTGCCATGTTTTGGCATAGTGATGTGATTGGAGTGAATGGAAAACATATAATTGTAATTTTAGTGACAATGAATTTTCATTGAAGATGGTTTAAGGGTAGATGTAGGGTCAAGTGTCTCATTTTTGACAAATGAAAAGTCCATTTTTTGGTGTTGAATTAACATAAATGGGGGTCTATGGGTTGGTTAGTGATCTAGTTAAATTCATATGAAAATATACTTACTTAGACATCCTTTTTATTTACATTTTACAAGGAAAAAGTTATCAATCCAACAAAAAATGACCCATGTAGAGACTTTTGAAAACAAGGTCCAAATTTTGGTCATTCAAAAGTCCATAACTATATTTTGGTTAAAACTTTTGTAATGAAGTTTTCAAATCTATGTTTTTTTTTCTTTCATTTATCAAATATTAAGTCCCTATAAGATATATTTTCAAAAAATGATATTGAAATTTTCATGTGTATGGGAAGTGTAGATGGTCGGTTGAATAGTCCATATGTTTTCAATTCACAAGCCCATTACTACATAATGGGTGCACATTTATTGTGCACAAATTATGTAGATAGTTTTTTATTGAAGTTGATAATCTTAAACCAAGTCCCAATTGTGCATATAAATGGTTTTATGGCATGTTAATTCATTACACCTTGTAGAAAATTGCGATGGGACACAAAAAGTGAACCATTAAATATTAGATTCACCCTATAGGTAGGATGACAATAGGCTCCCATAATATTTCATCCTACTATATTCCTTTCCATAATAGGTTAAATGGAATTATTCTAACTCAAAAATTGTTATATAACTACTAGAATGATATCTTTATATAACAACCTCTTATATGGCTGGAACCTTTTGGATTTCTTGTTTTTTTTATTCTTGTTACATGCATCTTTTGAAATCTTTTTATTTTATTTCAATTGAAAGTTTACTACTATTTTTTTTTTTTACAACATTCATGGCCTTTCTTTCATTTTTATTTTTATAATGTAAAAAAGGAAAACACATTGCATTTGAAATTTTTGAAAAATCTTATTTTATTTTATTTTTAATGCAATTTTGTTATACGATTCCAAATTTGTATAAAAGTTTATCATCAATGGTAGTGTGTGCCAACATGGAGCCTAAATTATTTAGATGTGTTACAAAATTACATCAAGTTTTACTCCCAATAAGGAAGGATTTTTTAAAAATTTCCATTTATTTACAACATGTTCCATTCAAGTTCTTAATGGGTTCCCATTAGTACCCCCAATTTTTTAAGAGTGGATCACAAAAGGTGGTGATTGAAAGGGTTTCGGTCGCCATCAAGGGGGGGGAGCAAAGAAGGGGAAAAAAATGGGGGTGGGGGAAGGGGAAAAACATTATGGTGTCCAAAAAGTTTTTGATCGCCACATGGGCATGCCAATTGAAAACCTTTCAATCACCACTTGATTGTGGCAACCAAAAACCTTTTGGTCACCACACGTGGGTGGCAACTGAATTCGGTTAGCATCTAATTACACCAACTAAATTTGGTTGCCATCAGACGACAACTATGTATCTTGATTGCTACAAATAGATTTACTGGCATTTTGAATCGCCATCTAAGAATCGTTAAATCGTGACATAATTTGTTTTAACTATCCTATGGCAATTGATTTTGGAAAAGGTTTTTTAGGGTGTATGAGTTTTAAAATGTAGTTTATAATTCATTTTTGAGCACCTTTGTTTTCATTTGGGTTTTGTGTATTTGGTTCTCCCCTTATAACCATTTCATGGAACCTTGGGTGAGTTGAGGTGATCGAATCCTTAGTGAAGGGCTATCTTTTTCACATTTTACGAATATTTTGGACCATATTGAACCTTGACTTTTCAAAACTCTAATTGTTTTTAACAATTAATGCTTAGAAAGACTTTTGGTTTTTTATCATCCAAAATTTAAAGGATGTCATAAAGTGGACAATTGAGTAAACAACCATGAGGAGGTCAATTTGACCAAAACCCCCAAAACAAGTTGTCCCACACATCATTTAGGACTTACCCCCCTAGACCTTCACTACTAGAAATTCTGGATTTTGCAATTGTCATTTGCAACTAAATTTCAGTTGCATGCGACACATGCAATTACAAATTTGTGTAATTGCATAAGACAAGTTGCACATGACATTCAGTTGCATGTGACATTACGTATGCAACATGTATATACGGTGTTAATATACATCCTCATCCATACATACTAATCCAAATGTAGTTGCACATTATGTGCAACTCTCCTTGCAACTACAATGTAACTAATAAAAATATGGCATGTGTTTAAAAATTGGACGACTAGCTTGTGGACATGTGTCACTATTTAATTATTTTTGTGTTTTCAAAATTAAAAATTTGTTGGATTAATCTCAATCATTATAATTCCTACCACTAAGATGATGACACATGGCACACCATGGAATGTTCATTGACCATTTGACATGTGTTTTTTTTAAAACACCAATTATATGATGACACATGGTAATTAAGGCCCATCTATTTTTTATTTTTTAAATATTAATTAATGAAATTTAAATCATCCAATTTATGGCTAATAAGATGTTGACACGTGTTGCCTAACTAAGTAGGTAATTATTTAATCTTATTAAGTAAGTGGGTTTATTTAAATATGTAAGTAGGTTGAACATAGGTAGGTTTAAGCTATATAGGTAAAATTAAAATAATCCGATTTTACTTTTAATATTGACCATTTCATGAAGGTCAAATTTTATTTATTCACTCATCCCCAATGCACTTGGTGTTTGGTTACTACAATGTCATTTCTTCTAGCTATATAATGAGCCAAATAGAATTGGATATGGGATAAAAAATTCCATTACAAACTTCATGAACCAACTTAGTTGCACATTAGATGCAACTGATGTATTAGATTATAGCAGCCAAGGAAGGGCTTTGTTGCTTCTGGTGTCAAAATAAAACTTGAGAGAAAAAACCAATGAACACTACAAATGCCGATTCTTAAACACCCACAAAGTTCCTTTTATGTTTTTTTTTGCTATTAAAGTTGAAACATGATTTATAGAACTTCAGATGGCGCTCCTATAGCATTTTAAATCGTTTAAAATGAATAACAAATAGGAAAGTTATGAGGTTTGAAAGTAGGAGGGGTCCAAAAAAAAGAAAAAAAAAAGTTTTGCAACTTGGAAAACTTAATTTTCTTATTTTTAAAATTTTTCTTCTTCTTAATTTTTCATTACTCCTTTTCTTTTGCAGTTCAAAGATGATTGAATAATTTTTTAATAATTATGATTACTTAATGAAAATATGATTTTAACATTATTGTATAGTTTAAACTAGTAATTAAAAATACCTATTGATATTATATATATAATTGATTATCATTATAATTATAATAAAAATTTAATTGATAATTATGAATATTTATATTAAATTTTAATATTATCATATTAATTGATTTTGAGTAATGTTTTTGTTTAATCAAATTTACTTTTTCTAAAAAAATTCCAAATAATTTTATTTTATTTTTTTTGCTTGCCAAAACAAATAGTTGCATGGCAATTGCATAGTGACTGGTTGCAAAAGACAGAATTTCTAGTAGTGCTTTGAGCAGCCCACCTTCAACCATACACAAACAAAAGGTTGCAAAAATGTCCAATGAGGAGAACATTCCATCAACACAAACCCGAAAACATTAAAAGCTTGAAGACAATGATCTTAAACAAATCACAACATGACAAATCCAAGAAATTGTCATGACATTTTTTATGGAACACACAATGGCAAAACTAGATAAATCTTCACAATATAGTGAACTTTCAATTTTCGAAGTGTTTTTTGGAATGGTTTGAATGCAAAATTTTGGATTTAGCCACAAATTTGTTACAATGATTTGATGTCCTTTATTCACAAAAGGACAAAGTGCACTTGACCATAGAAGTGGCGAGCTTGTGGGAGAAAAATTCATGGTGGGTCAAATTTTCGAATAATTGGTCAAAGAAAAAGGTGAGGCTTGCACCATGGATGGAACAAGGCACTCAAAACCTTTTAGCCCAAATTGGAAGCCATGGTGTGTTATGGATTCCAAGCACAACAAATTTGTTCCCATTGTCGGGTGGTTATGGTGTGGTGCAAAAGGTGCGAATCAAAAAATTCAATCACATCCTAAACACGATTGAAATGGTGGGTAAGACATCGAAGATGGATGAGAAGCAAGAAGCACGTAAGCAACAATTAGGGAAGCCATGGCATGCATGTGCAAACATCCAAGTGTCATCAAATTCCTTGCCATCCACATAAAAACCATGGAAGCATACACATATATTTTGGTGGAATGGAGGAACTTTTTGAGAAATGTTGGATAACAACATGAAGTACTCCCTCATTACTGATATTTATATTTTATTGTTCCAAGGGGGGCCGGATATGGAAGTGCAAACATGACTTGTCGCCTTTAGGCAAAATTGTGTGAAGTTGGCATGGGTATTCATAAACATTATGAGGGTAGATGCAAGCTATGGTGGCTCATAAGTAGCAAGAGCCCCAATCCCAAAAGTCCATATAAATGGAAAAACTAACATTAGAATGCAAAAAAAACATTAAAAACCAATGTTTAGTGGGCGTACGTGGTGATTAATCAATTAATAAAGTCCATATGAAAGGCTTCCCATTTAAAGAAATCTTTATTATACATGTTAAGGGGGGAAAAATATCAATCAAACAAAAAAGGACCAAGATTGGGAGTTTTGAAAATATGGCCCAAATCTAATCATTCAAAAGTCTATAGTTATTTGTTTAGTAAAGTTTTTTTTGTAAATTATTTTTCAATTCATTTTTTTTTCCCATCATGTATCATATATTGAGTCCTTATAAAAAACATTGAAATGAAATTATAACAAAAAATGCATTTGAATGTTAATGCAAAACCTAGATTATAATCCATATGTCCATTTTAAAAGTTCATTACTATATGATTGGTGTATGTTTATTGAATTTTGACCTTTAATAAATATCTATATTCAAGTTGGCAATCTTAATCTCTAAATAATTTTGTCAAATTTTTTATTTTATAATGTGTTTGTGGCATTTGAATAGAGTACATTCTATAGAAAGTCCATAAAGTCACAAAAAATGAACCATTGTAGCTTGCATCTACCTAAGAATGCAAGTACATCATTGTGGAATTTTGCATAATGAACTATCAAAGGACAATATGATGTTGTAATTTTTGGTAGATAAACAAAATATTGTATACATAGGTGCATGTGTGATTGGGGTGAAGTTGGGCGCTTGTAAAAGGTGACATCATCATTGTATGGGTTTGCAAAGGAGCAAGATGCCACCAACACACACAAAAAATGCGTTGGTGGGTTGCCCCAAAATTGTTTTTTTTGTTTACAACGAATCAGGAACTACAAATTCCCCCTCAAAAAATGACCAAGCAACATGCCACAACATTGAAGTCTAAAGCATATTTGATGGGTAAACTAACAAATGTCATATGGGGTGATGATTGAAATGTAGAATATTTTGTGGACAATTCAACCAAGATGTCATTTGGGAAACTAATCCATGACATGTATGACCCAAATCCAAAGGCACAAAAAACTATTCAACATGTCGTGCACACATTGATGGGGCCCCCATACAATTAGACTACACTTGAAGAGTGTTATTGAAGGTAGCCATAAACAATCTTTAATTGTTAGACATGGAATATGGTGTAACTTGCATGACCTTTAAAAAATGACATGTTTTAAATTTGCTGATTTTATAAAACCCAATTTTGTAAATGAATCATGTTGTCATGTTTAATCAAATTTGAGATTTGTGAATCCATCTTCTTTACACATTTGAAATTTGTGTTTGAATTTATATTTTATAACGATGATGGGTTTCTTATAACATAAGATACAATGATCATATATAGTTTTACACAAGTATTGCACATCTATGTTATAAATTTTATAATTATGGATGATTGGACTTATCATTGATAATTTCCTTTGATAAATGCTCTCATAATTGATAGACATTAATAATGAAAAAGAATCAATAAAAATTCATTTATAGTAACATTTTTTAATGCAAACTTTACAAGGCATTCATTTTGTATACTTTTATTTTGGTTTTCATTTTCTTTTCGCATTGCCTACCAAGGCAAGGATATTGTGCTTAGATTCATTATAAAACATAGTAACTTAACGAATTTTGGCCCCCATGTAGTAGGTCTATTTTTATTTGAGGATTTTTGAAAGATGGTATTTTGGCTTATGTAAAAACTTGGGATTAGTGATAGAGTTGTGATATCTTGAAGGAGTTTGGTTTCTTTTATGGGATTGTTTTTGAAAATTACGTTTTTCCATAATCTTTCCATGGTGAAATATTGGAATTTCTACAATTCTTCTTTTGCTTTAAGATATTCTTTCATTTAAATGGCAAGGCCATAGTTACACTCGTTTTCAATCACTAATCATAATGGGGGTAGGCCGAGTATGACCAAGGATTTTCTTGTGTCCGTCTTGACATATGTGTTAAGATGGATACTGACATGATGCCCAACACAAAATGGGCATGTCATGTTGATTTTGACAACTCTAGCTATAGTATTGACTGAGGTAGAATAGTTAGTCAATTTTGAATAGTAGCATGAGTTTGTATTTATTCTTGCCAATGTCACAACAAGGAAAAACTTGATTTACAATAGTGTCAACAACTATTTTTTAGTTGAAAAAGACATTTTATAACTAACTATCTAGTAGTTGCTTAAAACAAGTCGTAGATGACAAATAGTCGCATGAAACATTACATCAGGATGACATCATCAGATGGTAGATGAAAACTAAATTTAATATATATTATTTCATCTGATGGGGCTAATATATACATAGTGTATATAGGGCATCATTTTACAACTGTAAGTTGTAACTATTTTGGTGGATCCAAACTCCAACCATGTGGAAATACATGTTAACTATTGAAATACTTAAATTATGTTTCTTAAATCCTTCCAAATTTATCTAGGTCATTGGATTCAACACATTGGGATTGTCACATGTGGTAAGATAACATAAGATCAAGTTTTTCCCGATCTTGTGGGTAGGGAGTGGCCATGTTTTTATTTTGATTAATTAATGGGTTATTGCCACATGGCATGGTTTCTAATATTTGGGGAACTAATTGATGTACAAACCAAAAACATATTTGGACCATCCAATTCCTATGTTTCTTATTTACAAATGTGGCATTCGATTAAAAGGTCTGATTTTCCCAGATCGTGATATTGGATGATCTAGAATTTTCTAAATCTTATGGCCAAGAAATGGCCACGTCTTTTGTGTTTAGCTAATTGAAATGCGTCATGTGTTTCATTATGAGCATCATGGCTTTTAAATATTTGTTTAAAAACCCTATATATATCCCAATCATTAGATGTCAAGAATGAGGATCTTGACACATGTCACATTATTATTTGAATGGAATTTTCAAATTTGTCGCATCTTTTAAAGATTGAGGAATAGAAACATGCCACATGGAAATGTTAAATAATTTATAAAATATATTTTTATTGAAAAGGAATAATGGACCTTAGTTTAACATTATGAATTGAGGTTAGCATTTTAGGGTTTAATTAACAATGTTCTAGGGTTAGGGTTACTATGGCTAAGTAATCACATACAAAATGGACATGGAAAATGCTTACCATTGAGCTAATAAAAACTCAGTGAGCACACTCACCTTAAGTTTTGTAAAGATGGAAAAATGTTTTGTATTGAACATAGATTCCTACCTTAATGTAATCAACAATACTTAACTTGAATAACTAGATGATCCACATATAAAGACAATGATGGCATTAGCAACTTGTTGGAATTGATGTGGCTACAATTTGCATGTTTTGAGACAACCTAGGCTCCATAGTTGAATCCTTAGGGTTGAAATGCAAATTCTCCTTCCTACATGAATAACCTTGTACAAATAAAATATCACCATTTAGGAGCAAACATATATGACCTTTCAGATGTATAAGTGCCAACACACATTTCCCCTCTAAACAAGTCCATAAACATGAAGACTTACCTTTACATCACAAAGCTTGATATAAAATTGTGCTAAAGGCATTGACAACTTCATTTTCTAATCTTATAGTTATTGATTAAACTAACCAAAGTCCTAGATATAATAAAAAACAAATTGAAGTTAACCTGCAACCATTCAGACAAATGTAAACTTGCAAGGTTGGTATTAGCTCAATGATAACTACGATTTAATCACAAAGCAGGGGCAAACCATTTGTGCTTTGATGATTTATGCATCAACTCAAGATTTTTGACCATCAACTGGAAAACATATATCATTTCCACATTTCCATTCCTTGGAGAAATCCTTGGAAGGATGACATATTAACATACTAGCTTTATAATTACTAGGAAATCAATTTCTCTTCACAACGCAAAGGAAAGTAGAAACTTCAGTCATCACAAGCTCACCAAAAAACATTTTCCTCTAGCATTAAGAGTAGAAGAGCTGCAAGAAAGCTCATGACCTGCACAAACATGATAATATGAATAAATTTAAATCACATGTATTGAAAGAAGTTAGTAGAGTCCTTAAATGACATGTACATTGTCTCATGTTTGGCAAGTCCAAAATTTTGAGTTATTGCAACAAAGGAAACATGTAAACATGTTTGAAAATTAGCTACAAAAGCTACAAACATTTCATTGCCATCTAAAATTCAAAACAATCAAATAAGAGGACTATAAATTTTGCACCAATCATACCTAACAATATTTGGATTGTGTCAACCATATGCCATGAGAAGGTGTCAAACCATAATGTCAATATAACCAAGGAGGAGCAAAGAACCCACATCAAGAAAGTCTCATTTCATTACCTGTTGAAATTATGGGCCAAATAGTCTTCCTACAACAATTTAATGATTTCAAGTGTAATCTTGTTTGTCTCTGCCAAAACATCCTCCAACAAGTTGCAGACAATAATGGGAACATCAGTCAGTGTACTGGCTTTGCATTCAAAACAACTTTTACCTTATTGTTTTTTCAAAATGTAAACAAGCAAAAACATGTAAAGGAAACAATAGGAGGCACTGTTTCCACACCTCTCGTGATTTTCCTTTGTGTTATATGTAATGAAGATTGTAGCTCATGTCAATAAGCAACAACTCACAAAAAGCTAAGATGTTTTTTTTACTTGCACAATTTCATTCAGATCATCCTCATGTTGTAAAACCTCAATGCCTTTGCTCAAGTTGTAATGAAATCGGCATCAAAGTTCTCATAAAATCCTTCAAGTGCCTGTAAAAAGAAAAAAACTTGATCATGATCCAATATGACCATTCTAATCATCCAATTAAGAAAGTCCCCCATTATAGAAAGTCCACACAACCTTTATAGTTTGGATAAAATTGCAATGAGGAAAATATTGCCTTGTGCAAAATGTCATATCCTCTTGGAATGTGTTTAATGCATTGGGTCAAGTTTTTGACTAACTGTGAAACTGCGGATGGTTACTTATTGCTAAAAGCATACCTGTGTGTATTTGGAATAGGAGATGAACCATATCACTATTGGAAAGTGCTTCCTTTGAACCAATTTTTTATAAGACCCCATAAAACCTATGATGGTAGGAAAACACAAGAATCATGACCCATTTGTATACCCAACAAAGTGCTTAGAAATGAACAATAATTTCATCACTTATGGCCACCAATCACATTGATGAAAGGATGTCCAATGCAATTAGGAGAATAACTCATTCACCCATTGCAAGCCTACACAGGAAGACAAAAGTTTGATCATCCAACTTGGACAGTACCAAGTGTTGCTACAATGATAGGGTCAGGAAAGTCTCCACTAGGGGGAGACAACAATGGTTGCATTCCCAATTTAATTTAAGGTTCCCAATCATGTCACCTTTCTTGTTCGCTCATAGAAGGAAGCTAATTTTGCAACAAGATAAGCTGGATATGGTCTACATGCATCTCAGCTTGCACAATAAATAAGGAATGTACAAAAACATTAGATAACCTCAACACAGAAAGGGACACAAAATGATTGTTGACAACCAAAGCAAGGACAATGTGAGGAATGAAACAACACACATGTGTTTTTTTATTGTATGTACAATAAAAATTTATCATTTGCACCATGGAAACCCCAACCAAAATGCACACATACAAAACCCATTATAGATTTGTAAATTTCCAGAGAAATGTACCTATAAGCTCAAGAGTTGCAACAACTATTTCATGTGCAGAAAGTTAGCCTAATAATAAGAAAACCAACCAAGATTGTCAGCTTGGAATTGAATGGCCACCCTACTACTGGCTAGCATTGCAATGTGTTGCGGAAGGGTGGGTTGATGACATCGAAAGTTGCAAGAAAGGAATCTAGGTCATAGTTGCCATATCCTCTTTCCACTACAAAGAAGTTGTACCCATGAAGATGGAAAGGGTGCATCTCAAACATCAATATGCTTCTGTCATGCAAGAGTAATTACCATATTACAGAGTACACATGTTAGAGATCTAGGGGAAAAACTATCAGTCCCCAAGATGACAATATTGCTAATAATGGAATGATCTCAATGATTGTAACAGACTATGCATTGCTAACATAATTTTCTAGTTATTAACCAATTGATCATGACAAAGGCCATTCCAGGAGTTGGGCTACATTTTTATTCTTGGCACATAAAGTTTTTTGCTGACACGAAGGCCAAGCAAAGCATCTAAGTATGTTCAATGTCCAAATTATGGGTAGGAAGAGATCACCTGGACATTTGAATTGAAGTCTATAACAGTGAACTTTGTTCCAGATCCAGGAGCTGGATTCAAGTTTGAATTGTCACTTGTATAGTTGAAGGGATTCAAAGGTTGATTTGGGGAAGTTAAATCAAGGCTTGAATTGAACACATTCAAGCCATGCTCATATAAATAAGCTAGCTCCAGCCGACTCTTGTGCGTGTTATTGGGTTGCACAAATGAGATGTTGCTTATAGAAGCCATGATTTTATCACCATCAAAACCACCACAAATTGGTTGGGGTGGACAACTATCTAAGCTACCAAGCCCATAACCTACAATGAATAACAAATCTTTGTCGATTATTTGTGGTATAGTTAGTGTCTAGTCACTTGACTTTACACAATGCACTAAGCTCTCACAATAGTCCACATATGCAACATCATTTGCAGCTGGAAATGTAGGCATGTTGATTGTCTATACATGTGAGCTCGCACTGTATGTGAAAAGTGTAGTTGAAGGAGTTAAGGGGTAAAGGACTTGCAAGAAAGTGGTGGTCAAATTTTTTGTAAATCCTTTCTTGGGTCTTTTGTAGGTCCAAGTTATTTGTAGTGAGAAAGGCGAGGTCTATGTTGAACTTGTGTTTGACAAATGAATAGACTATAACAGGGTGTCACTCAAATCATATGGGCTATTGCTTCTGTCTTGGCTCATGTGGATAGACCATTGTTTATTGGGGCAAATTGGCAATCCCCTTCTTTGCCCAAGAGTTTTAGTCCCTTGGGGCCTACACAACAAACCCATGGTTTCTAGCAAAATTTGAAGAAGGTAGAAGGCATCATGGTGTAGTATTTGGGAACTTACTATGGAATAGGGGGCCACAAAGAAGGGAGTACTTGCCATGTAAAACTTCCCAGAAGTGTGGTTTGTTGTGACAAGAACATCCACTGACTAGCTTGGTTGCATAATCACAACATCCACCGTAAAGGCTTGGACATAGCTAGAGTTGGTTCCCACCAGTACAAGTGAATGGTCTGCAAGTGCAAAATAGAGCCCAAAATTCATGAATGAACTCACAATGTGGACCAAGTAGGTGTATCCTGGTGTAGCTTTCATTTTGCAAGCATCTACATAAAATGGATTCAAATGTCCACATTTTGTTAGTTTAGAGCACATCAATTATACATGTGCCAATAAACATACATGTGGCTTCATGTGCATCTTCATGCTAGGGCTTTGGCATCCTTCCTAGATGTTGGACCCTTCCAGCTACCCAAAAAAGAAAAAGTGCATTCTCTAAGCCAAATCCTTGGAAGACACATGAAACCCCCCAACACTCCTACAATATGTATAGCTAGTCGATGACCTAATGAAGAACCCCTCTCCCCATCAAAGCTAGAATTGTGTGATGTCTAATGTGAAGGTGTGAATTGAGTGATGCCCAAACCTTCACAATTTGCACATGATTGATAGTGGGCTACCAACAAGTATGTATCTACCTCTACATCATGTGTATCTTCATTGTCATCAGACCCACTTCTTGTGTAGCTGCTACTTGTGTAACTACTATTAGACCTTGATTTGCCCTCATCACAACACCATCCATCAATTGAACTTTGTTTTTGTTCATTTCCTCCATGAAATTCCCCATTTTCAAAGTACATGAGACAACTTTCACCATGTTTTGACTTGGAAACATCTTTTTGTGTGTGCTTGTGTTCACAATTAAAGTCATTGACCACTTATTGGGATTTTGTTGGAGGTGAACTTGTAGGTATATGATCATTGGTAGTCACACTTGAACCAAATGCCTAATTGCAACTCTAGCCTGAAGTCCCAATGCTCTCCTACCCTGCACAATCTACTTCACTTGGCTCATGGTGATGTTGTGGCTTTGCCCTCCCTTGCTTACACATGGGCCCCATCAAACTGCTTAATGCACCCTTTTAATGCAGTAGTGTTGGTAGGTAGATGTGTGTGGGCTAGACTACTAATTGGAACTTAAGCTCAAAGACCCTGCCTACTTCTAAACATCAATGATAAAGTGAAACCAAATACTGTTCAGCTACGGCATGAGGGTACCCTGAGAAGAATGAAACCCAATGACCTTTTCAATTCCTACTCCCCTGTAATTTTAACACAACTGAAAGCATAAGTGCATTGAGCCCCATAATTGCAAGAAATGAGAACTGAATTGATCTAATCTCCACATAACTCATCAGTTGCAATGCATGTAAGACAAATTGATTTTTCTACAACCTTTGGATTTTTATAGATGTGGCTCCAATCAACATGTGAAGGATCATCATATGAGTGCATAGGAGGGACTCACCTTGAGAACGTTAAGAAAACCATTACTCTCGTTGAACATCTAACTTGCTCTGCTTCAACTTTGCAGTCCTATTCACATGTATCTCATAATTGGATATGGTAAGAATAGGTTTCTTCCATAGGAATGTGATTTACAATGAAGACAATGACCTTCACACAATAGATAAAAAAAGCCCTAGGATAGAACCACCTCCTCTAAGTTTTCTAATTGTCAGAATGGTAATTATTCGATGTGGTAGGGGGTGAAGCATGGCCATGAAACCCTCCTTCCTTGGTAGCTTTCAAGTGTCTTCTTCCCAAAGGTTGAAAAAGAAGAAGAAAGATTTATAGTTGACTTGCAACCCAGATTCTACAAGACTCAAAAAAAGATGAATGCATCGTGAGGATCCATCTCAAGAGCTAATGAAGAAGAGAAAACAAAGGAATCTTGAAAACAACAATGACAAGCTATCCCATGCCTGGCCTCGAGATCCACAACAAAGTGGATCCAAACCCTTGATGCGAAACCCTCTCCCCTTTTTCCCTGCACACACGGCCCTCCCTCATTGTCATGTCCATATCACTTGGCCTAGCCAACAAACAAATAGGCCAGTAAAGAAACAACATCCCTATCGTTGTTAAAAGAGCAATGAGAACTCTCACCTTCTTCTTTTTGCTTCAAATAATGGATGTGTGATTTGCAACAAAGAAGCGAAGAACGGATGATTTTCATCACCATGGCTTTGTCATGATCATCATCACCATGGCCATTGTGTACTATAATAGCAGCATTGTTTGGTCTCTAGCATGCCATCTATGTACTCCAAACTTGCTATTTGTCTTTCTATGCTTGATGGAAGCATTTTGTTGCCTACCAGGACCCTAATCCAAAATAGGAATAGGAAAAAGCTCTATGTCAGGTCACTAGCTTGTATCCTTGTAGAAGACTATGAGCATGATGATGATGATTTTGTGGTTGCCAAGCTAGTGTCGTAATTGTCCTCTCTCTGCCCATGCATTTTTCATATGCTTTGTTTTTAACATGGAATGTCAAAGAGTAGTGCAAACCTATAGAAAGTTAACCATAGAAGAGAAGCAAGAGGTTTCTTATGGACTGCAACAATAGTAAGAGGCTTTCAATTGGGGGGGGTTCACAATCCTCACTAGGCACAGTTTAGTCTCATTGATGGGGGCAGCTACAACATTTACTACAGTTGCATCTTCCATAATAGCTACATCCATTCCACTAATGGTGGAACTAAATCTTCCAAGATGAAAAACTGCTTCTTTCAGACCTCTTTCAAACCTTCACTAGAATAATAGGTCTTTTTTCCCTCAAGCAAAATCCTACTCTTCTCCTCTTGATTTACTTTGTGATCTTATAATTACATTTTTATTATTGTATGCAGATTTTGGTTCAAACTCCAAGTGGAGTGAAAATTCAAGGTACTACAAAATCAATTAAAAAAGTACATACTCAAGGGAATAAACATAATCTTTTTATGTTTGTAGTGATGTCTTTTGCAATGTAGCTAGCCTATGGATTTTAGGTTAGTAGCTCAAACTTGGCAGTTTTGGTTTTTCCTCAAAAGAAATTATTGAAGGCTCTAGGCTTGAAGCAAACAATGGAGACATTATTGAATTCCATTATGTTTGTTGGTGTTCCAATGGTTACTTTGTTTACATATACAACTTTCTTGAAATTATTTTGCCATATCTTGTCTCAGGATTGTTTCATCTCCTTCTACAACAATATTTTTGGAATAGTGTAGATTCCTGTCAAAGTTTGATTTGCTATTCATGGTGTTCGGTCAAATGGATGTTGGCATTATTTGTCAAAAGTCAAAGCATGTGCTACATATGCACTACTATTGTACCCTAAGAGAAGATTCAAGTATGCTGGTTTTTTTATAATTCAAAACAATACTTTAATGTCATCCAAGTGAATGCATTCACAATGAGCTATGTTATGGCAGATACTGGAGTCTAAATCTATGGATTCAAGCCATAGATATTTTTGCGCCCTATTCGATTATTAGGTATTCATGTCTTTTCATACCTAATAGTCTAAGATGTGAGATATGAAAGACACATTTTGGAATATTAGGTATGAAAAGACACAAATGCCTACAACCACTCTTGTAGTTATGGAGGTTTGCATGGTAGGTTGGGACTTAGGAACTCTAATAATACTCACATAAACTGTGCAGTTCACAACATGATGAAGACCTAATGGTAGGCCTTTCTTGATGTCATCCTTGAAGCTAAAGTGTTCAAGAAGCTTGGATTGGTAACTAAGCAGGTTTAGTGTTTATCATCACATGAGGAAGCATCTCAATGGCAAAATTCATAGTACCTGTGTATATGGAGGTCCGACCTTTTGAATTTAAATGCATTTTTGAATGCTTACAACTTTACTATGTAACCATGCCCAATGAGGGATCAATGAGTTGTAGACAATGACAGAGAGAACGAATTTTTTGATTATATTCCTTTTTTACATTATTAATGCATCACTTACACCTCTAGTCCTACTTGTATCTACAGATAACTAATAGCAATATGTTTCCCTACTACTTTGGAGACAAAGTAACTATTGCATGAAGAGGAGGAGCTCATACAAAATTAATAAACTCTAGTAGGCCATTAGCACATTAAAGTTTGCTAAGTTACTTAGAAATTTGTAGAATGATGCATTTAGTTTTTGTAAGCATAAAATTGATGTATTACATGACATTCTTCTTGAGCCAATAAAATCACAAAAATTTAGGATTGAAGACTCAAATGTTTGGATAATAGGAGTAGAAATATATGTTTTTCCCCCCTATTAGACTGCAACACATAAATTTGGGCAAATATATTGGGACATTAATTTGGAAAACCACATAAGGCATGTAATATGACTTGGGTATAATCTATATATTATTTTAAAAAAATTTAACATAAATAAACTAGACAAAAATTAAGGTGATGTATGCAATACATATTCAAGTATGCTCCAAAATACAACTTACAAACAATTTAAATATAACCATTATACATAACAAATAATATATGGGTACATCTTAGTATGTACCCATATAATAATGAGTATAATACATTCAATACACAATTGTGGACCCCTTATGCCTAAAATATGTATAGTACATTTGGAATACCCATAGGGCTACGATTCATTTGGTGACATTTGCAACTAATGGTAGGTAGAGGGGTTTTCTTGGATGGAAATTGTGTTGAAAGTTATCCAAATGAAAGGATGAAAAAATCCATTAGTCACAAGTTAGTCATAGAATAGTTGTAAGCAAGACCAAATGCAAAAAGTAGTTGTAGATATAACCAACAATAGGTCCAAATGTCAAATACTCGCAATTAGTCACAAATTGGTTGGTTACAAAAACCTAGTTTTTTTCTAGTATGTACTTTTGTACTTTTCCATGCACAAGATTTTGGAGACAAAATCCAGATTATAGGGGGGGTAATGTTAAGGGTAGAACTATGCTATCCTTGTTGGATAAATTAGACAAAGGTAGTATCAACATTTGATAGGGTGAACAAAGGTGTAACAAGACTATTACATGTAACATAGGATTAAGACTTATGAGGATTGATTCAAATTGAAGTTTATGGTGAGGATCTAAAGAGGATTTCTAGAAAAGTTTGTTGATGATTAAGGAGTATTACATTACACCATAATGAAAAATTATGATAGAAAAGAAAGGAAGTAATTTTGAAATATGGAAAAATTCATGTTAAAGTTAGAGAATATTTTTTATGAGAAAGAACAAGGATAAATCTACAATATGATTTTATTTTCATATTTTAATTTCCACATTATATGATGATTTGATTCTGTTTTCAAATATTGAGTCCAAGCATGATTAGGGAAACCCCTTTGAAACACTAAGGACTCATTATTAGGACTCTCAAATTCACCTTTTTCTTCACTTTTCCTAAGACTTGTTTTAAATTTCCTCTTTTTTTCATGTCAAATGAAATAATTTTGTTCCAAATTTTATAGATGCATTTAAAATATTTATTGTTTTCACTTATGAAAGTAAGAATAGTAAAATTTATCAAATGTGGCCATGTTTTATCAATAGCCCAAAATTCCCAAAAATTTCATTTAAAAAAACTTTTTAAAGGGTGAAAACATGGTAAAATAGATAGAAAAAATGTTGCGCCCAAAATGCAATTTAAAAATGATAGAAGTTTTGAAATAAACACATGAAAGTAGATTACCAACTTGTTAAAATAGAAATATGAAAAACCATGGCCTTCCATTTAGTTTATAATAAATTGAATACAAAAATTCAAAAACTTTGGTATCATAAATTAAGTGAAAAGTAGATTTGAACCTAATAGGGTCAATTTGGTGTTCAAGGTGAAAACACATTATGGGGGGGCCACTTTGGGCACTTTCACAACATGTATTTAATGTATATTTTTGCAAAACGTGGTACATTTAATTTTCGATTTAATTTTTGATGTTTGGGCTAGATATTTTAATTTTCAAAAAATTAATGATATTTAATATTATTTGAAAAAAGAAATAAATTTTAAGGGTTTAAATTCAAGGAATAATGGGTATATTTATGATATATGCAATGTAATAGAACTTGTTTTTATTTTTGGATTGCACTTGGTTTGGATGTGAATTAGTCAACCAAAAAATATTTAAAATGAAAATGAAAAAAATGGCCCACCTCACATATTTTGTCATCTTCCATTTGAAAGTGATAGTTTGTCAAAATGTTAATTTATCACATACTTATGGTCATCGCTTCCAAAAACAACCATTTGTGATATGATAATTATCAAACTTTTCACATGGCTCACAAATTTATTCTAATTATACATAATCACAATGTCCAATAGATACTAGAAATTTCATAAAGACTAAAAATCATTTGAATCATTTATTGAGTATATATGCATTTTTTAATACGTAGTGACATACATTTTTTTGCTACAAATATACTTTAGAATCACACAATATAAGTTAGAAAAAAGAATTTTCTTTTTGATTGAATTCTTTGTGTTATGGTTTACCATATTATGCAAAGTTTGGAAAAATATGCTCCAAAATTACTATGGTTGAAGTTCAAACATGGACACCCTTAAAAAATAGTACAATGTGACAACATTTTTAGCCCCCCTATAGTCTATTTTCACCTTTCAAACCTACTTTTATGCTAGAAGTTTTGTGTTATGATTATAGTACACAAGTATTTTTTAAGGCTCCATTAACTTAGAAATTTAAAAAAATCAATATTTCATCTACTTGCAACCCATTTTATAAGATTGGAAACTTTTTGCAAGTAAATGCAAGTTTTGTAAAATCTATTTAAATCTACATGAAGATATTCATTTTTCAAAATTATAATATTAAAGTGAAAGATTATTTTCATATTAATCATTGAATAAAATAATAATTCTATTTCAATGCATCAAAAACCTTTTGTGTCTACTTGTAATTTTTTGTAACAAGGTACAAAGGTTATTTACTTGACCATGCTTTCACCATACATTGCAATAAGACACTTGATTTTTGTCACACTCATACATTTTATGTACATAAGTACTTAAGATGTTTGTGGTAAGAATCTTGGGCAAAATTTTGTTTAAGACATTCCTTATTTCATCATTGAACTTTTTTTTTCCTTAGGAGACAAAGTTTTAAATTTTTTTCCAAGATTTGGTAGGAATCTTAAAACTTGTTGAAATTTGACATGCTATGCATAGAATAGTGCTTTAGTAATGTATCTATCCATGTAGAAAATTAAAGTTGCAATATGAATGTGCCATTAAATTACAACATGTTTAATTAAGGGGGTCCAATACATATAAAAGAAGACAAACCTTGTAATACCCCAACCATGCTTTGATCTCATTGTAGAAATCATAATTGTGTAGATATATTTTTTTGAAATGCATTTTTGGTTAAGTTTGACCCCTGATTTCTATAATTGTTGTTAAATAGACTTTATATGTTTGAAAATAACATGTTTAAATACAAAATTCCAGAATGAATCAATGTTAGCATATTAGTGTTTACCATTTGTAATTTCATTGCATCACAACTTCTATGAGCTATGTGTTTGTATGTTGAACTTATCTAGGTGGTACCAGAAAAAGCTTGCAAAATGTATGAAATTTGAATATGATCGAACCATTGTAAGGTCTAAAATGCTACATCAATTAAATAATTTGAATGTGAGCTACTGGGAAAAAAATCAGCAAGATTTCTGTACGAACCCAAAGTACTACTCTCTGCCACCATACTCCCCAAAAAAGTTCAGTGATTATATTTTCTATCAAAACACCTTCTAATGATGAAACAACAATTATTTGTGCTTGTGTTTCATTTAAAATCAATATGAATTAAGGGATTCAAGGAGGGTATAGTTTTATGGAGAACTTTAGGCTTTAACATTTTGTAGGCCCTAACCCTTTGGCCTAGTAATGTGTCTAATGCCTATCAATTTTTTCTTTTTTCAAAAGAACTCACTACATCAAAATGTGAAAAATACAACTACATGCATGATTACATTTCTAATTGTAAAAAACATTTATGACTGCCATGAATATAGTGCATTTAGAGTCGTGGCAAAGACCAATAAATATATTTTAAATTGTAACCACAAATACCATAGTCTTTGAATCTTCAACTACTATAGTCATAATGGCTTGTGTCTTTTGCAACCATATATATATATATATATAATATACTTTAAAGCACAAATCATGAACTGATTGAAGCTCCATTGTCGTTGAATGCCCTAGTAATTGAAACTCCATTGGAATTGAATTTTTGGTGAGTGGCATGTTTTAATTAATGAATAGAGATGGCAAAGCTGAAGATGAAAGGAGTTGACTCTTTTTTCTTGCGGAAGACTGAAATTAACAAACCTTAATCCTACATTGGAGTAATTTGACACATACAAAATGGCATGCAATGGCAACAGGTGTCTATTTTGGTCGGCTCTCTTGTGAAAGTTTTGCTTCACCAATGGAACTTCGATGAATTACCCATAATTATCCCCTTTTCTTCAATCTTTGAGGTAACGATTTGGCTAAAATTTGCCAGGAAAAGAAACACTGCCATCAATATTGCAAATTGTAAATCCATATGTTTTCTCTTGAAGGCATCTTTTGCTACAAAGTTTTGAAGGTTGAAATTATTGTTGGAACATGCCCACCACATTAATTGGATGAAGTAAAGCAATGAGATTTAGGAAA
>Ga0116228_10000911_pt1 | contig 23776 bp, 18 predicted proteins | sample S1TSphfallax_2_FD_89694 | JGI IMG/M metagenome (GOLD analysis project Ga0116228, IMG submission 89694) | Host-associated microbial communities from peat moss isolated from Minnesota, USA - S1T2_Fc - Sphagnum fallax MG | ecosystem: Host-associated > Plants > Peat moss > Unclassified | place...
GCGGTCACCAGTCCGCGCGACTGGCCGGCGGCGCGGCAGGTCGAGCAACTGCAGCTGCAGTTGAATCTGCTCAAGGGTTGGGCAAAGCCCGCCCGAGTGGCACGGGCCGGCTAGACGAGGAGTATCCGATGGACTTTGCGCTCACAGATGAACAGCAGCTGGTGGTCAAGACGACCCGGGATTTCGTGCGGCAAGAACTCATGCCTCACGAGCTGGAAGTGGAGGAAACCGGCGTGCTGCGTCCGGAGCTGCAGCGGCAGTTGAAGGCCAAGGCGATCGAGGCGGGTTTGTATGCCGCCAACATGCCGGTCGAGGTCGGGGGCGCAGGCCTCGATACCGTCACGTGGGTCCTCTACGAGAAGGAACTCGGGCGCGTCAACTATGCGCTGCACTACTCGTGCGTCGGGCGGCCTTCGAACATTCTGCTGGCGTGCAACGCCGAGCAACGCGAACGTTATTTATTGCCGGCGGTACGGGGTGAGCGATACGAATGCCTGGCCATGACCGAACCGGGGGCGGGTTCGGATCTTCGTGGCATGAAGACCACCGCCGTCGTGTCGGGCGGGGATTTCGTCATCAACGGCACCAAACATTTCATCAGCGGCGCCGATCATTCGGATTTCGTGATTCTGTTCGCCGCCACCGGCGAGGAGGCGGGCGCCCAGGGGAGCCGTAAGAAGATCACTGCCTTCCTCGTCGACATGGGGCTGGCGGGCTTTGAGGTGCGGACCGGCTACAAGAACGTGTCGCATCGCGGTTATACCAACAGCATCCTGGAATTCCATGATTGCCGTGTGCCGAAGTCCGCGGTGCTCGGCGAGGTTCATCGCGGATTCGAGGTGGCCAACACCTGGCTCGGCGCGACGCGGCTACAGGTCGCGGCGACCTGCCTCGGACGTGCCGAACGTGCGCTGGAACTGGCAAAGCAGTGGGCTGTGGATCGTGTGCAGTTCGGCCAGCAGATCGGCAAATTTCAGGGTGTCAGCTTCAAGCTGGCCGATATGGCGGTCGAACTGCGCGCCGCCGAACTGCTGGTGCTCGATGCGGCCTGGAAGCGCGATCAGAAAATCGACACCGACATGGACATGGCCATCGCCAAACTGAAAGCGACGGAGATGCTGGCGATGGTGGCCGACGAGGCGCTGCAGATCCATGGCGGCATGGGCTTGATGGCCGACCTGCCGCTGGAGAGAATCTGGCGCGATGCGCGCATCGAGAGAATCTGGGACGGCACGAGCGAGGTGCAACGGCACATCATCTCGCGCAGTTTGCTGCGGCCGTTGGGGGGGTGAGAGCAAGCCTGACGGCGGCGGGAAAGGCGGCAGCGCCGTCAGGCTTGCGCTCACCCCTGCCGTGGACTGGCCGCGCGACACCCGGTGCCCGCTACGAAAAGCTTATCGCCCGCTCCATTGCGGTTTGCGCTTCTCCGAGAATGCCCGGGCCCCTTCCTTCAAATCATCGGAACGGATCACCCGCTGCACCGCATCCAGCGAATCGTGCAATTCGAAGGCTTCGTGCTCCGGAACCATCTCGGTGTGCCGCAGCAGCTGCTTGATCGCGGGGAACAACAGCGGCGGCCCGTCGGCCAACTGGCGGGCAATTTCGCGCGCCTTGGCCAGGGCTTCGCCCTTCGGCACCACGTGATTGGCGAGCCCCCAATGCTTGGCTTCGGCGGCGTCCATCCAGCGGCCGGTGAGCAAGAACTCGACGGCGACGTGATACGGGATCCGGCGCCGCAGTTTGATCGAGCCGGCATCGGCCAACACGCCGACATTGATTTCCGGCAGCGCAAATTTCGCGTGCTCTTCCATCACGATGATGTCGGTGCCGAGCACCACCTCGAACCCACCGCCGCAGGCGATACCGTTCACGGCGGCGATGATGGGTTTATTGAGATTGCGCGGATAGTTCAAGCCGCCGAATCCGCCGACGCCCCAGTCTTCATCGGATTTCTCGCCGGCCGCGGCTGCCTTCAAGTCCCAGCCCGGTGAGAAGAAGCGGTCGCCGGCTCCGGTGATGATGGCGATCTTCAGCTGAGGGTCGTCGCGGAAAGCCGTGAACACGTCGTTCAGACGCCGGCTGGCGGCAAGATCGATCGCGTTGGCCTTCGGCCGGTCGAGGGTGATCTCGAGAATGGCGCCGTCGGTGACGGTGCGGATGCCATCTGACATGTTGATATCCTTCAAAGTGAGTCCGGTGCGCTCAAGCGAATCATGGCGTCGACGGCCATCACGCCACGGCCGACCGGCCGCACGATGACCGGATTGACGTCGAGCTCGATCAACTGCTCGACGTTTGCGGAAGCGTAGCGCGCCACGCTCAACACTGCATCGATCAAAGCCTCGATGTCGGCCGCCGCTTTGCCGCGGTAGCCGGCGAACAGCTTCGCCATGGCGAGACGCTGCAGCGCCGCCGCGACGGATTCCCGCGTCCAGGGAGGCAACAGGCTGACGCTGTCCGCCAACAGTTCGGTGAACACGCCGCCGCCGCCGAGTACCAGCACCTGGCCGAACTGTGGGTCGACGATGACGCCGATGAGTATTTCAGCGACGCCGTCGCTGCACATTTCTTCCACCAGCAGCGTGGAGGACAGTGCTGCCAGGCGTTCGGCGGCGGCGTGCGCATCCGCGGCATTGCGCAGGTTGAGCGCGACGCCACCGACCTCGGTCTTATGTTCGAGGTGCGCGCCCGAGGCCTTCATCACGACGGGAAAGCCCAACTCGGCGGCGGCCGCGGCCGCACCCTCGGCGGCGACTGTTCTGCCGCGAGGGATGGTGAGACCGAATTTTTTCAGCTGCTGTTTCCCTTCGTGTTCGCTCAGCGAACGATCGCGTCCCGAAGACCGTCCTGCGGCGGGCAGGTTCAGGCGTACCGGTGGACCAAAGCGCCACGCCGCGCCGACGCCACCCGCGAGCGCCAACGCCTCGAGCGTCTCGCGCTGCCCCTGCATCGGGATGACGCCGCCTTGGAAACAGCGGCCGCGCATGCGCTTGCTCAAGGTCTCGGGCAGCGAAGCAATCAATGCCGCCCGCGTGGGGGCGCCGCGCGAGGCAGCGATGAACGCATCGATGACCACGTCGAAGGACGCGGTGTCGGCTGCGGTCTCGGGCGGCGAGTCGAGCATGAAGCCGACGGCGTCATACCCCGCGTGCATCACCGTCGAGAAAACCCTCTGCAGCGCGGGCGGGTCGAACCATAGATAGGTGTGGATATCGAGCGGATTGGCGACGGTGACGCGCTCCGTCAGCATGGCGGATAGAGCGGCTGCGGGAGCGGGCGGAATCGCGGAAAAATCGAGGTCGAGGTCGCGCGACACATCGGCCGTCATCGCCATGTCGCCGCCCGATGCGCCCATGACGAGAACGCGGTTTCCGGGAAGCGGGCCGCCTGCATGGAACAACTTCAACGTTTCACACAGCGTGCCCAGTGTGTCGCAGCGAGCCACGCCCGCCTGACGGCAGAACGCATCGAACACATCGTCCGCACCCGCCAGGGCGCCCGTGTGCGAATGCGCGGTGCGCGCCGCGGCGGCGGTGCGGCCGGACTTGATCACCGCGATGGGCTTGCCCGCCCGTCGTGCCAGGTCCGCCGCGTGCGCGAACCGGGCGGGATCCTTGATGCCTTCAATATAAAGGCCGAAGGCGCTGACGCGGCCGTCCGAGCAAAGCATCTCGATCAGATCCTCGACGGCGAGGCAGGTTTGATTGCCCACCGTGAACACGCAGCCGATCGGCAGGGAACGATCATTGAACATCAGCGTGAGTGCAATGGTGCCGCTCTGGCAAATCAACGCCACGCCGCGCTCGACAGGCGCGCCGACGACCTGGTCGGGCAGCATCGCCACGCGGTCGAAGAAATTCACGAAGCCGTAGCAGTTCGGCCCAAAAAAAGGCAGGGCCCCGGCACTTGCGATGAGCTCTCGCGTGAGACGTTGTCCCGTTTCCTGGCCGGTTTCGGCGAAACCCGCGCTGAAGCATACGAAACCACCGGCATTGCGGGCCGCCAGAGCGGCCGCGACCTGTGGCACTTCGTGATTCGGAACCGCGATGAAGGCAGCGTCCGGACTGCCGGGCAGCTCGGCCACCGATCGATAGTAGGGCGTCGTCGGGGTCGACACGCGGCTCGGATGAACCCGCCAAATCGAGCCGCTGTAGCCGATGGCGGCATTGCCGTGGGCCACGGCATCGGTCCAGGCCCCGGCGCCCACGAGCGCGATGCTGCGCGGCGCGATCAAACGTTTTATGTCCGGCGGCGACATGGGTCGGCGGCGCTGAGGATCCGTGCGGCTGCCGGCGATCAGTGCAGTTGCAGCCGCTCGCGCGCCTGAGCGGCGGTGAGCACGCGAGCGCCGAGGGCTTCGATGATGACTCGGGCCTTTTCGACCAGCTGCGCATTGCTGGCGTACACACCCTTGCTCAAGTACAAGTTGTCTTCGAGGCCGACGCGCACATTGCCGCCCATCAGCACCGACTGCGCGACCCACGGCATCTGCATGCGGCTGATCGCAAAGCTGCCCCAGACGCAATCCGGCGGCAGGGAGTTGACCATTGCCAGCAAGTGGCCGACATCGGCAGGCACTCCATAGGCAATGCCCATGCACAGCTGAATCATGGCGGGCGCGGGCAGCAACCCTTCCTTCATCATCTGTTTCACGAACCACAGGTTGCCGGTGTCGAAGATTTCGAGTTCCGGCTTGACCCCGAGGTCCTTGCAAATGGCGGCGCCTTTGCGCAAGTAGTTGGGAGTGGAAACGTAGGCGCGATTGGCGTCGCCGAAATTCAGGCTGCCGCAATCCAAGGTGCAGATATCGGGCCGGTACAAGCCCTCGTGGCAGAGGTCGATGACGTGGCGCATACGGTCTTCCTGGCTGACGAAATCGCTGCCGGGGCCGGGCGTGCCTTTCAGGCCTTCGTCCGAGACAACGATATAGCCGCCCATGCCGCAGGTGAGGTTGACGATGACGTCGGTCTTGCTTTCCTTGATGCGCTTTACCACCTCGCGGTAGTGGCGGGTTTCCATGCTGAAGGCACCCGTCTCAGGTTCACGCACGTGAATGTGCACGATGGCCGCGCCGGCTTTTGCCGCGGCAATGGCCGTGTCGGCGATTTGCTCGGGCGTGACGGCACAGTGCGGACTCTTGGTCACCTTGGTGTCGTCGCCGGTGACCGCACAGGAAATGATGACGTCGTGATTCATGGATGCGCTCCGTTGCGGCTCGATGCAGTCTGAATTTTATTATATTGATGATAATATTAAAAAGAGAGCAGAGCAAGGCGGGAGCGTTGTGTCAAATACCGCTACATCTGTTTGAAGCGATCGGCGAAGCTGCGGCTCACGGGCAGCACATCGGCGTGGTTCCGCAGGTGCACCTGCGAGCGCCCCAGGATGTCGCGTTCGATGCGGTCGATCGACCGCACATTGACAATGATGCTGCGATGGACCTGTGCGAAGCGTTGCGGGTTCAGCTGCTCGAGTAATTCCTTGAGCGGCGTGCGTACCAGATGGCGATCGGTGGCGGTCACCGCTTCGGTGTATTTGTCGGTGGACCTGAAGTACACGACCTCGTCCACGGCGACGATGCGCGTGGTGTCGGCGAGCCGCACGTTGAGCCACTCGAGATGCGCCGACGCGGGTTTTGCCAATAGCGCCCCGAGGGCGTTGAAATCGACTTGAGCCGGGGAATTCTGCCGCAGACGCGCCACGCATTGCGCCAGACGCGAGTCGCTCACGGGCTTCAGCAGATAGTCCGCCGCCGCCGCTTCGAAGGCGGAGACCGCATACTCGTCGTGTGCGGTCACGAAAACGATGCGCGTGAGCCCCGCGACGCGCGCCACCTGCATGCCATCCATGCCCGGCATGCGAATATCCAAGAACGCAAAGGTGGGGTGATGCTCGGCGATCGCCCGGGCAGCGTCGATGCCATTGCCCGCCACCGCGACGATGTGCAATTGCGGCCATATCACGGCCAAGCGCTTCACGAGGTCGGCGCTCAAGCGGGGTTCATCGTCCGCAACGATTGCGCTGACCCCGGTCAGAGGGATCGCTCCGCGGGGCCCGCATTCCACTTCAGCGGCAGGTGTAGTTCGGCGACGACCCCGCGCACCGGATGTCGTTGCAGCGTCAAGCGGCCGCGGTCCCCGTACAGGGCGGCAAGCCGGGCACGTACATTCGACAGGCCCACCCCTTCAGGTCCGGCGGCCGCCATACCCAAGCCGGTATCGGTCACCCGCAGAATGAGTTCGTCGCCCTCGCTCACGGCCTCGACATGGATTTCGCCGCCCTCGATCGCGGGTTCTATGCCGTGCTTGATCGCGTTCTCCACCAGCGGTTGCAGCAGCAAGGGCGGCAGCGATGCCGTCCCCAAGGCGTCGGGGATGCTCACGCGGCTGCGCAGCCGGGTACCGAGACGAATGGCAGCGATGCTGAGCAGCGACTCGATCAACTCGCGCTCCGCGGCCAGCGTGTATTCGACGCTGCGGCTGCGGGTCAAGGTGCCGCGCAGATAGCGGATCAAGTGCGACAGCATTTGCTTGCCGATCTCGGGATCCTGGTCGATGGCACTCTGCACGTGCGCCAGGGTGTTGAAGAGGAAATGCGGTTCGATCTGTGCCTGCAGCAATCCGAGTTCCGCCACCGCCTGCGAGCGGCTGGCTTCCGCGCTGCGGCGCCGCTCGATCTCCAATTCCAGGCGGGCGGCGGCGGCCTGGCTCGACACGGTCACGAAGATCGACGCCGACACCGCGAACAGCAAGGACGCGCCGACGGATCGCCACTCGCGGCGTGGATCCGCGGCGAAAGCACCGATGATGTCGTGCACGCCGAACAGTCCGGCCAATTTACCGCCGAGCACGATGCCCAATGGCACACTGATGATGAGAATCGGCGTCAAGCCCAGGCGCGCGCCGGTGATCAGATCCAGAAGCCGTATCGACCCGAAGATCGCAAAGCCGATGCTGTTGCTGATCACCATTTCGCTATAGAGGTCGGAATCCGAGTTCACGAGTGTCAGCACGATCGCAATCACCGAACTGACGGCCAAGACCAGCACCGCGACCCGCCAGGTGCCGAATCGCGAATTTTCCATCGAGGGTGCGGATTGCATGCTCACAAATAGTAGTCCAAAAGCAGCTGCCAGGTCTGGCGCTGCGTGGATGCACCGAAATCACTGGTCGTATTGCCTTGCACATCCTGCCATCGCAACGCGACGTCCACTGCATTCCAGTGCCGCCGAAATTCCAGCCATTCCATGCGGCTGTGATCGACTAGATCCTCGCGTACGAATGCGGATAGATCGAGATGTTTGAACATGAGATCCTGCCATGATGCATAGATGAATCCCGCGGACCGCGTGGCGAGATCCTGTTGCGACAACGCATACTCGCGATAGCGACCGTAGAGAGGGCCATCGCCGGCGCGCAGGTCCGACCATTGCTGCTTGCCCGAACCGGCGCCGTTGTACTCATACTCGAGGGTCAGGCTAAGTTTGTACGTGGTGCTGTAGGTGACACCGGCTGCCGCCCGCGAGCGAAAGGTTTCACCGCCGGCGAGCTGCAGCGCCTGGCCCAGAAGCGACGTGCTGCGCCCGCCCGATACCTCGACGTAGGCCACCGTGGCCGAACCCAGCCCCGCCGTGAGATTCACGCCCACCTGAGGTGAACCGCCATCCCGGCCAAAGACCAGCCATTGCGGGCTCAAACCCGGCGCGAGCTGCTCACTCAGTGACAGCATCCAGCGTCCTTGCGCGTTCGTGGCGCCGAAATCCGGGTCGAGCGCCGCACGGCTGGTATGTGCGGTGAGTCGAGGTGCATACGAGACGGTGAGCGCACCGCTGTCCCAAAGCTCCTCGCCGCGCAGCATCACCGTGCCGAGCCGATTGTCGCGCAGGCTGTTCGGGTCGGGCGAAACCAAGGACCGGACCGCGTCGGCGCGAAAAAAATCCGTGGGGTTGTAGCCCAGGGCCACGCCTTGGCGCGCGTTGATGCGGCCCGCATCGAGGAGCAAATTCGCCTGCGGTTGCCAGCTAAGATAGGCCTCCTTGAGCGTGCCCACTTCTTCGTTGGCCGGCTGGCCCGAGGCCAAGCCTTCGGCCCAGCTGCCATCGATCCGTTCTGCCACGATGCCGCGCCAACCGGGCGCAAACATCTCGTCGAAGCGCGCATCGAGCGACAGCCGCTGAATGCGCTCCTCGCTCCCCGCCACTCGAGCGAACGTCTGCGCGCCCTCGATGCTCAGCGAGATGGGGCTGGTGCCCGCGGGCGCTGTCACCGGTGCACCCGACAGCGCCAACGCAGCCGCGTCATCGTCCTGCTCACCCGCGCCGGCGGCCGCGCTCGTCAAGAGCGCCAGGGTCAGCAGTATCGGCCACATTACTCGGGCCGGAATCTCGGCAGGTAGTCGCGCTGCAGCCAGCTGTCCGGAACTTCGCGCCAGGCGTAGTTCGAGTAGCGCATGATGGTCACCCACTGATGATCGAGCCCATCGATGATCACCGTCTCGGTGGGCCGCTCGACGTCGAGTTCGCGCTCATAGTGACGGTAATAGGCTGTCTTCAATAGATCGCCGCTGGCCGCGAAGAACTTGGCCTTGACCGGCCGCGAGTTCTCCGCGTCGATCCACATGTCGATGGAGTCGTACGTCACGCTGGCGGAGGCGGCGCTCAGTGCCAGCTTGTGGCAATGCCGGCGTACCCGGTCGCCATCCTCGACGTCCTCGTCTCCGGCGAGCTTGGCCTGGTAGTCCGTGGCCAGGTTGACGGTCACCACGTCGCCGTTCGCAGCCTGCCCCAGCAGGCGCTGCCGCGGCGAGATGCGGACGCTGGCCTGGCTGGACGGATCGTAGAACCACAAATCGTTGCCGTTCTTCAGCATGAGTTTGTTGACATCGCGCGCCGGTCCCACGAAGCGGATGAGGTTTCGATACTGGCCGCTGCCGGCTTCGGCCTTGGCATAGATTTGCAGGATGCTCATGTCGGTTTGATGGCCGTTGTGGTACTCGGTCATCGTGGTGGTGAGGCCAAAGGAGCGGCTGGGATTGCGGATCGCATCACTGGCGGCGAGAATTTTTTGCGCCTCGCTGCCGGCAGGATTACCGGCAGGGGACTCGGCCGCCGCAAGGCCAGGCAGGGCAAGCGCAGCGATCAGCACCCCTTTCACCGATGCCAGCACGGTCACCGCGCGTAGGTTAAACATGGCGGAGTGACTCCACGACAGCCAAGCGTGCCGCACGGCGCGCCGGCCACCAGGCCGACACTGTCGCAACCGTCAGCATGACGAACGCGGTGCCCAGCAGTAAACCGGTCTCGCCCCAGACTCGAAGGTGCAGGCCGACGGGGGTCACACGCCCCGGCGGAGTCCAGGTGAGCCCGCTGTGATTGATGATGGCCGCCAAGATCAGCGCGGCGGCCAGACCCGCCGCTGCACCCAGGGCGCCCAGCAGGAGGCCCTCGGAGACGAACAGTGCGCGAATGCCGGAACGGCGCAGGCCAATGGCACGCAGCGTGCCGATTTCCACGGTGCGTTCCACGACGGCGGCATTCATGGTGTTGCCGACCGTGAACAACACGATGCTGATGATGAGGATGGCGATGAAACCGAAGATGGCGTTGAACAATCCCAAGGTCTGGCCGTAGTAGGGATTCAACTCGCGAAAATCATTCACGGCGAGCGGCAGGCCGTGAAACGTCGTTTTCAGCAACTGTTCGAGCCGCGCGGTCGCCTGCGGGATTTGATCGGTATGATGCAGTTGCAACACGATCGCGGTCACCTGCGGCATTCTCGAGCCATACAGCAACCGCTGCGCCTGAGGCAGATGCATGCCGACGTAGACATCGTCGAATTCCTTGACGCCCTGCATCTGTGCCTCGATCACGTGCAGCCGCGCCACGTTGGGCGCGCCGCTGGTGGTGGCAGCCAACAGCTCGATTTGCGCTTGATCCGTCCGGGACGCGACGGGCGCGACGTCGGCGGCAGCCAGCGCACTGACATCGCCGGGCAGCGCCGTGCCGATGGAGGCCGCTTCGATCTTCGGCGGTGGGCAATCCGCCAGATGCAGGGGCGCGCAGAGTTGCAGCACACGGGCGACCCCGCTGCCGATGACCGCGGCATTGGGGCCGCTGCCGGTCAGCGCCATGACGTCGGGTTTGCCCGGGAAGCCGTAGTCGTTCCACCGGGCCATCGCGTTTTGATCATCGACCACCACGCCGATGGCCATGACGGTACGCGACGCGCCGGCATCGAAGTTGCCGGCGATTCCGCCGAATGAGAGCACCGGCGTCACGACCGTCAGCATGGGTGCGAGCACGGGATCGCGCTTGATCGCATCCATGACGCGGGCGTAGTCCGCGATGCCGTAGGCGGTGGGATCGCCGCTGCCGTACAGGGCGTAGTCCCGATGCTGCAATTGCAGATGCCCGCCGCCGCGCACATAACCCGTTTGCAGCCCGTAGACGATGTTGCGGATGTATCCGCCGAACAACAGGATGCAGATGCCGCCGATCATCATGGCGAACAAGGTCGCGAGCGACCGCCGCCGATTGCGCATGAGGTTGCGCAGTGCCAATGTCAGGGTGTTCATCGCGCCACCTCGTTGTTGCGTTTGATCTCGACGATGCGGCCGTCGCTCAAGAAAACGGCGTCGTCGGCCTCCGCCAGAACTTTCGGATCGTGGGATGAAAATACGAATGACGCCTTGCAATCGCGCTGCATGCGGCGCATCAGCGCGATGATGGTGTCGCCGGTATGACTGTCCAGGTTGGCGGTCGGCTCATCGGCGAGCACCAGTTTGGGCGCGACGACCAGCGCGCGGGCAATCGCCACCCGTTGACGCTGACCCCCCGACAGCTGTCCCGGCAGATGCGCTGCATGCTGCGTCAACCCCACGGCCTCGAGCAGATCCTGCACGCGCGCCTTGCGCGCCGCCGCCGGGGCGCGGGTCAGCAGCAGCGGATATTCGACGTTCTCGTACGCCGTCAGCACCGGCAGCAGATTGAAGTTTTGAAAAATGAATCCGATATGCCGCAGGCGAAAATCGGCGCATTCATCATCGGAAAGGCTGCCGAGCGGGCTGCCGTCCAGCACGATCTCGCCTTGGTCGGGCGTATCGAGGCCGCCGATCAGGTTGAGCAGGGTGGTCTTGCCGCTGCCGGATGCGCCCGACAGCACGGTGAAGCACTCGGAGCGCACGTGAAGATTGATGGCGGTGAGCGCCGGTACCTTGATCCGATCCAATCGGTAGGTCTTGTGCACATTCTTGATCGTCAACAGGTCCATCGAAAGCTCCCGTTCGGGTTGGTGTGGTTTCAATGTAGGTCTGCCCTGCGGTGCGCGCCGGCACTTGCGACGTAACGTCATGGGGGACGACGAAGTGTCGTTTGGCGGGTGTGGGCGGCGGACGCCAGCTGCGATGAGTTAACATTCCGGGGATGCGCAACAACCCAAGACTCCCATCGCGGATTTTCCTGTGGGCTCTGACCGGCCTGGCCACGGCCGGCGGCTACGCTGCAGCCGCGCCGCCGCCGGACGCAGCGGAGCCGTTGAGCGCCGATGTCGACGCCAGCGTCGATCCCGGGGTGGATTTCTTCGGGTATGCGAACGGCACCTGGCTCAAAGCGCACCCGATTCCCCCCGCGGAGGCCTATTGGGGCATCGGCAAGGTGGTGCAGGAGGACCTGTACGGCAAGCTTCGCGCCATCAGCGAGGAGGCCGCCGCGCGCCACGATGCAGCGCCGGGCAGCGACACACAGAAAATCGGCGACTTCTGGACGACGGCGATGGACGAGGCGCGCGCCGAGCAGCTGGGCATGACGCCGTTGGCGGAGGAGTTCGCGCTCATCGATGGTGTCAAAGATGCCGCCGGTGCAATCGACGCGGCATTCGCCCTGCAGCCGGTCGGGGTCGACGCCTTCTTCGATTTCGAGATCAGCCAGGACGAAAAGCGCAGCGACGTGCTGGCAATCCACCTATGGCAGGGCGGATTGGGCCTCCCGGAACGGGATTACTATTTCAATTCCGAGGAGGGCACGGCGAAAGTCCGCCAGGAATACGTCGCGCATATCGAGCGCACCTTGCGGCTGCTCGGCGCGGACCCGGCGGCGGCTTCGGCCGGCGCAACGCAGGTGATGGCCTTTGAAACGGCCTTGGCGCAGGTGTCGCGCAAGCTCGCCGATCTGCGCGACCCGCAGCGCAACTACAACAAGATGACGCCGGAAGAGCTGACCACGCGCTTCACGCCCTCCATCGCATGGGATTCCCGGCTCAAAGCCTGGCGTCTCGATGCCGCCTACGTCATCGTCGGTCAACCCGAGTTCTATGCGGGTTTGGAATCCCTCTTGAAGCAGTGGCCGGCCGCGGTGCTGCGCGACTATCTGCGTTATCACCTGATCAGCAGCTACGCAAACACGCTCAACAAGGCCGTCGACGACGAGAATTTCAGCTTCTACGGCATGGTGCTGCGTGGCCAGCAGGAGCAGCGGTCACGCGTCAAACGGGTGCTCGATGCGGAAGATCGCGCGCTCGGCATGATCCTCGGCCACAGCTTCGTCGCCGAATATTTTCCCGAGACCGCGAAGCGGCGCTATGTCGCGGTCGTCGAAGCGATCCGCACCGCCTACGGCGAGCGTATCGACAAACTCGACTGGATGAGCGCCGCGACCAAGCGGCGGGCCCGCGAAAAGCTCGCCGCCGTCACCCCGAAGGTGGGCTATCCCGACCACTGGAAAGACTATTCAGCGCTCACCATCGGCCGGGTCTCGTATGCGGACAACGTGATGCACGCGGCGCGTTGGCGCTTCCAAGATGCCGTGTCCAAGTTCGGCAAGCCGGTGGATCGAACCGAATGGGAGATGACACCGCAGACCTACAATGCCTACTACAACCCTTCGAACAACGAGATCGTCCTGCCGGCTGCGCAATTCACCATTCCCGGGATGAAGGATGCCGATGTGGACGACGCCTTCGTGTATGGCTATGCGGCGGCATCGACGATTGGGCATGAAATCACCCATGGTTTCGATGATGAGGGGCGGCAGTTCGATGCGCAGGGTAATTTGACCGATTGGTGGTCGAAGGAAGATGCGGTCAAGTTCAAGCACCGCGCGCAGCTCATGGTGAAGCAATTCGACGCCTATGAGCCCATTCCCGGCATCCACATCAACGGTGCAGCCTGCCTCGGTGAGAATATTGCGGATTATGGGGGCCTGCTGATCGGTCTGGATGCCTTCAAGAAAACGGAGCAGTACAAGCACGGCGGGAAGATCGGCGGCTTCACGCCCTTGCAGCGCTATTTTCTCGGCTATGCGTTCTCCTGGCTCTTCGAGGAGCGTGCAGCGATGCTTCGCGAGAGCTTGCTGAGCGACGTGCACGCGCCTGCCAGGTGGCGCGTCAATGGACCGCTGTCGAACATCCCCGAATTCTACGCGGCGTTCGGGGTGAAGCCGGGACAGCCGATGTACCGCAGTCCCAAAGATCGTGTGCAGATTTGGTGAAATAAAAAAGTCGAGGAAGCCATGAAACCGAACTTTGACGAGTACGCTGCGAGCATGCGCTCGCAAGGCTATGACGAGGTCATGGTGCGCGACTGGTCGCCGCGCGAGGTCATCGACACCCATCGTCATCCCTTTAACGCCAGAGCGCTGGTGGTGGCGGGGGAGATGTGGCTCACGCAGGGCGGGGTGACGCGACACCTGGTGGCCGGCGACCGCTTCGAACTCGAAGCCAACGAGCCGCACGCGGAACGCTACGGTGAGCAGGGCGCCACCTACTGGGTTGGCCGCCGGGCTCCTTGAAGCGACCATCATGCACACAATAGGTCGTCTTGCTGCGGGACTCGGAGTAACAACGTTGGCTGTCGTGATCGTGGCGTGCGCTCATGGTCCGTTGGCGTATTGGAACGCTTACACAAACATTCGATCGACCGATGAGTGCGCCCATGGCTCACCGACGGGCAACGCATCAGCCGCGTATGCGGGACGTGCGACGTTCAACGTGACGGCCGCGCGCGGAGCGCCGGATGTCCTCGTGGTGCTTGCCCTGTCGGGCGGCGGCAGCCGCGCGGCTTATCTTTCCGCCAAAACGATGTTGAAGTTGCAATCCGTTTATCACGATGAGCCCGGCAAACTGGATCTACTTTCAGAAGTCGATGTCATCTCCTCGGTCTCAGGCGGTTCTCTACCGGCGGCTTACTATGCAATCTCGACTGATCCCGGCGAGCCGCAAGTTTACGGCCGTCAATGGGATGAAGAGACAGTCGACAAATTGATGACGCGCGACTTCACGGTGCGATGGTTCGGGGATTGGTTTTGGCCCACCAACATCATCAAGTACTGGTCCACCGGATTCAATCGAACGGATATCATGGCGCAGACATTGGCCGATAATTTATTTGACCGCAGGCCTGGCGGACGTGATTTAAAGCTATCCGACCTGCGCAGCAGCCGTCCCTATTTGATCTTGAATGCGACCAACGCGACGGCCGAGCATTTTCACTATCCTTTCACCTTCACCGAGGACGATTTCAGTACGTTGAACTCCGAAATCGGGGACTACTCGTTGGGACGTGCGGTGATGGGAACCGCAACCTTTCCCGCGGTGTTCAATTACATGACCGTCCGCGACTTCACACAGTGTGCGCAGCGGCGGGAAGATCAGCGCTTCGTACATCTATTCGATGGCGGAAACTACGACAACCTAGGTCTGATCAGCGTGATCCGAATGCTGGTCGCCATGAAAGAACAGAAAACGCTTCCCTCGAAGGTCATCGTGATTCTGATCGATGCCTATACCGACAAGGCGGGCGTCGACGCCAACATACCCGACCCCCGGGATGCCACGGATTTCATCATCGATCATAACTTCGTCGCAGCGACCGATTCGTTGCTGAGCGACAATCGCGACAAAACGCTGGCGGGATTTAAAATCTTCTTCGACGACCAATTCAAGGCACCGTCAGGTAAACAGCAGGCTGTCTTCTATCACCTGCAGTTCGCAGACATTGTGGGCGACAAACAATTGAATGGCGCGCTGAACAGCATTCCGACCACATTCTCCATCAGCGCGGCCGATGCGGGGCATATCGACGCCGCGCTGGCACAGTTGCTCACGAAGGACAATACGTGCCTTCAGGCCATGAAGGGCATCCTCACCCAGGGCAATAACGACCTGGTAGATCCGGTTTGCCAGTACACGCGGTAGAGGAGGGGACCGTACGACCATGGTGACGCTCGATCTCATCGTGATGATGGCCTACATGCTGGGGATACTGGCGGCGGGCGTGTGGGCGAAAACCAAGGTCACCAGCCAGGATCAATTTCTGGTCGCGGGACGATCGGTGGGTCCATTCCTCTACGCCGGAACCTTGGCGGCGATCGTACTCGGCGGCGCATCGACCGTCGGCGGCGTCAAGCTCGGGTATCAGTACGGCATTTCGGGCATGTGGTTCGTATTCATGTTCGGGTTGGGGATACTGGTGCTCAGCACGGTGCTGGTGCCGCGAATCCTCGATCTCAATCTTTACACGGTGCCGGAACTGCTGGAAAGGCGCTACAGCGCATCCGCCAGGATTGCGGGTGGCGTGGTGATGGTTGCATACGATTTCATGGTCGCCGTCACCGCGACCATCGCGGTCGGCGCGGTGATGGAGGTGATCGTGGGCATTCCGCGCACCAAGGCCATTGTGCTGAGCAGCGCCGTGATGGTTGCGTACTCGGTTTTTGGCGGCATGTGGTCCTTGACCGTGACCGATATCGTTCAGTTCGTGATCAAGACGGTTGGAATTCTGTTCATCCTGTTGCCGGCGGCGATGTTCCATGCGGGCGGACTGGAAGTCATGCAGCAGCGGCTTCCCCCCGGGTTTTTCTCCTTTACGAACATCGGCGGCGCCAAGATATTCTCATTCTTCTTGCTGTACTTCTTCGGCATCATCATCGGCCAGGATGTCTGGCAGCGTGTATTCACGGCCCGCAACATCAAGGTGGCGCGAAACGGCGGTATCGCGGTCGGCCTCTACTGTCTCGTGTATGCCATGGCGGGCGCGCTCATCGGTACCGCCGGCCACGTGTTCCTGCCGCATCTGGCCGATGCGGATTCCGCGTTCGCCAATATCGTGAACGTGGTATTGCCGTCCGGACTGCGCGGGCTGGTTTTGGCGGCATCGCTGGCGGCGATGATGTCCACCGCGAGCGCATGCCTGCTGGCGGCATCCACCGTGCTGCTCGAGGACGTTTATCTTCGCCTGCGCAAATCGGCAAGCATCGGTTCGGTCACGCAGAGCCGTATGGTGACCTTGGGCTTCGGCGTGGCGATGACGGTCGTGGCATCCGCGACCACGGATGTGATCGCAGCGATCACGGTAGCTTATGATCTCTTGGTGGGTGCGTTGTTCGTGCCCGTGATCGGGGCGATGGTGTGGCGGCGGGGCACCGGTGCGGGCGCCATTGCCTCCATCGCGGTCGGTGGCCCCACGGTCATTCTCTTTCTGGTCCTGCGGGGAATCGATTCCGATGCACCGATCTACGCCGGTTTCGGCATGAGTCTCTTGGTCTATGTCGTCACCAGTCTGGTGACGCGGCCCGGCACGGAGGCGGCTCACGCAGCGGGCCGCGCGGAAATGGGAGTCAAATCTTGAGCTACAAAAAAATCGGTGCGGTGGACGGCAAGGAGTATGAGCCCATGCGCGAGCCGCGCTATGCGGAAATCGCGACTTTCATGCGCGCGCCGCTGGCGAACTCCCTCGGCGATGTCGATATCGGTCTCATCGGTGTACCCACCGATCTTGGCGTGACCAATCGTCCCGGCGCCCGTCACGGTCCGCGCGAGATTCGCAATTCCTCGAGTCTGATGCGCGCGTTCAATCTCGGTATGCGCATGAATCCCTATGACCTCTGCCGCATCGCAGATCTGGGGGACGTGCGCTTTGCGAGCCGCTACGACCTGAAGTCGCAGGTGGAGGACATCGCCCGTTTCTATCGTGCGGTCCATGAGGCGGGCATTCTTCCGGTGAGCGCGGGCGGCGATCATTTCATCACGTACCCGATCTTCAAAGGAATTGCCGCTGAACGGCCGGTCGGCATGATTCACATCGATGCCCATACAGACACCTGGGGCGAACTGTTTGGGTCCAAGTTCACGCATGCCGCGCCATTTCGCCTCGCCGTCGAGGACGGTTTGCTCGATCCAAAGAGAACCATTCAGATCGGAATACGCGGCGGCCAGAATCAGATGGACGGCATCGAATTCTCGGAACGTCAGGGAATGCGCGTGGTGTTCATGGAGGAGTTTGCGAAGCGCGGAGTCGATTACATCATCGAAGAAGCACGCCGCGTCGTGGGCGGCGGTCCGACCTATATATCATTCGATGTCGACGGACTCGATCCCGTCTATACGCCGGGGACCGGAACGCCGGAGATTGGCGGCATTTCCACCATCGATGCACAACGGCTGCTGTACGGGTTGCGCGGTCTGAATCTGGTGGGCGGCGACGTCGTGGAGGTTGCGCCGCCCTACGATCAGACAGGAAACACCGCCTTGGTCGGCGCCAGCATGATGTTCGAGATTCTGTGCCTGGTAGCGGACAGCAACTTCGGCAAGAACAGGCGTGAGCGTGCGAGGACGTAGCCAACTCCTGATTGTCATCATCTGGACGATTCTTGGACTGATTGCCTTGCCATTGGCATCGAAGCTCAATCAAGAGCTGGACGCCTCCACCACCTTGAAAGGCAGTGAATCGGCCGGCGTCGAGACTTCCTTGCAGCGACGCTTCAGATCGCCGTTTGCGAAAATCGCCCTGTTACGGATCCAGGGTGCGCCCTCGCCCCGAACCGCCCGGGGGCGGGAGCTGCTCGAGCAGGTGACGAGCGTCATCAAGAATGTCCCGGCCGTCACCGGCGTGATGTCTTATGCAGATCGCGACGATTCACTGTTCATCGCGCGGGACGAAAGTTCCATCGTCATCGTGGGACTGAGCCCCTCGAAGTCATCCGGAGACGACCTGCTGCGCAGCCTGCGCCGGGCAAGCGATGAGCTGATTTCCAGGTGGCAGACCAGCTATCCGGGATTGAGCCTATCGTGGACGGGTGAAGCGGCCGTCAACGCGGACTTGCGCCGTTTGAGCGCGGCATCGACACGCGCTTCGGAGATCAGGGTGCTGCCGTTGACGTTGCTGGTCTTGTTCGTGGCATTTCGGGGATGGATTGCGGCGGCATTGCCGATCCTTTGCGGCGCGCTGACCATCCTCGTATCGATGGGTATTCTGGCGGCCTTGAACCGAATTTGGCCCGTTTCCTTGATCGCATTGAGCATCATCAGCATGGTCGGACTCGGGTTGAGCATCGACTACGCCTTGCTGATCGTGAGCCGCTATCGTGATGAGCTCGCGACCGGAAGGGAGCGATGCGCCGCGGCCGTGGAGGCGACGAAGCAGGCAGGACACACCGTCATCGTATCCGGTTCGGCCATTGCCGTGGGGTTTGGCGCGATGTTGTTCGTACCCGTGAGTGAAGTGCGGTCAATCGGTGTGGCCGGATTGCTCGTGACCACGGTCGCAGTGCTGCTGGCTGTCAGCCTCCTGCCCGTTGCTCTGATCCGCCTGGGCACCCGGATAGGCGCGGGGCGCCTGTGGCGTCGCGGCCAACTGTCGGCGCCAGAGCGCTGGCGACGTTGGGCGACCTGGGTGTCACGACGACCTTGGCGGGTGCTGGCAATCGCAGGCGTGCCGCTGTTGTTTCTCGCCGCCCAGGCGCTGCACTTTCGCTTCGATCTGCCTCGCGGTCGCTGGCTGCCCGAGAGCGCGGAATCAGTGCGCGTACTTCACGAGATCGATGCGGTAGCGAACGGCAACTTCGGGCAGATCATCTATCTCATACTGGATTTGCCTGCCGGTTCCGATGTGGAAAGCGAAGCGGGGTGGCGGGCTGCATCGAAGCTGGCGCGACACTACGCGCGCGATGAGCGCATTCAGCATGTCTGGTCCATCACGACGGTCAATCCCAAGCCGCTCGCCGGTCCAGAGATCCTCGCGCAAATCCCGCAGTCGGTCAGGGACAGCTTGATAACCCCCGACGGTCTCGCGGTCTTGGTGCAGCTGTTACCGAAACCAGGTTTGGCACCCACGGACGCAGCCGCATTGGTCCGGGAGATCCGAGCCGCAGATCCGCAGGTCCTGACCGGGCTGGCGGGGACAAGGCTGCAGGTGGGCGGCGTGCCCGCTTTTAACGTCGATTATCAGGACATTATCACGCAAAGCCTCGGTCTCATCGCATCAATCGTGGTGTGCGTGACGTTGTTGGTGCTGACGGTGACATTTCGCAGTGTGCTGATTCCGCTCAAGGCGGTGATGCTCAATCTGCTGTCCGTGGCCGCCGCATTCGGTGCCACGACGGTTGTTTTTCAGAGCGAGTGGGGCTCGCGCCTGCTCGGCTTGCCGCGTCCCTTGCAGGGCGGATTCCCCATCGTGCCCGTTCTGGTCTTTTGCATCGTGTTTGGTCTGAGCATGGATTACGAAGTGTTTCTCGTCGCGCGCATCGCCGACGGCCGCCGCGCGGGCATGAGCGATACGCAGGCGCTCATTGAAGGAGTCTCCAAAATGGGCCGGGTCATCACATTCGCTGCGGCGACGATGATGTTGATTTTCGCCGGGTTCATGTCGGGGGAATTCGTACTCATCAAGATCTTGGGATTTACGCTGGGAGTGGCGGTGTTGATCGAAGCAACCTTGATTCGTTTGGCGATGGGACCGGCGCTGATTCAGCTTGCAGGACGCTGGAATTGGTGGCCGGGCCGTGCATCGGCAGGGCCGCGCTGACCAGTTCGATGCGCAAGAGCGTGCGACTTTTATCGATCGTGTTGCCCGTTGCGTTGACCGCCATGGTGCCCGTGGTCATGGCGCAGCAGGTGCCACAGGCGCCGCATGATCTCGAGGAAATCGTCGTCGTCGGTGTAACCCCGGTGCCAGGCTTCAAAGTCGACAGCGACAAGATCCCGGGCAACATTCAGACGTTGCGCTCGAGCGACCTGACCCGCAACGGCGCTGCCGGCGTGCTCGGCGCGCTCGACCAGCAATTGGGCAGCGTCAACTTCAATGACGCCGGCGCGGATCCGTTTCAACCCGACGTATTGTTGCGCGGCTTCGAGGCATCGCCGGTGCTTGGCACGCCGCAGGGCATTGCGGTTTACGAGAACGGCGTGCGCATCAACGAGGCTTTCGGCGATACGGTCAATTGGGATCTCATTCCGGACATCGCCATCGATCGAATCGATGTGCTGAATGCTACTTCGGTGTTTGGCTTGAACGCGCTGGGGGGCGCGATGACGGTGACGATGAAGAACGGCTTTTCGTACCCGGGATTCGACGCCACGCTGTCGGGCGGATCGTTCAATCAACGCCAGGCCCAAGCCGAATACGGCATCAATGACGGCACGCTTGGTGCCTACGCGGCGGTCAATGTGCTCAAAGAAGGGGGCTGGCGCCACTTTGCAGAGGACCGTATCAAACAGTACTACGTGGACTTGAGCTTCCACGCCGATGGTGTCACCTCGGACTTGAGCTATTCGCGCGCCAACAACCGCCTGTTCGGCCAGGGCGCGGCGCCGGTGCAATCCCTGGCGATCAGTTCCGAAAACGTCTTCACGGGTCCGCAGAACAACATCGACAACGTCGATATGGCAACCCTCGATACGACCTACAACTTCACGCCGACCTCGGCGCTGTCGGGCGTGGTGTACTTCCGCAATTACCGCCAGACGGTGGCGAACGGCGACAATTCCAATTATGCAGCCTGCGACGATGATGTCGCCCCGGGCCTGTTGTGCGATGGCGACTATGTGCTGACCGATACCGCCGGTCAGAATATTCCGGACATCACCAACGGTGGTACGACCATCATCGGCCAGAACGATTTCGAGGCCATCCACTCGCAAACCTGGGGCGCATCGCTGCAGTTCTCCAGCACCGACAAGATCCTGGGGCATGGCAACTCCTTCGCCATCGGTGCGACACTCGACGCATCCGTCACCAACTTCTTCTCGGGTACCTGGCTGGGCACGATCGACGCGGCTTTGACCGTGCTGCCTTCGCCGTATTACGTTGCAACGCCGGAAGGGGTGAACAGCAGCGCCACGCCTGTCGTGCTCAATGCCAATGACAAGTACTACGGCATGTTCTTGAGCGACACGTTCGACTTGAACAATGCTGTGTCCTTTACGGTCAACGGTCGGTACAACGTCGCCAAGGTGGATCTCGCCGATCGCCGTGGCGAGGCGCTGGACGGCGACAACCGTTTCACGCATTTCGATCCGTCCGCAGGCCTCACCTACAAACTCATGCGGGCGTTGACGGTTTACGCGAGCTTCGCGAACAACAATCGGGCGCCCACGGCCAGCGAACTCGAATGCGCGAATCCTGCCGCGCCGTGCTTGTTGCCGACGAATCTGGCTTCCGATCCGCCGTTGAGGCAGGTGGTGTCCAAGACCGTCGAAGCCGGCGCCCGCGGCGATGTTTCGGATCCGAGCCTCGGCAAGATCGGCTGGGATGTGAGCGTCTACCGAACCAATTCCGAGAATGACATCTACGGCATCTCGACCTCGATCGCGTCCGGCTACTTTCAGAACGTCGGGTCGACGCGCCGCGAAGGCGCAGATCTCGATCTTCGATATCAAGCCGCCAACGTTTCCGCGTATCTGCAATATACCTACCTCAAAGCGACGTTCCGATCGGCGTTCCTGGAACCCTCGCCGGCCAATCCGTTCCAGGATGCCAACGGCAATATTCAAGTGAGTGCCGGTGATGAGTTGCCGTTGATCCCGAAGAACCGCGTGAAGCTCGGAGCGGATGTCGTGGTGTTTCCGCACTGGTCGGTGGGCGGCACGTGGAGCTACGTGGGGCCGTCATTCTACCGGGGCGATGAGGCCGATCTGAGTGCGGAATTGCCGGGTTATTCGCTGGCCAGTCTGCGTACGTCGTATCAATTCGGCCGGCATGTGCAGGTGTTCGCCAACATACAAAATCTTTTCGACCGGCATTACTCGACGTTCGGCATCCTGGGCGATCCGACGGGCGTCGGCGCGCCGGGCGTGCCGGCCGGCGGCGCATTGGGTGATCCGGACGTCGATCCGCGCTTTCAAAGTCCGGCGATGCCGCGTGCCTATTTCGGCGGGGTCAAGGTCATCTTTTGAGCCGGCGTTGCAAGTTGGCGCTGCGGGCATGTCGTCATCCATGCCGGAGCCACGTTGTAACGGCCACGAACACCAGGTAGAGGCCGCCGACCGGAATGAGATTTCCGGCGCTGACCTGGCGGCGGCGGAAGAGAGTCCACAGCATCGCGACGGCCGCGGCCGTGACGGTGGCGGCGGCAATCAAGGGTCCATCGAAGCGCCACGTCGTGAACAGAACGCCCAGCCCGGCCGGTACCGTCGCCTGGATCATCATCGCACCGGAGATGTTGGCAAGCGCCAAGCGTTCCCGGCCTTGCCGCACCCAGATGACGGCGTTCAGAGTCTCGGGAAGCTCGGTTGCCACCGGACTCAACAGCAAGGCGACGAACTGGGGGGAAATTCCCAGCCCGGTGCTGATGGCTTCGAGTTGACTCACGAATACCCGCGAGGCAACGGCAATGATGATCAGTGCGCTCAATGTCTGGAAGCACGCCCAGCCCAATCCCGGTACTGGAATGCGGGAGCGGAATTTCAAAGGCTCCAATTCTTCTTCGATCTCGGTCGTCCGTCCGCCGTTGCGCATTTCCCGCCACACGTACAGTCCGTAGGTCGCAAACAAGGCGATTCCGAGCCAACGTTTGAAGGGGAAGTCGAACAGCCCAAGGCCGATTGACGCCACAAAGATGAGCAGGAACCAACCTTGATCGCGGCTCAATCGCGCGCAATCGACCTCCAGGCAGGCGTCACGCCGGGCAAGTCTGCGACTGCTGAGCAGCAGTACGCTGCCGACCACGGCGTAGGAGAGGGTGGCGAGCACCAAGGGCCCACCCACAGCGGCGCCGACGCCGACGTTCTTCTCAGCCGCGTCATGTCCGAAGATCACGGCTACAAAGGTGACGGCGGACTCCGGCAGGGCGGTGCCGAAGGCCGCCAGCACCGTGCCGGTGGTCGTCGATCCCAAATTGAGGTGCCGGCCAACCCATTCGACGCCGTTCACGAAATACTCGCAGGCAAGGTAGATGATGCCGGCGCAGAGCAGGAACAGACTCAAACTGTAAAACATGAAGTTTGCGGTGGGATGCCGGACGGCTGGAGAACCTTCGTCGTTAGAAGGTTGCAACGCTGCGTATCGACTCTCCGGCATGCATCAGATCGAACGCGTCATTGATCTTCTCCAGCGGCATGGTGTGGGTGATCAGATCATCGATATTGATCTTGCCGTCCATGTACCAATCGACGATCTTCGGCACGTCGGTTCGCCCGCGAGCGCCGCCGAAAGCAGTGCCTTTCCACACGCGGCCCGTCACCAGCTGGAAAGGCCGCGTTTGAATGGTCTTGCCGGCGCCGGCGACGCCGATGATGACGGATACGCCCCACCCTCGATGGCAGCATTCGAGCGCCTGGCGCATCAGATCCACGTTGCCGACGCATTCGAAGCTGTAGTCGGCGCCGCCGTCCGTCAGAGCAACCAGATGCGCGACCAAAGCCTCGCCAATCTCCTTCGGATTGACGAAATGAGTCATGCCGAATTTTTCAGCCAGGGCCTTGCGCCGCGGATTCACATCGACACCCACGATCTTGTTGGCGCCCACCAACCGGGCACCTTGAATCACATTGAGGCCGATCCCGCCGAGTCC
>Ga0116228_10000912_pt1 | contig 23773 bp, 4 predicted proteins | sample S1TSphfallax_2_FD_89694 | JGI IMG/M metagenome (GOLD analysis project Ga0116228, IMG submission 89694) | Host-associated microbial communities from peat moss isolated from Minnesota, USA - S1T2_Fc - Sphagnum fallax MG | ecosystem: Host-associated > Plants > Peat moss > Unclassified | place: USA...
GAAATAATCAGAAACCTTCTTAATGTTAAAACCTCAAAATCTTCAAACCCATTTAATTTAAAACAAGCCTTAAAATCTTTTAAACCCATAAATTTCATGACCTAAAAATCTTCAAACTTTAGACTTTTAAAAACCTTTAATTATTCAAGCCATTGGATTTTTAAAAGCTCAAAACCCTTGAAACCATTAATGTTTTCAAAACCCTCATATTTGAAAACATTGATTTTTATATATAATGTGGAAATGTTGAAATCTTAAACCCTTTAATTTTAAAACCTTAAAAGCTTCTAATTGTCAAAACCCTAAAATATTCAAAAATTGTAATTTTGGAAACTCTAGAACCTTGAACCCTTCGTATTTATAAAAACCTAAAATCTTGAAATGCTCAAATTTATTAAACCTTAAAATCTTCAAACACTATAATTTTCGTATCCTTAGAATCTTAAACCTTCATAAGTTTAAACCCCTCAAATCTTTCAAACTTGAGAATCTTCAAAGCTTTAGATTTAAAAAGCTTTTAGATCTTAAGGGTTTAGGGGTTAAACCCTAAACCTTAAAACCCTACACCCCAGGTCTAAACCCTAAAACCTTAAAAGCTTGAATTGTCACAACTTTTGAAACCCTAAAATCTTGAAACCTTTAAATTTCTAAAACCTTAAAAATCTTGAAACCCTAAATTCTTAGAACCTTAAAATGTTCAAAATATACAATTTTTGAAAGCCTAATTTCTTAAACCCTTCAAATTGTTGAAAAAGCCTAAAATATCTGAAAGCTTCATGTTACTAAAACCTTAGAATCTTGAAAACCTTTAGTTTATTTTGAAAACCCTAAAATCTTCAAAAAAACATTACAAATCTTGAAATCCTAAAATCTTGAAACTCTCAGATGTATGAAACCCTAAAATCTTCCAACGCTCAAAATCTTGAAACCCTAAATTCTTGAAACCGTCAGAATTATAAAACCCTAAAATCTTCAAACGCTCAAAGTGTTGAAACCCTAAAATCTTGAGACCCCGAAGTCTTGAAGCCCTAAAAATCTTAAACCCTAAAATCTTAAACCCTAATCAACGCAACCCTGTCGCTGGTTGTTTCTTGTGAGGTTTTGGTGACTGGCGCCGCGTCGTCGTCGTCGTCGTTGTCGTCGAGGAAGAAGAAGGAGAAGTTGTTGTTTAGGAGATTGTGTTTGAGGGGGAACGTCTTCAGAGTTTTGGGTTGTTGTGATTACTGCACACGAATTGGCAAGCAGAGGGTCGAGATGCAGGAAGGAAGAGGAGGATTTGATGGCAGGCGGGCACTCGAGAGACTGGTAGCCAGGTATCCAGTTCTCAAGAGCGATGAGGCGGTGGCTTCGGTGCTTGCTCACGAGGGGCGTGGAATTGAGGAAAGCGGGTTCATTGAAGTTGCGCAGGAGCTTCTGTTGCTGCGCTCCCAGGTTGGAGTTGCTGCAATTGGCTGTTTTCGACCTCTGTTGCCGCGTCTGCTTGACGGCGTACTTCAATCGCTTCGTCAGCTGCGGCGACATGGAATTGGAAGGTCGGGACAACAAGCCGACGACACAAGACGATTAAGAGGCGAATGGACCCTAGACTTACATGAAGATGCCAGCATTTTGTTTAGTCGTATTCTGGAGCTTGCTCCTTACTTACTCAGGTACAGAGGCTTCTTGGTCTTTTCAACGAACATCATTTTGTTTAGTTCTGGACATAGAGAAGGAATTGCTATAACACCAAAGAACGAGCCTCATGCGGATTTCTCAGGTGACAGAGAACAGAGAAATCAAGCAAGCGATCAAGAGCTGCTCTTTGGAATTGTGCCTTTCCCTATTGAATCCAGAGTTTGTGTGCACATTGCATGAAGGAGAAGAAACACCGGACTGTGAGCAACAATACCGGCTAGGGTTTAGGATTTATGGCTTGAATCTTCCAGACCCTTAACCTTGAACCCCGAACTGTAAATTCTATCAATGTATAATGTTTTTTCCTTCAACTGGAGCCTCCTCCATTGGGGCCCAGCAACTGTTGAGCAGAGTTTCGAATCTGTGTTATTGGGCTTTTAAGCTGCTGGTAGCTCCTGGATAAGAAGCACCAGAGTGTGGGCAATGTCTCCAGCTAGGGCTAGGGTTTATGACTTGAATCTTCCAGAACTTTAACCTTGAACTGTGAACTGTAAATTCTATGATCGAAAAGTGTTTTTCTTTAACTGGAACCTCCTCCATTTGGGACTCAGCAATTGTTGAGCAGAGTTTGGAATCTGTGGTAGTGGAGAATTCAAGCTGCTGGGAACCTCGTGGATCAGAAACACTGTAGTGTGAGCAACATCTCTTGCTAGGGTTTAGTGTTTATGGCTTGAATCTTCCAGACCCTTAAACTTGAACCCCGAACTGTAAATTCTATCAATGTAAAATGGTTTTTCTTCAACTGGAACCTCCTCCATTTGGGACTCAGTGATTTTTTAGCTCAGTTTGGAAACTGTGGTAGTGGAGCTTGTAAGCTGCTGGGAAGCTCCTGGACAAGAAATAGCAGAGTGTGAGCAACGTCTCCAGCTAGGGTTTAGGGTTTATAGCTTGAATCTTCCAAACCTTGAGCTTAAACCCTGAACTGTAAGTGCTATGAATATAATATTTTTTTCTTCACCTAGAACCCCCTCCATTGGGGACTCAGCAACTGTTGAGCAGAGTTGGAATCTGTGGTAGTGGAGCTTGTAAGCTGCTGGGTAGCTCCTGGATAAGAAACACCAGAGTGTAAGCAATGTCTCCAGCCAGGGTTTAGGTTTTAGGGTTTATGGCTTGAATCTTCCAGAACCTTAACCTTGAACCCTGAACTGTAAATTCTTTAGGTGTGAGTGATATCTCTGGCTAGGATTTAGGGTTTATGGCTTGAATGTTCCAGAACAGTAACCTTGTGCCCTGTGCTGTAAATTCTATCAGTGTGAGCAACATCTAGGGTTTAGGGTTTATGGCTTGAATCTTCCAGAACCTTAACCTCGAACCCTGAACTGCAAATTCTATCAGTGTGAGCAACATCTCTGGGTAGGGTTAATGGCTTGAGTCTTCCAGAACCTTAACCTTGAACCCTGAACTGTAAATGCTATCAATGTAAAATGTTATTTCTTCAACTGGAACCTCCTCCATTTGGAACCTGGCAAGTGTTGATCACAGTTTTGAATCTGCAGTAGAGGAGGTTTTTAATGCTGTTGGGTAGCTCCCAGATAGCTCCTGCTTTCTACCATTTTAACTCCAGTGTGGTTTCCAGCGTCTATTACTTCTGTATCAGCAGTTAGGGTGTACATGAAGTGTCTCTGGGGTCAGGAAGCATTAAGCTTTGTCAATCTAGTATTGGATTTGAGAACCTCTGAGAATGTCGTCTTATGGGCCTGCATGTTTTGTGTTTGGTGGTGTTTGGGTTTATCAGCTCCTTCCTTGAATACTTTGCATTCGCACCACCACCTTTCGAGCGCTTACTACTGCAGGGCTGTGCTTCAGATGTCAGTGGTTGGGCACCCTCAAGTCATGCAGTCATCGGCTTTCTGGATGTGCTATGGGCGTCTTACCGATTCCTGAAACTGGAGCCAAAGGTTTTCCGGGAGCTTTGGGATTGGAGTCCTGTTTTCGATCTTTTAAAATATAGACCTTTGGAAAAAGATGAAGCAAGTCTGGATGTGCGATGGTGTGCTGTCCAGATTGTATCGCTTGTACTTCAGATGAGTGATCTTGCAACAAGGGCAATGAGCTCCTCTGTTTCTAATTTATCTGATGCAGAAGCTTTTGCTTGTCATCTGCGATGGGACTCTGTTAGTCAAAATGTAGCTGTAGAAAAAGCAGGCATGTATTTAGAACCAACTTGTGTTGTTAAATCTTCTAATTTAGAGGTTATGGAGCTGGAAGGTGGCAACAGCTTCTCCAGTGAACAGAGGCATTTTGAAGGCAACCGATGTTCTCATGTTGAAATATGTGGCATTGAGCTTCCTGTTCGGCATGGTGTGCAATATGGCAGGTAATATTCATTGTGGGACTCCTGCTAAGTTACTATTATATAACAAGGAGTGAAGTTTACTGTAAGTCACACCTTCCTTGTCCAGATCTTGAATCTGAGAGGAATGTAAAGCTCTACCTTGCTGCGAAGTTCACAAATTATGTGGGGGTCATTTGAAATTTGGGATTTGTCACCTTTTGTGATTGTGGACATTCCAGGTTTGTTTCCTCACGGAGGAAGTCACTTGTGCTGACACCAACTGTGAAGAAAAATATGGAGGCTGTGGTTTTGGCCTTGAGCCAGTGCCATCCGGTGCTTCTGGAGGGACCAATTGGAGCAGGAAAGTCTTCTTTGATCCAAGAGTTAGCAAACATTACTGGCAATGTGGATTTGCTTTTTATTCACTTGGATGACCAAATGGACAGCAAAACGCTGCTAGGTAATTATGCATGCACCGAGGTACCTGGTGAATTCAAGTGGCAGCCTGGGGCCCTTACACAAGCAGTGGTGCATGGATTGTGGGTGGTGTTTGAGGATATTGATCGGGCTCCCTTTGAAATTTTCTCAGCTCTTATTCCACTCCTGGAAGATCGTAAATTGTATATTCCAGGCCGTGGGGAGATGATTCATGCTGCAGATAACTTTCAGCTATTCTCAACAGTGACTCGGACGAAGTTTGGTTCCTTGCATACTGCATCTGGTGGCAGAAAGGATATGCTAAGTAATCTGTGGAGAAAAGTGGTGGTGGATGCTCCGAGTGATGAAGAACTCTCAATCATCATGCAGGCTAGCTTTCCCTCTCTTGCCACAGTAATCCCCAGGATGATTGACACTTTGAACTTGATGAGGTACATTTCCTCACAGGCGACTCCAGAAGACCCAGAACTCTGCAAAGTTACTGTCTACATTGGTCGTCAGTTTTCGACCAGGGATCTCTTCAAGTGGTGTATGAGGGTTGCAGATGTCCAACCCCTAACAAATTTTCGAATTTGTGTTGAAGCTGCTGATTGCTTTGTAGCATCGATACCAAGTACAAGTGACAGGGAGCAGGTGTTAAAAGCAATTGCAAGGTGCTGGAATTTACCTTTTGAGGATCTCAAGTTTTCTGCTACACTCAATAAGCCCTCATTCCAAATGTCCCAATCTGCTCTTCAAGTGGGAAGGGCACTCTTGGTTGTGCACCCAAGAAAGGGGAGGCCACGGGCAACACAAATTTTTGCTAGCACTGGCCATGCAATGCGCACTTTGGAGGTGATATCTGTGTGTGTGCAGCAGCAAGAGCCTGTTCTTCTTGTTGGAGAAACAGGAACTGGCAAAACAAGCCTTGTGCAACATCTTGCCCGCCAGCTTGGGATGCCTCTTACGGTTTTGAACATGAGCCAACAGACTGATAGCACTGATTTTTTGGGTGGCTTTAAGCCTGTTGAAGCTCAAAGTGTATGCATTCCTCTCTTCCAAACTTTCAACCAGCTTTTTAAAGACACTTTCTCAAAGAAGAAAAATGCAAAGCTATTGGAGCGAGTCCAGCGCGCTGCAGAGAAAAAGAAATGGGGGTGGCTTCTCAAAGCCTTTCAGATGGCACTTGTAGCAGTTTCAGAGCTGATGGGTCCTGCCCCTGCTGCTAATAGGGTGTTACTGAAGGGTTCACCTCCTTCAGAGATGGCTGCTCAAGAAGATATTGAAGATGGCAAGGAGCAGAGTCCCAAAAGGAAGAGGATCTCCAGTTCTGGGTTAAGAGACAGGTGGTGTGCTTTTGCAGTTGATGTACAAAAGGCTGAGCGTCAGGTTGAGGCTGCAAAGACAGGTTTTGCCTTTTCCTTTGTTGAGGGGATGTTAGTCAAGGCCCTTCGTGAAGGCCACTGGATTTTATTAGATGAAGTGAATCTTGCTCCGGTTGAAACTTTGGAGAGGTTAACTGGCATGTTAGAAGGGGAGGGAGGCTCTCTTTGCTTGACAGAACGTGGTGATGTTGAGAATGTGCCTCGCCATCCCAATTTCCGTATCTTTGGGGCCATGAACCCTGCAACTGATTTTGGTAAACGCGATCTCCCCATCTCATTACGGAACCGATTTACAGAGATATATGTGGATGAGTTGACACAAAGGGAGGACTTGCATGCCTTGGTATTCCAATATCTTGAGGGGGCACTCCCTTCCCCACCAGTAGAAGATATTGTTGAATTCTATCTGCAAGCTCGTCAGGAGGCAGAGATACGGCTTCTAGATGGTGCCAATCAAAAGCCACAGTATAGTCTCCGCTCACTTGCTCGAGCACTTGAGTACACTTGTGCCGCACTGCCTGTATATGGGTTTCAGAGAGCCCTGTATGATGGGCTCTGCATGACTTTTTTGACTCTTCTTGACCGCCCAAGTGCGGTTGTACTGGAGCAGCTGATAACTGCTGCTCTGTTCAAGCAAACTGGAGCAACAGCAGCCAAACTTCTCAAAGGTCTCCTCAAGGTCCCGCCGCAGCCCAGTCCCTCCCATGTTCTTTTTGAGCATTTCTGGGTGGAGAGGGGTAGCACAGAACCCTCAAGGTCAGTCTTTAGGCCTTCAACGCTGAACCCAAGTGTTATTGTAACCTGAGCACAGAGGTTGTAGTAGGCCTTTCAAATCTTGTAGTGTTGATCATGGGACTTGGTGAATGGTTTTGGATTTTCTGTGTACAGCTTGTAATGTATTGGAGCCTTCTGTTGTTTGGGCACAGGTTATCACTGGAATCCCGGAACCACTATGTCTTGACTAAAACAATTTGTGAGCATCTAAAGAATTTGGCACGGGCAGTGTTTGTCCAGAAGTATCCTGTTCTTCTACAAGGTCCAACGTCAAGTGGCAAGACAAGTCTTGTGGAGTATTTGGCTACCATAACACAGCACCGTTTTGTTCGCATCAATAATCATGAACATACTGACTTGCAGGAGTATTTTGGATCTTATGTCACTGATTCTTCAGGGAAGTTGGTCTTCCAGGAGGGAATCCTGGTGGAAGCTGTTCGGAAGGGATATTGGATTGTACTGGATGAATTAAACTTGGCACCATCAGATGTTTTGGAAGCTCTGAACCGCCTTTTAGATGACAACAGGGAACTTTTTGTTCCAGAGCTTCAGGTCACTGTGAAACCACATCCCCATTTCATGCTTTTTGCAACCCAAAATCCACCAGGGATCTATGGTGGCCGAAAAGTGCTGTCTCGAGCATTCCGGAATCGTTTCATGGAGCTGCATGTTGATGATATTCCGGATGATGAGCTCTGCCAGATTCTGGAAAAGCGGTGTCAGATTCCAGGGAGCTATGCTGGGAAGATGGTGGAGGTGATGAAGGACTTACAACGGCACCGGCAGAGCAGCAAAGTGTTTGCTGGGAAGCACGGTTTCATTACTCCTCGTGATCTTTTCCGTTGGGCTGATCGGCATGGAAATGGCTATGAGGAGCTAGCCAGGGATGGCTACATGCTTCTTGCCGAACGTTTGCGGAATACAAAGGAAAAGGAGATTGTACAGCAAACTTTGGAGAAGCACATGCGTGTGAAAATTGACATTGGACAGTTGCATGCAATAGAAAATTCAGAGAGACTACATGCAGCTCAGGAGTGCTTGAATTCTCAAGTATCGACAGTATCTTTTGGTAAAATTGTGTGGACTAGGAGCATGAAGCGGCTTTTCAATCTTGTAGTGCACTGTATTCAGCACAGTGAGCCTGTTTTACTGGTGGGTGAAACTGGGTCCGGCAAAACAATGATTTGCCAACTCCTTGCATTGCTTTCTAGGCAGCGCCTTCATATCCTGAACTGTCACCAACACTCGGAAACTTCTGATTTTCTTGGAGGTTTGCGTCCATTGCGTGAAAGGGATCACATTGCAGTGAAATATCAAAATGCCATCGCCAAGTTGGTGTCAACAGCATTGTTTTCCAAAGCTTGTGAGGGTGAGTTATCCTCCAAAATTGAGGACTCTGCTACAACACTTGGAACAATCAGGCATGCTCTTTCACATATGAGGGAACTGAGTCATGACAAGAATGATGGCAGTGATGAAGAAGTCAAGGTTGTGGAAATTCTAGAGAAAGAGCTTATGGGTTTACACAAGGATTGGCAGTCTCTTTTTGTTTGGCATGATGGCCCATTGGTTCAGGCCATGCGGCATGGTGATTTCTTCCTTGTGGATGAGATTTCACTTGCTGAAGACAGTGTGCTGGAGAGACTGAATAGTGTCCTGGAGCCCAAACGCCTCTTGGTCAGTGATTTGATTCTGTTTCTGTAGGTATTGGCTAGGTGAAGCTTTTGGTAATGTGTGAATGCATGGCAGAAGTGATAGACAAGAGATTGATAGATGGACACTTCAATAAAAAAGACAAATGACTTTTCTCTCACAAAGAAATATAGTGAAACCCCCAAGTCTTATGAGATAGTAATGACAATGTACTGAAGGGTTCTCTGTGTGACATCAGTATGGCTGTATCTCAGAGATATGCACTTCAGCTGAAGTTGAGCTGTGTTGAAACAGAGACCCAAATCTTGAGGAGGCTAAAAAATGCTGTTTACTATCCAACTGTAATGATTATTTGGGAGTGTTTATTTAGGACAAGGGAATATGCATCAGTGGCTTTGCATCCAAAGTCTGTTTTTAATCCGGCTGGATGATTTTGCTCATAAGATGTTGTACTTGTTACAGGTGCTGGCTGAGAAAGGGGGTTCAGTGGTAGAGGAGATCATTGCTCACCCAAAATTTCGCCTCCTGGCCACCATGAACCCCGGTGGAGATTTTGGCAAGAAAGAGCTTTCCCCTGCTCTCCGAAACCGCTTCACTGAAATCTGGGTCCCTCCTATCAGCGACCTGGATGATTTGAAGAGTATAGTGGTTGACAGGTTTTCAATGCCTGAGCTTGTCATGCTTGCAGATCCAATGCTGCAATTCTGGCAGTGGTTTCAGCACCACCATGAAACTGGAAGGCTTTTGTCTGTAAGAGATCTCTTGGCCTGGATCATGTATATCAATGTTGCAGAGGCAGACATTGGGAAGAAGGCTGCATTCATTCATGGTGCTTTCCTGGTTCTTCTAGATGGGATTGGGTTTGGGATGGGCTTGTCGAGTGAAGCAGCGAAGCAATTGAAGAGTAAATGTCTGGAGCATTTGTTCCAACTATTGCCTCCGGATGAGACTGGGCTAGTGTCGACCTTTTCTTTTGAAGATTGGGGATTGGGCAGCTCAGTCCCCATGAATGCAGAAGGCAGCAGCTCTTCTCTCCTGGCACCTAGGGACATGTTTGGCATCCATCCTTTTTACATACCCAAGGGTAATAAACCCCCAGTAAGCAGCAGCTTTGCCTTAGCAGCACCTACTACAAGCCGGAATGCTCTGCGAATCTTACGTGCGATGCAGTTGTCAAAGCCTGTACTGTTGGAAGGTAGCCCAGGAGTTGGAAAAACAAGTCTGGTAGCAGCACTGGCAGCAGCCTCAAGCCACTCACTTGTTCGCATCAATCTTTCAGAGCAGACAGACATCATGGATCTTCTGGGTTCTCACTTGCCAGTTGAGGGGGGCACAGGTGCTGAGTTTTGCTGGTCAGATGGTGTGTTCTTGCAGGCACTCAAGGCCGGCAACTGGGTGCTTCTTGATGAACTGAATCTTGCCTCACAATCAGTGTTAGAAGGACTCAATGCTTGTTTGGATCACCGAGGGGAGCTTTTCATACCAGAGTTGGGTTGCAGCTTCAAGTGCCACTCTGCTTTTCGTGTCTTTGCCTGCCAGAACCCTTTATCACAAGGAGGTGGTCGTAAAGGCCTTCCGAAGTCATTTTTGAATCGCTTCACAAAGGTGTACATGGACACTCTGTCAAAGGGGGACTTCTTGTTCATTGCCAAAGCTTTGCATCCCTCCCTCACTGAGCCCTTGCTGCTGAAGATGATTGAGTTCAATGCTCAATTATATGATGATACAATGGTCACACATGCATATGGGAACTCTGGAGCACCTTGGGAGTTCAATCTCCGCGACATTTTGCGGTGGTGTGAACTTATTGAAGGAGCGAGGGATGGCTTGCATGTGGATGCACCTGAGCGCTTCCTGGATGTCATTTATTTGCAACGGATGCGTACTGCAGATGATCGATGTCGTGTTCTCACCCTCTTCCAGAAAGTGTTCAATGTACCTCCCAATGTTGACACACATCCTACAGTGTCTGTCTCCCCGGACAGGTTACAGATAGGATTAGCAAGCTTACCTCGCAGAGAGGGCCTGTGGCTACAAGGGGACATGAGCAAGCAGCTGCAGCTTCTCCCTGGCTTAGTCAACAGATTGGAAGCTGCAATGCACTGTGTTGCCAAGGGTTGGATGGGTATTTTAGTTGGGTCTCCAGCAACTGGTAAAACCTCTATTGTACGTCTATTGGCAACACTGACGGGTAACCCCTTACGAGAATTTTCCCTCTCTACTGCAACTGACACAACTGAGTTATTGGGCTGCTTTGAGCAGTTTGATCTTTTCCGTTGTTGGCAGGAAATGGTGAGAAGTGTGTATGATGCAGTGAAGACTTTGTGTAGCTTTTGTCTTGCTCTGTCTGGTGATATACTGCAGGCTGATTTGAAGCTCAACCTGGTGAAGAGCTTGCTGGGCTCCTGGACTGCTTTTCAAAAGTGCTCAGCCACCAGTGGTAACAGATGGGGGAGCTTAGAGTTTCAGCATGATCAGTCATTGGTAAACCCAGTTGCTGTTGATATGCTGCTGCAAACGGTAGAGAAATTGGTGCAAGTTGCTGTTGTGTGCAGGATGCCAGTCGTAAATCCTGATCTGGACCCCCATACATTATTACACAAAGTGAAAAACTTCAAGGCTAGCATGGGGCAGCAGCAGGGGAAGGCAGGCCAATTTGAATGGGTTGATGGTGGACTTTTGAAGGCAGTTGAACACGGAGATTGGGTGGTGCTTGAGAATGCAAACTTTTGCAACCCAACAGTAAGTTAAAAGTGCTATTGAAGTTTGCTTTTGGTTATGCTCACCTGTGCTGTGCAGAGAATCTCTGGAAACTTGTGGATCAAATGCTTTATGCTGAACCAGGCAGTGTTTTTTGAGATTCTTTTGGGCAGATGCCTTCAGTTGTGGACTTGAATGGACAATGTAGTCTTGCAAATTCTGTCGTTTTTGTGCCTCTTCTACTTGAACCAACTATAACTCCCTGTTTGTTACAGGTCCTTGATAGGCTGAACCCACTTCTGGAACCAGGGGGTAGTATCATGGTCAATGAGCGAGGCTTGGTGAATGGAGAAGCTATGGTCATCCGAGCGCACCCTAACTTCCGCCTCTTTCTCACTGTTGATCCTAGCCATGGGGAAGTCTCAAGAGCAATGCGTAATCGTGGAGTAGAGCTTTTCATGCTCCAACCTGATTGGTTTCAGCCAGAGACAAAGGAAATGCCAATCTCAGAGGACCTTGTAGGAGGAACTTTCAGTGGAGAACTTGATAGCCTGAAAGTTCTGATCCAAGCAGGAGTTCCAAGGCTCACTCTAGTTCAAGCAATGTGCAAAGCTCACATAGGCCTTCAAACCCTTCCAGAGGTTTCTTCTGGACATATTGTGTCTCTGAGAGAACTTTGGCAGTGGGTCTCACTGCTTCAGCAGCTCCTTGAGAGGGGTTGGAGCTTGGCCTGGTCTTTGCAGTGCAGCTGGGAGCAAACCTATGCACGATGTCTTGCTAGTGCTGAGGTGAGACAAGCAGCTATGGAGAAATTCCAATCCCAGCTTGGCTTGGTGAAGCTTCCAGATGTTGGCAGTTGGCGAGAAGTGGGACTGTGGGTTCCAGGGGGTTGGCCAAATCCATTGACCGTTATGGACTTCTCCTTAAACTCAAAAGAAATAACAGTTCTTCGTGATTGTATGTTTGTTGAGTTTCTTGGGGTGCAGTCCTTTGCCTCAAGCATGGCTATGGAATGGCAGTCATCTGGGGAGAATTTGCAACAGCTTTTGGAGAGGCTCCAAAGCAAGGCAGTTGTAGCAGCACATTTCCCTGGCAGCCTTCTATATCACCATTTGAAGCTAGGGAATGGAAAGCTAATGGAGGCACAGAAGTTCACAGTGTCCCCATGGGATGCAGCAGAGGTCCATCTTACTTTGCGATTTGCTTGCCTTTGGATGATTGAGCAAGCAAGCCATTCTGACTTTGAGCTTCGATTACAGTGGCTTGAGCACTTCTCAATGCAACTGGGATGCTGTGGCCAAGTTCTTGCACTTCTCGTCACTACTTTGAAGAGAGAATCACAGCATCCGGTTCGGCAGCAGCTGGTTGCAGCATGGATAAAGTATGCAGGAGCAGAAATGGAAAATGCACATACTTTCAAGTTGCTGCGACAATTTCCTCCTTATTCTGTTGACACTAAGGATCTGGAACTGGAGAATAATAGGACAAACTGGGTTCAAGTTATCTGTTCAGCGAAGAAATTGCAAGCCTTGCGGCACAGCTTGCTGCAGTGGGAAACAGAGGATGAGGTCTTCACGATGTCTGAAAAGTTGGGTTTGAGTTCTTCAAGCAGCCCAGTTGTGCAATCATATCAGCAGTCAAAGCATCGAGCAGACAAGTCCTTTGTCCCTACATCACAAATCCCAAGGGCTTTATTGAACTACTTGTATTATCTGTTCCAGTTTCTCAGACAGCTGGAAAATGAGTTCCTCTCTTTAGAGACTGGATGCATGTGGGATGTTACAACCGATTCCAGCTTTTTACGAGTGCAGGAGTGTCATGAAAGTTTGTGGAGAAACTTGAGCACTTCAAAGTTTGAGGTGGAAGAGTTTCTGTTTTGTTGGAGCTCAATCAAACAGAGCCTGCGACAATTGATTTCACTGCCTGGGATTTGTGGACCTGGTGGTGTCACAAAGAAAGCAGCAAAATTGCAAGATGTGATTCGGATGATTGATGAACCTTTCTCTTTGGGGGCAGATGCTCTGGCAAAACCATTGCTGTGGAAATTTGCTGGCCACCCAGAGCTCCCTCACTCAAAGGAGGTTCATGACCAGGAGCTCCAGGTCATGGCTTTATGTCAGTCATGGTGGAATCCTGTACCAGACATGGAGATGGCATCAATCAGTGCTGATGGCATGGTGCGTCGCCTTGCTATGACAGCCCTGAGTATCATAAGGTGGTTAGGTCATGTGATTGCAAGCAGGAGAACTGGCAGTCCTGATTCAACTCCTGAGGCTGTCAAGTCTGTTGTTACAGCCTTGGGTTTTAGCAGGGAGGCACAAATGGAGTCACAAGAGATTCGCCGAATGCTTCAGGAGAGAGTGGAGGGTGAGAAGAACAGGCTTCCTCCACATCGAAGCTATGACATAGTCCCAATGGTAAAGAACTTTGTGCCTGAAAGTACAAGGAATGGAAATTGCAAATGCATTCTTCAACATGGATCATTTCCAACCTTCCCAACCAATTTTCTGCGATGGCCTACGGCATGGACTCTGTGGTCAGAGCTCCTCCAATGGTTGGACCATCTGAGTTTGCATTCTGATGCAATGCTGCTTTCAGAGGTATCACTTTTAGCAGGGAACATCATTGGGGATGAAGAGGAACTGAGAGCTTCTCTGAAAATGAGGATATCAGCTGAGTCTGTAAATGAGATGATGAACTTTGGACTGTCATGCTCACTGAGATCACCGACAGATTTTGTGCCTCATCAACACTTATTGTGGATTTTGGATGCAACCCAATTGGCAGAGTATGCTGTCCTAAAACCATTCCGGGATACAGTCCATGAGATGTGGTTTTCTTGGCATCAGGCGCTGTGGAGGAATGTTCCAGGATTTGGAGACAATCCTACACACTGGAGCAGAACTGCTGGTCCTCCTCGACTCTTTCAGGCTTCACAAACTGTGCATTTGTCAAGTTTAATGGGACAGCCAGGCCCTGTACGGGACCACCGTGCAAAGCTTGCCCAACTCAATGTTGCATCATTGCATGCTTGGCTAGCTGCAAAGCGTCAGAGTAATGGCATCTTCAAGTCTAATTTTGCCAGTGCCAGTGCTCTTTTCCAGCAAGTTATTTTTTCTCACCAAAAGTCATTTAGGTCTGATGACATGGGAACTGTTCATACTGCACTGTCTAACTTTCATGAGGGAGTAGTCAAGGATAAGCAGGATACCTTCTTGAACAGCAAGGACAACATTCTAAAGACTCTGGGAGAGATTCTCCAACACTCAAACCATACAGAACTGTTGTCTCTAGTACACTCTTTAGTTCTACCATGTTTAGAGGCTTTGTACTTCACCCCTTGGGGAACACTGAGTTCATCTGAGGTCCTGAAGAATCTTGGTCAAGTGTGGTTGTTGATTGGAGAGATGCGCATTAGGCTGCTTTTACCAGTTGATGGGTGTGACCCAGTTGCTAAGTACACTCACAAGCATACCCACATGTTGAGAAAGCATTCAGAGTTGGAGCTTGAGATCAAGGTGAGGCAAGAGAGTGAGCTTCTCGTCCGAGGCAGCAGACATACAGTGGAAACTCAAGATCTGAGGCTGAATCTTGACAGGATGAATCAGGAGCTGACTGCATTGTCTTTGAAGTTGATCCCTCGTCCATATCCTCCCCAGTTTAGGGACTTTGTCACTGAGGTTCTGCGCTTCCTAAAATCCTCAGTGGATGCAGGAAAGCTGGCTGCCCTTGTCAGTGTGCTATGTGATGACATGCAGATCAGGCAGCCTAGTTCAGGTTACACATTTCAGGAAGTTGCAACTTGGCAGGACAATTCTGCTCAGTTCATCAGCTTTCTCTCTTCTGAGTTTTCACATTACAGGGATGTTGTGCAGCCAATCCAGTTGGGCATATATGAACTCAAGCTTGGCTTGTCTCTTACATTGGCAGCATGCTTGCAGGCTGCAACTTTTGGGAAGGAGGGGATCAGTCAGGGGGAGAGTACATTTATGAGATTTCTCTCTTCTCTTATGGAATTCCCTTTGGCCCGAAGTTTGCAAGTCTCTCAGATTGATGTGGGTTTTGGAGACGCATCTAGTGAAGAATTCATGGCACAGTATAGCTCGTGCACACAACTGGTCAACAATGCCACTGAACATATCTTGTCTCAGGTTGCAAGGGTTCAGCAACCAAGCTCAATTCCTGGAGAGGTTCTCGAGTTAGAATTGAAAGTCATGGTGATGCGAGTTGCACTCCTGCGCATGGGGATTGAGATTCAGCAGGATGGGGTCAAAAGCAAAGGTGTCTTGGGTATATTGGAGACTATCTTCAGCTCCTTAACGCTCTTATGGTCAGAAATCAGAGAACGTCAAAATGCAAGGAACAAGGAGGATGAGGAGTTGGTACGTTTTAGCAGTCGCACACACACTATGGAAACAGAAGCTCAACTCGATGAGGCATCCTTTCGTGCCGTGTTCAAGGATTTCACATCTGAGTTTAGGGGCCTTGATAACAATCCTGCCTTTGCCAGTGCTGAGGAAGATGACAGGCGTGCTGAAGCAGCAGCAAAAGAAGAGTTGGTAGATGAGGGAAAACAGAGAATAGACAAGGCATGGCTTGCAATTCAGGAGCCTCTTCTGAAGGATGTTGTTGTAGTACACAAGCAAATATTTGGAAGTAAGACTGTACTTCAGGATTGCCAAATGCTGGACAAAGAGAGGGTGGATGCATTCACTTTGGCATATGACACAGGCAGACGCTTAATCGAAGCTGTGGGCCATTCGGTGCCTGCAAAACTGGATGACCAAGTCATGGCAGCAAATCTGATGAGACTAAGCCTTGAACACCGAAACCTTGGCGAAATTTCTCAGAATACCAAGCACAACATTTATAGAGATTCAAATCCCCCAGAGATGGCACTGATTCTTGATCCATTGGCAGGCTTTGTGGAGCGAGTGGGCATATTGTTGGAGCAGTGGCCGGAACATCCAATCTTGGAACAGCTCCTGAACATTGCAAAAGCTCTTCTATCTATTTCTCTTGAAGCACCAGTGATGAAGGCAGTGACAGGAGTGGAGCTACTCCTGGCAAAAGCTCAACTCTGGGAAGAGAATGCAGCCAACCATGTATCAATAGGCAAGGAGATGAATGAACTGATGCGGCTAGTGAGGCGGTGGCGCAAACTGGAGCTTGAAGGCTGGCCTGCACTGCTGGAGAGCACCCAACGCCAGCATGAAGTAAATGCAGAAAAACTTTGGTTTTTTCTCTATGGGCTCCTTCATCGACAATGGGGTGAGGATCCTGAGGCAGATATTGAAGCAACAACTGGAAGCCTAGAGGAATACATGCAAACATCCACAATTGGGGAGTTTCAGAAACGCTTGGATCTCCTCCTTGCTTTTCATGGCCAGTTTTCTGCAAAGGAGAATGGAACTTTTGTCCAGGTTCTTGCCAATGTTCTCTACAATGTCTGGAAGTACTACATCCAGTTCTTGCCTGCAGTGCAGGAGATGCTGTCAACAGGTAGGGGCCCCATTGAAAAGGAGCTGAAGGATTTTGTCAAGCTTACAAAGTGGGAGGATCGTGGTTACTATGCATTGGCCCTCTCAGCAGAGAAGACACATCGCAAACTTCACAAACTTATCCGCAAATATGATGATCTCCTCAAGCGACCTGTAATTGAGCTGTTAATGAAACAGTCCTTGCGCATGGGCAGTCAGATGTTGACCTCACTGAGTTCATCTCAAGTCACTGAACCTGCACTTGTCTCAGGGCAGGAAGAGTCAGAGGATATTAAACTAGTCTCTGAACCACTTGGAGACCCAGTGGTTGGGGCTTTTGAGGTGGATGAGTGGGGTCTGTATTGCAGGGAGAAATTAGCTCAACTGACGACTCTAATCTCTACCATCCCTCTGGAAACTCCAGAGGTAAAGCGGCTACCATCACTCACTGCCAAGATGGGTAGCTTTATAGGTGCTGAGGTATTCCTGCCCAGTGACCGACGCAGGGCCCAACAAGAAGGGGTGGATGCACTTGGAATGCTTGGGTTGGCGGTAATTACCCGGTCTGCGGAGTTGCGCCAAGGAGAGAAGAGGCTAGCAGTGAAGAAGAAGGCACTTGCTGATCTACTGAAAGTGTTGCGCCAGATTGGTCTCTCACATCATAAATCATCTGTGCCGAAGGATAAGCGTAGTCCAAAAAAATGGTTCCAGGAGCCTCCTTTTGATGTGGGAGTATTGCTTGATTGCTGGACAGGAAGGAAACCTGTAGGAAAGCTAGAAACAGGAGGAGACTTTGACAAATACTTTGGCCCAAGCTTGATCAATACCAGCTCCATGGTTTGGAGGCAGGCAAATGACTATTACTATAATAATATTGCACTTATGCAGCGTCTCTGGCAAAAGGCACTGGATTTCAACAAAGCACTCAGCTTGAGGGAAGTGGAGGTTTCCACAAGGTACATGGAGCATCTGCTTTATTTGCAGCGCAAACAGCGCCGCACAGCCTATGAATTCACTACAAAACTTATGCAACTCATGAACTTGACAAGTCTCTTAGCATCCTTTGGTGCTGGTCAATCTCCTTTGCCACAGCATCAAGCGTCACTGAGGTGGTGGATGTGGCAGCAAAAGAATCTCCTTGACTTGCTCTGCCATGCATCTGCAGAATCAGTTCTTCTTTTCAAAACATCTGAAGCTTTGCAGAGGTGCCCAACTGAGAGTAGTATACCTTGTGAGGCCAGCTCTGTAAAGGCGATGCTTACAACGCTCTTGACCAACTTGGAAGACTGCAAGAGAGCTCTTGACCGGCATCTTGGTGGGGGAAGTGACATAATGTATTCAAGTTGGGAGAAAACATGGCCCCTGCTGATCACTCCTATCATGCTCAAGTCTCTCTCTGAGAACTTCATCATTCTGAAAAAACTACAGACACAGTTCCTCAGCATTTCATCTCAGAATAGTGGCAACCAAGTCCCAGGCCTGTGTTCGTTACAAGGCCTTCTCAGCAAGGGGGTTGAGTTGTCAGAGAATTTCGAGGCAGAGATGAGCAGAGAGTGTTTTGAGATAGGAGATCAACATGAATTCACACCGTTTGTGAAGCAGTTTGGGATGGTAGTGTCAGAGGTGCTTGTGGCTGTCCAAAAGCTCAGAAAGACAGAAACATATGTCTCACATGATACTGACAGACCCATTGAAGTGGATTTTGAAATTCTAGGGACAATCCAATTGATGGATTCTGCAATCACCATGCAGATGTCAGCTTTGGATCTAGATCAGATATATGCCTCTCTTATTAGGACTGTATCCTTGGCTGCAGAGACTTTGGATGCCAATGTGATCACTGGCAGTGATGCTCCAATGAATATAGGGAAGCTGTTGGGTTGTATCCATATCCCTGTGGAGATGCTGCAGGCTGCAGGAATGCAGATCTTGAATGACTATGTGGCCCTGCAGAAGACTGTGTCTAAGCTTGGATATATTCTGTCCAATCTATTCAACTCACTGTATACAGAAGGGTTTTGCATCACCAAGGAAGAGGAGAATGGTGAAGCAGGTGGTGAAAAATTTGAGGATGCTGATGGAACAGGAATGGGTGAAGGAGAAGGGAAGAAAGATGTAAGTGATCAAATTGAGGATGAGGACCAGCTGATTGGTACCTCTGAAAAGAATGAAGATGCCCCAACAGCTGATGGTGCAGAGAAGAAGGGCGAAAAAGGTGTAGAGATGGAACAGGATTTTGATGGTGACATGCTTGATCTCAGTGAGGATGAGTCAGATGAGGACGTAGACAAAGAAGAGGATGAAGGGAAATTGGAATCACAGATGGGTGAGACTGGTGAGAAGAGTGAAATTGTTGATGAACAGTTGTGGAATGATGATGACGATGAGAATGATGGAGGACAACATGATGGTAAAGAGAAGTATGAGAAAGAGGCTCCAATTGCAGGTGCAAGTTCTGAGGATCTGGAACTTCGTGCCAAGCAGGAAGAAGAAGATGGAGGTGGTGAAGGAAAAACACCACAGAAGGAGGAGCCTGGAAAGGATTCTGAATCAGCAAAAGCACAAGACATTGAGGAGGAACAGGGGGTGGCAGAAACTGATGAGGCTGGGATGAATCAAGAGGAGGCTTATGAAGACCCAAGTGGGGTAAAACCACGGACTGAAGAAGAACTTGAACTACCAGAGGATTTGAATCTAGATGGTCAAGGGGAGGAGGATGAAGACATGGAAGCTGATGAAGATATGGGAGGTGGTGAGAAAGACTTGGGGGGGGTTGATGCAGCGATGGAGTGTGATGAGCAGGAGGAAATGGATGATGATGAGTCCAAGGGGCTCCCTGATGGAGGAGGCAAAGTTGAAGAGGAGCATGAAGAGAAATCTCAAGACAAAGGTCCAGAAATAGAGCAAGAAGCCAATGTTGAGGAGGAGAAACATGATAATGAGGGGGGAACTAAGTCAAAAGAAGAGAAAAGAGTGGAAGGCAGTGAAACTGTGGATGGGAGTGACCATCATGGAGAAGGTCTCCTGAATGAGAAGGCCATGCCAGAGGCACAAGACATCCCAGCCCCAGATTTCCAGTCAGATTCAAGAGCAAAGGGTGGTGCAGAGGCATCTGCTGCAATATTTGGCAGGAGCGGAGATCAAATGGACATTGGCATCAATGAAGCAGAACAGCAGATGGGGGACACTGAGGCTTTACCAGATCAAACAACATCACAATTGCAACATTCAGCTATTGAAAATAGCAGTGGGGATAAAAGCTCCTGTGTGTCAAACCCTGCTCTGAACTCCAAGGCAACTCCAAGCCTGGACAAATTAGAAGCAAATCCGTACAGAAGACTAGGAGACGCATTGAAGCAGTGGAAGGAGATGGTGCAATTACAGGATGCTAGCTCAGTACCTGATGAGGACATGGTACCAGGAGAAGAATTGCCTCATGGCACAGAGGAAGATAAGGGAATGTATGAGTATGTTCAGAAGGAGGAGAAAGGGGGTGCTCAAGCTCTGGGTGCAGCAACAGACGACCAGCTAGCTGAAAGCCAGAGCCAACAGCAGAGACCCCAAGATGTGGATATGGAGGATACAACCAATGATGAGCCATTGCCACCTAGTCTGGATAAACTACAACTTGAGGAAGAAATAGATGACAAGGATATGGAAGGAGTCCAGGCAACCCAACTTAGCACGAGCTTGAAGAAGGGAAGGTCACTTGATATGAATCAGGCAAGGGTTGAAGAGAACAAAGAAGCTCCCCTGAGTACCACCCTTGAGGAGTCACAGCTTGAGTTTGAGTTGGAACAGCGAACCAAGGGACATGACAGCATTGTCTCCCTTACATCCTTAGCTGGAGGCCCTCAAGTTGATCAGCAGGTGATGAACTCCAACAGCCAACTAGACGTCCAATCCTGGACCGAAGAGGAACTGAGAGATGTCCGGAAAGATTTGGAAGTGAAGCTGAGAGAAGGGGATGGCACTGGAGAGTCTGCAAGAGTGATGTGGCAGAAGTTTGAGCAGTTGACAGTCCGCCTCTCTCAGGAGCTGGCAGAGCAGCTACGCTTGATTCTGGAGCCAACCTTGGCAGCAAAGCTGGAGGGGGACTATCGATCTGGTAAACGTATCAATATGAAGAAAATTATACCCTATGTGGCCAGCCAGTTCCGGAAGGATAAGATATGGCTCCGACGGACCAAGGCCAGTAAACGGCAGTACCAAGTTGTCTTGGCTATTGATGACTCTAGGAGTATGTCAGAGAGTCACTGTGGCCACATTGCATTGGAGGCACTCATTACAATCTGTAGAGCCATGTCACAGTTGGAGATAGGTCAAATGGCAGTGGCAAGTTTTGGAGAGAAAGGGAATGTGCGTCTTTTACATGATTTTGACCAGCCCTTTTCTAGTGAAGCTGGGCTGAACATGGTTTCACAATTCACCTTCCGGCAAGAGAATACCATTGCTGACGAGCCAATGGTCGATTTGCTGCACTATCTGACACACGTGCTAGATTTTGCTGCCAGGCATGCCACAGCACCTTCAGGTCAGAACAATTTGCAACAGCTGGTGCTCATTCTTGCAGATGGGCGCTTTCATGAGAAGGAGAGTTTGAGGAGGTGTGTAAGGGATGCAATGAATCGAAAGCAACTCCTGGCATTTCTTGTGTTGGATAACCCTCAAGAGTCAATTCTGGACATGCAGTCTGTCTCATTCTCAAACGGAGCTCCATCCTTCTCAAAGTATCTTGATGCCTTCCCCTTTCCTTACTACATTCTTCTGCGTGATATTGAAGCACTCCCACGCACTCTGGCCGATCTTTTGCGACAGTGGTTTGAGTTGATGCAGCGGTCAGCTTCATAGTATGTTTTCTGTTACAAATTTGCTGCTTTGGCAAAATGATGACAAACTTGTATATTACCTGTCCTCCAACACTTCAAAGGTGATTCCATGAACAGTTCTCTTGATCATTCTTTCATCATTTCACATTTTCTGCAGTAGAGGAGATTGAGCATTCCAATCTTATAGAAGGCTTTGTTCAATCCTTAAAATTAGAACTAATGCTGGCAAACACATACCCTTTTCAGCTGTGGAAAGATTGACAAATGACCTATCATGGAAGAACTCAATGAGAGCTGGAAGAGCTTTGTCAAATGGGATTGTGATGTTTTGGAGAGCTGGGTTCAGGTGTTGATCTGAACTGATTACTGTAAGGAAAATTCTCACTTCAAGTTGTAGGTGAGGATGTGATTTTGAATGTGAATGCGAGACCCTTTGGGACTGTAATTGCTGTAAGCAAGCTCATGTAAACCCACCATTGTGGATAGATAGAGAGATAGCGTCTGAGATATCCAGGCAGTGTTGAAAACACTTTTTCATGGGATTCTCTTGTCGTCTTACTATCCTGGAGGTGGCAGTAGATAGTAGTTAAGGTTTGAAAATGACCTGAAGCAACTGCAAGACTGTAACTTCTTGCAATTTGTCATATGTAGAATTTAGGGTTGGAGTTCAAAGGCTGAAGGTTTGAGCGTTGAGAAAGATGTTGAGGAAGACCTTGGCTTTGAAAAACTCTTGTCCAACTCTAAACTCCCGATCTATAAAACGCACATAGGGGAAGTTTTCTTGGGAAATTTACCAAAGTAGGGGAAATTCATCATGGAAGATCCTAAGGAACTTCTTGAGGATTTAAAGGACTGACTGAAGTAAAATGTCTGCAATTTTGACTCCATAATACAATTTCATTCACCACAATTGGGGTTGACAATTGGGGAAGTTGGTGTGATCTGGCAAGTTACTGGTGTCATGGGAAGGTGTGAAAAAAGTAAGGAAATAGAGTTGTGCATACAAACTAAGAGTGCAATATGCTTGTGGCCATCTTCTCTAACTACAAAGTCCATACATATGAAATTATTCATGCACAATGTTTTGTCCTATTGTTCCTTAGACTAGGTAGCATGATTGAAATGTGGTGTCAGGAACTTTGTTGTCTATTATTTGTAAGTGTCATGCCAAGAACATCAACACAAGGGATGTGGAAGGGGGAGAAGTGAGATTTGGGACAAGGAAATTTGTCAATTACTATCACCACACTATTGTTACTCTTGTAGAGAATGTGTAAGTGTAACATTAGTGTGCTTTTGAACAACGTGGCCTAAAAATGGAGATGCACACATAAGTTGAAAAGACAATGTTACTGAAGGATCACAAGTTGGAATTGCGAAGCTAGTGTATTGAGGCCATCCCCTACTTCCTTGTGTCATGAAGAGAGGGTTGTATTGGAGGTTTGTGCAAAAGCTTTGGGATAATATGAAAGGACGAAACATTTCACATTCATCTCTTACTACCATCAATTACACAAACCAAAATAAGAAGAAAATTAGTATAATTACAACCAAATTTGGGACATCAAACAACCACAAACTCATATTGAACTTACCATGCTTAGACTTGGAGAGGCATTCGCCTCCTCTTTATAATATACTTTGTAGCTCACTAGATAGGAGTGATGTTTCAATGGCACTTTCCCAAATTTACCAAAAACGAGAATTTCAAAAATTTTGGTTTTTCATTCCCAAATTGAAACTTTGGGACACCATAACCTTTCTCAAAATGTATATAATGAGTTGAGTTAAAGCTATATTTTGTAAAACTTTTGAAAATATAATGTTTCGATTCCATATCAAGCTCTTGATTAAAACATGAATTGGTACTCCAAATAACACTTTAAGTGAATAGGCGTTAAATTTTGCATTCTCATTGTCATTCTCCAAGTGGCCATAACTTCTAACTAAAAGTTTTTATTTGACAGTGCAAGCTTATCACATTGTAGCTCACATTGCCACCTTTTTCACAGATTTAAAGATCATTTGATTCTCCAAGTCTTGCCCCAAAAATCTTGAAATTTCACAAGAGTTCAAATTGCCAAAGTGAAAGGGTTGAAGGTTTCTCCCTTGCAATAACACACATGTCCGACTCACACTAGGAGTGTCTTTGAGCCAAGTCAAGGTTTGTGTTTATTTTTTTACTTTGTTTTGTTTCAATGTTGGTTGTGACACTTGAGCCCAAAGTTAGGGTCATGACAAATTAAGCAAATGATCATATTGTGATTAATGAAAAGATACTTAACATCATCATGGGAAGTTTGACATGGATTTTATTCCCCCAAAGAATCCTTACATATATTACATGTAAATAAATCATTATTCTCAACTAATGTTTTTTTTTTCAATTTTGTGATGTAGCCACACTAGCAATTGTCCTAGGAAGATTTAGCTAGGTTTGGTTATAGGACATATGGGAAGCTAAATGTTTTTATAATTATAACCCTACTACTTTTTAGCTACATGTAGGACCACATAGTCTAAATGTGGTGAATTTAGCTTTCTTCACTACTTTTTTAGCAAAAAAATTGAAATTTCTCTCACAAA
>Ga0116228_10000914_pt1 | contig 23769 bp, 20 predicted proteins | sample S1TSphfallax_2_FD_89694 | JGI IMG/M metagenome (GOLD analysis project Ga0116228, IMG submission 89694) | Host-associated microbial communities from peat moss isolated from Minnesota, USA - S1T2_Fc - Sphagnum fallax MG | ecosystem: Host-associated > Plants > Peat moss > Unclassified | place...
ACAGTTGGGTCAGTTCTCTTCAGTGACAACATCCGATCTGGAGCATCACAAATGAAACACAAAACAAAACAGACATTGTCTGAGATTCTAAGGCCACAAACTGAGTTGCACATAAACTATTCAGGTGTTAGTTAATAAGAACAGCTCTCCAAGAATGTCAAGACTTCATTCAAGCAACTTTGCAGGAAGTCTATTCTGGACATATGAAGCTTGCCCAGACAAACTTTGTTGAGAAGTGTTTTAGGAGCAACTACAACCTTTGAGAACGTGCAATGTACACAACAATCTGAAGGGTGCTCACCAAAGGGCTGCAACAATGAGGCAGGGACAGATGCTACTGGTCGGTGGAAGTACCATCCTACTAATCCCAAATACACCACACCCTGCAAACAACCTGTCTGTGTGAGACTTCTGTTCGGCCAATTGTCATCAACTAAGTCATTCTATCCATTGTCCTATTAGCAAACTGCCAATGTAATTTACTGTGCTTGATGAACTCTACCCTTCACCCCAAAAGTAACAGAAAAAGATCACAGAATTCCAGCAACACACGGCTAAGGTTGTGCAAATGCAGCACAAGTGTACAAGCAAATGAAAGAAAGGGAGCTGCATTCCTTGTTCATGCTCTCCAAAGAGAGCATTACAAGGCTGTTGAAGAGGAACTATCCTAACCAGACTGAACAATGTAGCCTTTGTGGTGAGCAAAGAGTGGTGAGACAGAGGGAGAAGAAGAGTACATTCAACAATCTTGGTAAAGTTGCGTGTAGAGTCAGCTGGCTCCATGGTTTATGAGATACTGACTGCCTCACTGACAAGCCCAGATGTTAGCCTCCAGAATTGAATCTCTCATGTCTCCAACAACACTGCCGCAGAAACCTTATTCATCTCTCTATCAATCAGTTTTGTGAAAATCCAGCTTTTGTCACCCATCACACGAATGGTTCCATGGCAGAAAGGCTAAATTTTGTACACAATGATAATGCCTTCTCATTCCAAAGAGAGTGAATCACAGATATATGGCAATAAGACAACTTCTCACTACTAGTATGCAACCCAATCAAAAGAGATCAGATCAACATACATTCAGAAAGTTGCTTCTCTTTCAGGGCTGCAGCTCGTCTCAACTTGGCAGACTTCGCAAACGTTGATGGCCTGGGAAGAGAAATTGCTTCAATCAGTCAGTCAGGTAAAATATACAAAACACTAGAAGAAATAAAGATGTCAATGCCACCACACGGAGATGTCATGTCGCAATGCAGGAGGAGCAAGCCACATTATTACATTACAGGAACTTCAAATGATACAACATTACAGCTCATTCTTTGATGATACAACATACCAGGTACCCATCCTTTTGATGGGCCCACATCTTCAACATGTGTGGAGATAATGAGCTATCAGATGATGCATAGAACAAACAACGGCATGAACCTTGGAAGGACAGAAAGCCCAAAAAAAAAACTCACGTGGATAGGGCATCTGCCTCCCGAAGAAGCTCTTTGATTTCTCGCACCAATTCAGCCTCCTGCGGTGCCATCCTCTTCTTCTGCAATCAAAATCATGTTGTCCATAACATCAGAACAACCACAAGAAGTAGTAGGGTTTGGAGAGCAAGAATGGTGAAACCCTACTTACCGGCAACAGATGTGTGCATACTCGCAGCAAAACCTGCACGGCAAAGACTGAGAGGAAAATGAAGAGCGCCATAGGAGGAGGCGGAGCTAAGGAAGAAGAAGTCCTGGCGTCCACAGCCATTTTGCTCTTGCTTTCAGGAACACAAGATTGTCTTTACAATGCTGTTGCCTTTGCACTTGAATGAAATGCTCACCGACAAACTGAAAAAGGAGGACGAAACCGAATGAAGAGCAGCAGAAGAAGCACGAGAGAAGACAACAACAGCAACAAAAAGATGAAGAAGAACGAGAAGGAGAACAAGAATCCGAATCCAGTCAAGCGGAGCAGAAACGATACAGCAGAAGAAGAGGAGGAGGAGGAGGAGGAAACAAACGAGGGGAAGAAGACGAAGAAGAGGTTAGAGAAAGTGCACAGTACTGCATTAAGAGAATTCAAAAACGGCGAAAGAAGAAGACGGAAATCCGAAGAAATCTGGAAGAAAAACCGAAGAGAAGAAAGAGATTGTGTGAGGAGAGCAAGTACCTTGAGCGAGAGAAGAGGGGAAGAGAAGGTGAGAGTTTTGGACGGCGACAGGGAAGAGGGAGAAGAAGAGGAGAAGAAGCAGCAGCGGCCGGCTAGCAACGCGCGCCACTAGTGTGTCTCCTATCGTTTGCCGGCAAAGAGGTCCCCACAAAGTACGGGCGTTGCGCTGTTGAGAGTGGAGCATGGAAAACAGCGCAGACACAAGGTCGCGCTTTATCCTCAAGAGAGTCTCCTCTGTCTGTTCGGGAGTATCTTGAAAGGATTTTGTGCAAGCAGTTTTCTAAGTTCTGCAAGAGTTGGAAGCCTGCCGCTGCTGTTGCCTTGGGTTGGGGGGGGGAAAGGATCTAAAGGTCGCTGCTTTTCTTCTTTCGAAGAAGGGACCCAATTCTCAGTCCAGGAGCAACGGTAGTAGTAGAAGAAGAAGAAAGCTGCGGCGATGGGAGACGACGACGCAGCAGCAGTAGCTGCTGCTTCGGAAAGGTTTGCTGGCGCCATGGATAATTTGATTCTACTGGCAGACACCATGCAACAGGCGGCAGCTGTGCTGTCCTCGGGGGACGAAGAAGAAACCTCAAGAACCTCCTCCTCCTCCTCCTCATCATCCTCGTTCATGAGTGTTGTTCCTCTGGGAAACGTGGTATGTGACATCTCCCAGTCTATCTCGTCTGTCTGTCAGAGAAATGAGCACAGCAACAACAACATATGAAGCCCTTTAGTTCTAGAAGATAGAATCTGTCATTTGAGAAGCTCAAATGGGGAAGATTGTTGCTGAATTCCATGCAGCTGAATTGCCATAAGCAGCAAGAGAGTGGGCAAAAAGAAAGTGCAGTCCAGTGCTTTCTTTCTTTCTCTCTTCTTCTCATGTTGCTCACACAGTCTCTAACCCTGCTGCTGAATTCTTTGGCATTGCAATTTGGTATTTCAGGGTGCGGGAAAGTCAGCAGTGCTCAATAGCCTTGTAGGTCATCCAGTTCTGGTAAGTGTGCATGTTTCACAGTCACACCCATTTCATGCACTGCACACATTCAGAAGGACCTAATTTTCTTCTTCTTCTTCCTCTGATATTGCTCACTGTCATTCTCTGGGCATGAGAAGTCATATGTAGTTGTTGATCTATCTTGTTTGATTTCCTTGGGTCTTGTGTTGTTGTGTCGGTCTCTCTCTTTCTCTGAGATTTCTGTTTTCTGTTTGATCTGATTCTATGGGTGCCCACACAATGTTCATGAATCTAGGGTTTATGCTACTGGATAAAAGAAAGAACTTGATTGTTGTGCTTGCAATGTCCATTTATTACAGCCAACAGGAGAGAATGGTGCAACACGTGTACCCATTGTCATTGAAATGGAGCGGGACAAGCCTGGTAGCAACAGAGGCTTGTGTGTTGTCCTTGAGGGACGGACACAAACTGTGTCTGCGAGTAAGTGCTATTCATTTGAGTGAGTGAGTTCATTTCATCAGGTTGAACTCAGAATCACAAGTGCTGTAAAAGCTCATGGGTGTCACAGGTGAGCTTCTGCACTCACTGCAGTGGATCAAGTCTTGGCCTGAGTAATTTTCTGGTCTGTTGGGTCCTCCAATTGCAATTTCCCTTCTAGACCAGGGGTAGGGACGATTTGCATATTGGAGCTTTTTCGTCCATATCTTCTTTTTGTCTATCATTAAACCAAGTTTTGGGATCATGCAATTTGTGTAGGTGATGTACGCCATTCACTTCAAAGCAGATTGAAGACTGCAGGTTCGAATGGTGGTAGAACTGATGTGATCCGTCTTGCCCTTCGTTCTGGAACTGGTATGTGAGCATGTACCCTATTTTTTTTTATTGTGGGGTTAGAATCCACTAGGCTTCACTTGCATGGGTCTGTAGGGTTGCACATCTTCAGCACATTGCGGGCTAGAGACAATCTAAACATAACTCCTGAAAAGGGGGATGTGCCATTCATTATGTTGGATATTGTTGCAGTTTTCATCTCATGGATTCATTTGTACTGACTGACTGAGTTTGTTGTTGCTATTCCTGTGCAGCCCCGCCATTGAGGTTGATTGATCTTCCTGGACTTGATTCGCATTCATCAGCAGAGAATTCTCCTGTAAGTACAATATACCGATGCTGCTTTACCATTCTTTCCCTAAGAGCAACTCCACTGGTGCTCAGTATGTGACCCTGCAAATTAAAATTGGATGATGTAAAGTCAAAACATGCCGGTTTGGCTCAGCAAAATGGTTTTGGACCTGCATTTTTGCACAGTTTGCTTAGGCTGGTGAAAGGCACAGCAAAGCCTAACACCTCCTGTTGATTGGCTGGATAGTTTGATTGGCCCAAGTGGGTTGCTATCAGCAGTCTCCCACCTATTTGCAGTCCCAGTTTTAGTTTTATGGGTAGGGTTGGGAAAAAAGTGAATAACTAAATTTGGACGTGAGAAATACTTTTGTAGGGTCACATACTGAGCACCACTGGAGATGCTCTAAGATATGTACCCTGGAAGAAATTTGCATCATGCAAGTGTATGACCCATCTATCTAGTTGCTTATTTTTAGCCTGACTTTCTGCTGCCTCCTTGCTTATGTATGTGTGTAGGTTCACGATTTTGCTGAAAATAATGATTCTATACTCCTGGTAGTAATACCAGCACCCTCGTGTCGAGATGTTTCAGCTTCTCAAGCATTGAAGTTGGCTCAAAACCTAGATCCTGATGGTAAGTCAAATCTTCCACACTTTGCATGTTCTGGGTGGGTAAAACAAAGTTTCTCTTATGTTATTGGGATATAAAAGTCCCACTGATGGGACAGGGATCCAGTCTTCATCCAGAGCAGAGAACTGGTTTGAGCTGCTTCTTTGGGCACACTAATGCATCATCATCAGAAGGCCTTCCTGCTGAACATGATGAACAGTAAGATTTGATATGGGATTTCTGCAGGAACAAGGACAGTAGGTGTGATAAGTAAAGTGGATCAGGCAGCAACTGATCAAAGGAGCTTAGCTGCCGTGCAAGCACTTCTTTCAGGGCAAGGTCCATCTATTACGTTGGACATTCCTTGGGTTGCATTGATTGGCCAATCCATCTCCATTGCTGCAGCTCATTCCGGTTCTGGTAGAATTGAGGATTCTTTAGAAACAGCTTGGAGGGCAGAGATGGACTCTTTGAAAGCTATTTTGAATGGGGTGTCTCTGTCAAAGCTTGGAAGGATAGCTCTTGTTGAAACTCTTGCACAGCAGATCCGAAAGAGGCTTAAACAACATCTTCCGACTGTCCTCTCTGGGTATGTCCTGGCCTGACTTTTCTGCAATTTCTGGATATATGGAAGAGATGTGAAAGAATAACTATTTAGAGCAACAGAATCTTTTCAAAACATACATACACAAGTTCTAATGTCAATTGTAACCTAGTGGGTTTACTGCTCTGCCAGACTGGAGGGAAGATCACAGATGGTAGAGCAGGAGTTGGTAAGGTTAGGAGAGCAAAGGGTGCAGACTTCTGAAGGAACAAGGGCAATTGCATTAGAGCTTTGCCGTGAGTTTGAGGACAAGTTTCTACAACATATTGATACTGGAGAAGTAAGCAGCTCCAGTTATTGCTGTCTGGATTTCAATTGTAATTTCAGTAGGACTGGGCTTCAACGGAAGTGCTTATCATGCATCTGATCAGTGCATCATGTGTGATTTCCACAGGGAACTGGTTGGAAAGTAGTTGCGAGTTTTGAATCAATACTTCCCAAAAGAATTAAAGGACTTCCACTGGATAGTATGTTTGAGATGAGCAGTATTAAGAAGGTAAAGTGGGTGGGCAAGTTGACCACTCTTTTGGCCTCTGTGATCACTTGCCTGAGTTGCTTGTTTGCCTTTGAAAATTCATAATTTTTTGTTGCTGCAGGTTCTGAGTTTCTCTTTGCTGTGTATCAGTTGGTCCTTGAAGCTGATGGGTACCAACCATATCTTTTCTCGCCTGAGAAGGGTCTGAGAGCTCTTATTCGGAAAGCACTGGATCTGGCCAAGGACCCTGCAAAAATTTGTGTAGATGAGGTATTTCCATCACAAGTCTTGAAAGTTACGTGTAGATTAGTATATTCACACCTTTTGACATATGGAGTTCATATTTCTACTCTAAAGGTTGAAACCTCTTTGGTGGTTTAACTGATGTGAAAGATGTGTGTTTTGGGACAGGTACATCGTATTCTTGTTGACATAGTGTCAACTGCTGCATCAGCAACTCCTGGGTTGGGCAGATATCCACCTCTAAAGAGAGAGGTATCTTTTATGGCTTTCATGTCTGCCACAGCAATGTAAAAACCTGCCCAAATTTTTGTAGTGTATTTAGACAACCATTGTCAGGTGCAAAAACTCAGCAACAATCTTCCAGGATCTTATGAAATGGAAGAAATCTTCTGCACTGGAAGTGCAAATCTTCTGAAAATTAGGGCAGGTTTTTATGCCAGAGAAGAGTAGGGCCCTTGGCTCTTCCCTGTTTTTCAGTGCCCATGACTCAGGCTACCACAAAACTCCTATACAGATTTCAGCAGATGAGGTGAATCAACATTTACGTGCAATGATATTAACAGGAGAGCATAAGCCTAGTTAGGATAGAGCCCACTTTTCACCCTATCACCGCGATCTGATGTGCATGTGCTAATGCTGCTGAAGTAAATTTAGCAAGTGGGTTCTCTATACAACCCCTAGACTTGTAATGTACAGGTATGAACTCGACCCATGTATGTTTGTTTTAGATTCTGACTTTGTTGGATGGGTTGTATGATGATGGGTTGTATAATGTTCTTGCAGATTGTTGCCATTGCCAGTGCTTCATTGGACAAGTATTGTGTGGAGTCCAAGAAAATGGTGATTGCACTTGTCGACATGGAGCGTTCATTTATTCCTCCACAGCACTTCATCAGACTTGTTCAGCGCAGGTGAACCTATGTATAGAGTTTAGCACTTTCACACTTTCCTGTGTCTTGACTTCCTTTTTTGTGTACTGATGTCATCCAAGTCTTTCATTCCTCCCATGTAGTTGATAGTGCATGTGGAGATGTAAAGAGACATGGAGCTCATGGTGATTATTAGGAGCATTTGTTTCTAACCCATCAGACTTATTGGATGTTTCCAGGTTGGATAGGCTGCGAAGAGAAGATGAACTCAAGAATCGAGGTTCAAAGAAGGCACAGGATGTAGAGCAATCGCTGTTGAGCAGAGTAGGTTTCATTTGCCTTGCATCTTGTGGGTAGGTAGATATGCTGCAAGGTTGCCAAAACATTTCATCTGTCACCACTGGGTTTTCTGCTAACAGACAGGTTCTGATAGTTGCTGGTGTGAAGGCCTGCCTTGTTAATTGATCTGAATTCCTTGGCATTTTGTCTGTGTTTTCCACAGGCAACTGCTCCAACAAATCCAGCTGGGACTGGAGGAAGCTTGAAGTCTATCAAAGATATGGACGGAAAGGATGTACCTTCAACCTTACAGACCATTGGTGACCACTCAGCAGGTTGAGCCTCGTTCCTTTTTTGTAGACTTCATTGTGACTGGCATAAATTTGTGCAGTATTTTAGAAATGCTAAAGCAGCATATGTAAAGAGTTTTTTTTTATTGAAATTTTTCCTCCTAAGGTCCCTTTTAGCCAATCAAATTCTGAAATCAAATTTTGCCTGGTGTGTCAAACAGGCTATTTACTGAAGAGAAGTGCAAAGAATGGTGATTGGAACAAGCGCTGGTTTGTCCTGAATGAGAAGACTCATCGGGTGAGTCTTTAGGGTTTAGGGTTTAATGTTCAGGGTTCAGGAATGCCTGTTGATTTTTGGGTCTCATCTAAAGAGGTAATCACAAGATGTGCAAAATATGGTGGTTGCGGGAGCTGCGTTTTGCTTGTACTCAATCAGCACAATGCCTGGATGGAATTCACTACCTTGCAGTATCTGGAAAAATGGGTTTCCATTGTCTTTGAAAGAGCTAACCATATGGTCTTATTTTGTATTTCACATGCAGTTGTCCTACACAGAGAAGCCAGAAGACAGGAACTTCCATGGGGTTATTACCTTAGATGTATGTATTACCAACACTTTTGGAATTTCAGAAATGTCTGGCTTTTTGAGCTTTTACTACAGCTACACCAAAACATATGAGTAGAATGGCATGTCAAAAGAGCGTCTTTTGTAAACTGCTGAAATTTTCCTTAGTGCTGTTTCTTACAGCAGTTCTGATTAGCATTCTGGAAACACAAATGAATAGCACCAGCATTGAAGAGTGACATACTTATGGGATTGGGTTTATTGGACATAGGAATGTGTTCTTGAAGATGCACCTGAGAAGGAGGATGGTGCTGATGATGGTCCTCCACCTTCAAAATCATCATCCAAGAGCAAAAAGTCATCAAATGCACAGGAGAAGGAGGACCCAACTGCTATGCTGGTGTTCAGAGTCAGTCATAAAGTACCCTATAAGACTGTTCTGGAAGGTAAAAGCATCAAAATGCTGCATTTGGTTGCAAAAGATACTCCACAAACTTTATCATAGTATATATTGTCCCAGTGTAATCACTTCTTTTCTCATATAACTTGTTGCAATTCTGGATCTCATAGTCAGAGCAAGATTGTGTCCTAATAGTAACACTAGCAAAACCAGTTTGAGTATTCAACATATGTTTGTGTTGGGTGGGGTAGCTCAACATTCTGTTGTACTCAAGGCTGAAAACATGGCGGAGAAACTGGAATGGATGGGGAAGCTCAGGAGTTGTATGGAATCCCAAAAGGGATCCTCAACCAAGAAGGAATCTGACAACAGCTCAACTCACCTAGGAACATCAGATGGTGCTGTGGTAAGTCCAAATATCTTCTCCTTAATGTATGGAAGGTTTAAATTACAAGGGCTTGTCACATAAGTTTCTCACTACATACACTGTTGAGGCAATCCGAACTGTTATCAGATTCCTTCTTGTTAGAGTATCCCTTGTGGTGTTGCATTCACAGGTGATGTGTTTGTTCTGATGGGTAGCAGTAGTGTCATCCTTGTTTTCCATTTCTTTTGAGTTCTTTTTGCAAATGTGTGAACAATGGCCACCCTCCCTCCTTCCGTAGTTGTGGGGCCATGCAAAAGCATACTGACTGAGCTCAATGGGCCTGTCCACAGGATACAGGAATAGTGCGGAGACCAGTAGACCCAGAGGAAGAGTTAAGGCTTATGGCTCAAGAAGTGAGAGACTATGTTGAAGCTGTGCTTAACAGCCTTGCAGCAAACATTCCCAAAGTGAGTACCAGTATTGCTGGAAGCTTGCTCCCCTTTTCCTTTTGAGCCAACTCTGCATCCACTTCCAGTTCAACAGATCACGCCAGGCTAACTCCTGTCACCAGCACATCAATTCCATGGGTGATATGCAAGTTTGTGTTTGCCATATCAGCAGGAAGATTTCCTTTTCTGCAGTACTCTCTTTTGCTTAATGTTGGTGCGTGATGATATGGTTTTGCAGGCTGTGGTGCTTTGTCAAGTTGAAAGAGCTAAGGATGCAATGTTGAATCAGCTATATAGCTCCATAAGGTTTTTGCCTGTGGGTCCACCCTGTGCATTGTGTTATTCCTTCCTATAACAGCAATAACTCAAAATTACTTACTCAGCTTTGAGTACCATGCAGCTTACAGTTCTTCTTATCATTTGTTCACCATTCTTGTCATAGATCTCATGCTGAAGCTCTGAACTCACCAATGGGTCAACAATATATTTTGCGCGGTGTTATCAAGATGGCAGTTCTGCTGTTGTTTGTTTGCACCTCTTGAATGTTGTTGTGGCATACTGGGGTTTTGGGGTTTACAGTGCCCATTCTACAGGAAGGATTGAAGAACTCTTGCAGGAGGATCTAGAGGTGAAGAGACGTCGTGAGCAGTGTCAAAAGCAAGCTGCAGCTTTGAGCAAGCTGACTCGGCAGCTCAGCATGCAGGAAGCTCATGCATCCTCAGGCCCCCCAGGATTCAGTGACTCTGGTAAGATTTTGATCTAGAGCTCACTTTGTAGGTTTGCAACACTTTCTGGAATTGGGATTACAAGCAGTGATGCAAAACTGCTGCTGATAAAGTTGATACAATGGGGGTTTTTTTTTTTCACTGAGCAGGAACAACAGGAGGACCTGCTGAGACAGGGGACTGGCGCACTGCCTTTGAGGAGGCAGCCACAATTCAATCCTCATCATACAACTACTCTTAACTCCCCACAACCATCTCCAAGGTCACCTTCCCCATCCATGAATGGGCAACCACCTTCCAGAAACAGCAGTTATAGTGACCTGGAAGAAAATGATGACACTGGGATCATAAGCCGACGCATTCCCGGAAGAGCTGCTCCACCACCTCCCCCTTCCATGTATAAATACTAGATGCATAACAAAGGTGTTCTTATAACCAACAGCAAGTTGTTGCCCTTGAATTCAGGTGCTCTCTCATCACACTTTCAATTGTCACTCTATCTTGTAGGATCCATGCATGATGTAATTATTATTCTTTCCCCAAAAGCATTGCAGTATCACTGTGATTAAGGTAGAGTTCTGTAGTCTATTCAACCTTTATACCATCTAGGAGGGATTGATGATCTTAGCTAGTTGGTTTCACCACCTTCTGAAGATTGAAGCAACCCTCTTTCATGTGTCAATCGCTTGTAGAAGCCCCCTTTAGGCATTATTTTTTTTGTCATTCTCAAGACCCATGGATTCTTACATCAGTCAAGAATAGCTTTACAATTTCCCTTCAATTTTTGTGACGAAGAATTGCTCAAGATGGATCCGATTTCTGTTTGCTATAGCTTCTTGTGTTCTTGGCATCATCAGGCTGCTGTAAAACCTTGAAGCTTTCCTATTGATTTTGCCAGAAGTCTTCATTATAATGGTCCCTCCTCTTTCTGTTCTTCCTCTCACCACAGAACCAAAACAGCTTGAGCTATGGGGTTGCAATCTGCACAGCTCAATCTATCATGCAACCTTGATTTTCTTAAATTTGTACTGACTATAAACAATAGATAATGAGCAGTTGTGGTATTTTTAATAAATTAGGCACATGAAAATCATTTATAACAAAAACAATACAATTGAAAATATAGACAAATATGTATTCTCATTTATTTGGAAGATTACACAGCGCAGAGTGAGTGATCATTTAAAGCTATTCGAAACTTTTGTTATGAGCTATGTCTCTCAAGTGCAAACCACCATTGTGATCTGTGTTAATTTTTTCAACAAGTTTTGTCACTTTTAAAGGAAATTTTTTGTAGTGTAAATTTGACTAATTCTGCTGAACTTTCAGAAAATTTCACCAATTTTTCAATATCCAAGACTGGGAAAAATTAAAAACGATGATTCATGACTAGCTCTTCCAATTCCTTGCAGAAATGTGAAGGAAATTGTAAGTATATAAATACTAATGACAGATTTGAGTAATGCAAAATAATAAACATGTAACAAATAGAAAACTCTTGACAAAAAATCAAGGTTTTGTATTGAATCTTCCGGCCTTGGAGCCAAATGGATAGTAGCCATGTCAATAAGTCATTATTCCAATTGGGTGATCCTAGTTATCATTCATGCCTTGGTCTACAAGACCTCTATATCCTTGACCTTTATTTAGGTTATTCTTCGTTTTTTTTTTCCAACCTTTTCCTTTTTGGGTAACACCATTCCCACAACCCTAACCACCATGATTGTCACAATTCAAATTTGGTTGTAATTTAAGATGCACATCATAAGAATGTGTTATGTCATGACCCAACTTGCTACAATGTTCATATTGTAATTGCACATTTTGGATAGGTAAGCTTGTCCCTTTCCCTTTTGTGCACAATCCCTTTTCAAGTGCTTCTCTCCACATGTTTAGTAATTCACATTCAATTGTTGTTATCCTGATAATGATGCCAATGGTGTTTAATTTCTTCTTGAAAACTCTTTAAACTTTTGTGAAACAACTTTATTTACTATTGTTGAGTCTATGGTTGAGATGGTTAAGTGCATTGGTTGTCCTTAATGAAACAAACCATCACCGCCTTTTTTTCCACCATGTTCAACTCAATCCTTTCAACTAATAGACACACATTTGCCAAGGTAGGTTGACAAGCTTATAGTAGATTTGCATCATGCACTTTTTGTTTAAGCTATTTTCCCAAAATCCCATACCAAAATTGAATATCTTGAACCTTCATGATTCCTTGAATCGCAATAATTGACCTCCGCATATGTGTCTATGCTTCGTGCAAATTTTCATTGGTTTTGTGTTGAAACTCCTACAAATTCCATAACTTTTCCATTCGTACCCCTTGGTAATTTCATTTCAACTCATGGAATAATTTCACTATGAGTTTAAATGTAAGCAGGGTCATTGCCCACTAGTCAAAAAAACAACCCGGTACTTTCACTTTTCAAACTTCCACCTAAATTTGATGGAATTACATTTGGGACAACAATGTCCCAAGTGATTGAAACATATTTTGACAACTAATATAACTGTCATTTTAAAATTTGCACCTCATGGGTCAATTTAAACTCATGATAATCATCCCTTTCGTGTGATAAAAAATATGAATAGCTATGGATTATACATTTGTTACATATCACACCAATTATACAATTCTTAGACAAAACCATGAAACTCAATGGTGCCCACCACCTTAGAGTACCAATGTGACCCCTTGGTGGCTTCATAAACCTCTTCCATGTGCCTCAACAATGGTGTGATGATAGGAATCAAAATTGTGTGAAAATTTGAATCGAAAGACTCCCTTTCCAATGATGTTAAAGGTATTAGTGGCTTACATTACACACCATGTTCAGTGTATCCATTGGTGCCACTCAAAATACCCCTTGTTCCAAAATTTGTGGTCCTTTAAAACATTAAAACATGTTTAAAAAACAACATGTTATATTTTAAATCCATAGTGAACATTGTTTAATTTATGTATTAGTTGGGAGATTTTTAAAAAGATGATAAAAGAAAATGTTCATGATGTTGTTAATGGCATCAATTCCTTTGAAGACAGTATTGATGTCATTCAAATTAATCATAATTTTTTCATTTCCAAAACAAAATTTATACATTTGCCCTTTAACCACCCTTACATTTTTTACAATGTATTTTTAATTATTAATCACCTTACACACCAACAACACACCCCTAATGATGTGTTTGAATAAAATGTCTTAGATATTGATGAACAATGTGATTAAATAGGCCCTAAAATGTGTCTTAAAAAATTCCCATAAATTCCCTAAAGGATGTTTTCAAAAAAAGTACATGGAGAATTTCACCAAAAAAGCTTTTTGGAAAAACTTTTTGAAACAAGTACCCGAGGAAACTCCTCAAAAACTAGTTCCATAGTGATCTACTCCTTGGGGAATTCCTTAAAGTTAGCTCATTGAAAAACATCTTTGAATTAGTTTGTTGGGGAACTCCCATAAATTAACTCCCTAAAGAATTACTTAAAAAAAATTAATGTGGAAATTTCCCATGGAATTATTTTATGGAAAATACTTGGAGATTCACAATAAATGGTTCCCAACGGAAAGGGATGGAACATAAAATAAAATGATTTTTTTTATTCAAATGATGTTTTAAATTGCAAGTTTATGTTGAAAGCTTTAGAAAAAATATCCATTCCTATGCTAATTGTTGGGCTCTAGGTGTTAATAGGGGCTTTTTACCTTAGGGGTTTTCCTTTTGTCCTCAACAAGTGTAATATCCCCTTGGTTCTTTGTGAGATATGGTTCAACTCATGCATTTTATTTTTCCTTTGTATCTTTGAAAATATGTATTTTTGAAAACTTTGATTGTTGTCAAAATGACCTTTTCCCCTTTGCAAGTTCAAGGTTCACAAGTGAAAACGCATTAAGGGTGAACCATTTTTCACCAAAAAAGGTGATGTATAATGAATATCATAATATGTAATAAGCTAAAATCTTAATGACATCCTTTGATTATCCTAAACAAAAACAAGAAAAATTTAGAATTTGCATGACAACATTTTGGAATTCAAAGTTCAATTTGAGTCAAAATTAATTTTGATCCAACGATTAGATGAAAAACATTAGATAAAAGGAATGTACAACTTATAGTTTTTCAATAGCCATAAGGTCTCATGTTCGTGGTTCATAAAACATTACCAAACAAAAAAAAACTAAAAAAATAATGCAATGCCCATCTATAAAATTTCCTCTTTGATATGGTAGTGGTTTTTTCCTAAAAAGAAGGGAATATTATGGATTTTTTTATTAAAAAAATGTAAAAGAACACATTTTTTGAATGAAATTTCATCCAAAAACTTTAAATTTCTAAATGGTCATAGATTTAATTGATGTATATCAATATCATACATCAGAAAAAATTCATCCAAGAATTGCACCCACAACCTTAGTTTTAAAGTATATATGCAATTTTTCAAACTCTATGAGAGATATTATTTTGTCACAAATATATTCCATATGTTTAGAATTTTTATTTTTGTTGGATTTTTAAAGTAATTGATTAGATTAAGTCTAAAATTAATCAAAAATATACTTTAAACAAATTAAAAAATCCAAAATGTGATGTCCATATATTACCCAAAAAAATATTTGTGCAAAGATTATACTTGTGACTACAATTTTTGAGGGGCTTAATGTGCTTTCACCCCTCCCCTTAAGGACTTAGTTTGTTGGCTTTTAAACTTGGGCCTTTCATTTGTCCACACAATATCCTTCCCATCATCATCTTTTATAATTTTCCATTTGCTTTTCCCTTTTGCATCCTTGTGTACATTAAGTACTTGGGCGAGTGGTGACATTGCAACCTCAAGAAATTCTTGTGTGGGTGATTCATGGGCCTTTTGAATAACAACATCCAAAATAATCAAAACATTTTAATTTGGTGGCCATTTTAAAAAAATGGTTAGTTTCAAAAATCTTGTTGGTCTGCACTGAATATTTGGCCCAATCACTATCTTGGTTTCATTTCCATGTGTTTCATATTGATTGGTGCCCATTGATATTGTTGCAAGATCTTTTTAAAACTTGCTTACAATCATGGGCTTGCTTTTTGTTGATTGCAATGGTGCATTAAATTGCACAACCTTTTGAAAAGTTGGGCCACTTGGTGTGGTGTTAAACAACAAGGCACTAGAGACATCATCCTTTATGAATGGGTGAAAATGATATAATGAAACCTCCTTGATAAAATCCCCTTAAAACAAAGGGTTTAATATGGGTTCCATAACTTGTTCAACTTTGGAAGCTCCCTTAAGGATGATAATTGATTCATGAACAAGTATTTCCCTAACATGCTCTTTGAGCATAACATAGATCTTGGTTTTCTCATAGCCTTTTCTTTAACTATTATTTTTTAAGCCAATTCCTAGGCCATTGTGTCATTAGCCAACTCCTTGGCCACTATGTCTTTAATTAGCTCCTAAGCTTTGTGTTTTCGAATGACTATTGGGCCATTGGTTCCCTAGTAGGCTCCATGGCAATGGCCTCCCTAACCTTCTCGCGAACAATTTCCTCCTTTGTGATTTCCTTGAAGATGTTATATTTGGTCTTTTCTCCAATTGTTTTATTCTTTTCCTTAACCTTGTCCTTAGAAATGTCCTCCCCAATATTTTTTATAGTAGCATCTTTTTGAATATTTTCATTAGCAACCATGAAAGCCATTGAATATGTACATGTGACATTATGATATATTGTCCCCTTTAGTTAAGCTTAAAGATGGACATGTGTTTTTAGCAAGTTCAATTTTTGCATTTCTTACCATCTCAACCATAGAAGAAAGGTCATTGCTGACATTTGTTTCTTGGAAAAGGCTAGTAATATAAAAACCTAATCTCCAAACTATAATCAAAGTTACACCATATTTGGGTCATGATGTCATCATGAATGGTTTCCATCATTTCTATGTTGGTGGTAATATTTTCCTTATCATCCTTCTCTAGGTTGGGACCTTCAACAAGCTTCAATTCTACGTCTAGGGTTTTCCTTGGCCACATCCCTTTCCACTTCCTTTTCTAAAAGATGTATATGCATTTCCATTTTGTCTTGTTGGCCCTCCCTAAAGGATGATGTTAAATGAGATCCACTACCCTCAACATGTTGTATTGGGGGCATCAATCTACATCCCTTTTGGGTGATGTTGAGCTGCAATGGCATCTGTCTCCCAAATGTTTCCTTGGCATTGGGTTATTTCATAGTATGATAGATCATGATCTAGTTCAACTTCAAAGAGATTGTATCCATCAAGGCTCTTGGTATAATGTGAAAACAACTTTGTAAAGCATTGCGATATAATCGGTTTGGACATAAGGGGCAATTGTAGATGAATGGATGGTGGGGTTGGGCATTTGGCGGATAAGTCTATTCTAAATGTTTGTTTGAAAGTTGTGTCATGGCTTTTATTACAACATTCACATGTTCCCACAAAATAGGGTTGTGAGTAGTATTGAAATCCATGCATTGCAAGTATGCATGTAAATTCATCACATTATGATGAATTTTTTTGAGAACAAACCACAAGAATACAAAGGAGACATTTGGATCTTGGCAAAAGCCTTGAAAAGGCAAAACAATCTCCCTAAGCTAGGTAGATGAAACCTTCCTGAAAGATCTCAAATAGAAACTTTATCCTTGAAAACAATGCCAATTGAAATATCTCATGTCAAAATTTGTATGTAAACAATAATGATGTTTCCTTAGCAATTTGAAGATATTGAGGAAATCAAACTTTCCATTTTTTTCTACATTCAATTTTCCCTTGGAGATAAAAAGATTTAAAACTCAACACAAGTTGAAACTAATTTAATTTTTTTTTTCAATTAGTTATGAGTTTTTAAAGATTTGCGATAAGGGTACCCTATACTATGAGTAGCCTCCCTTATGAATTATCTTGTCACATTTCAAATCTTGCAAAAGGAACCTTTAATATGGTTAAACATAGGATCTAAAATCAAAGTCATATGTGTTCAAAACATGTCATGGAATGGGTTGCATTTGAAAGCATTTGAAATGGGTTGAATTGTAATTGTAAATCGCTTCTAAAATCATTTCACAAAGCCTTTGGTTCATCTTTTAACACTACAAGGAATTGGCCTTATAATGTGTAATATCTCTCCCCATTAGAGAGAACGGAGTTCCAATTCTTCATTGACGATTATGTTTTTTCATTGATAATTAGGCTTCTTTGTTAGACTTTCATTGTGCAATGTTACCAACTTCATTGAGATTTATGTTGTGCAACACACTTGGGTTGAGGCATTCCCAAAATAATTGGTCCCCAAGGCTGGAGGGGGGCCCTTATTTCAGGAATGCCCAAGCCCTTGGGGCGTTACACGCACACTAAAAGAACCTTAAACTAAGAGTTCCTGCAATCATCAATCATGCATTCATAAGCATATTTGAATGGTTTTGAGAGGTGATTGGAGGGCATGGTTTAGGGTTTACTCATGGTTATAGGGTTTACACTATCTCTATACAGGGTTAACAAATGGGTGTGTTAAACTGTGGGCTTGGCCATTTACATTCAAAAGTATCTTAAGGCAAAAAGAAGAAGAATTATGGAAACTCAAATATTTCACCATCATGCAAAAACATAATCTTCAAAAAAATCCTCTAAAAGAAACCCAACAAAATCCTTGCAAGATAGTATTATAACTCTATTATAACTAATCTCCAGTTTCAACACAAGCCAAAAATTATCATCTTTCAAAAATCCTCATATGAAAAACATAAACCTAGTATTAATACCTAGGAGCCAAAATCCCTTAAGCTACTATAACTCTACAATGAATCTAAAGGCCAACAAAAAGTGAGAGAATTGAGCAATTGTGAAATGTGCAGCCAGATTTTGAACAATATTACAATTCTATGTTGAATTTGTAAGTGCTTTCTTTCCTTTTCTAAACACTTGTTCTTTGATGTTTTCTGGCCTTTCTGTTCTTTGCAAACCCATCCCTCCTGCAACCTTGAGACACCTGAAGAAACAGATTTCTTCAACAGAATTGAGTTCTTCAAACCCAATCTTCTAGAGAAAAAAAAACCCTCTAATTTTTGGTTTGCTCTAATTCTGTTACCTGCAACAAAGGTGGAGAAAACAGATTTTGGTTAGTTTTATGTGAAAGAGAATCTCAAGAGGTTCTTTCCTCCAGAGCCAAATTAGCTTTAAAGAGAATGCCATGTTTCTCAACCCAGAAATTCATACTAGCTATGGCTTTAGGGTCTAGAGAATCTGAAGGAAATAAACCCTAAACCCTACACCCTATTTGGTTTATGTCTCAAAGACACAGCTCTGGTAAGCATCGTCATCGTCATGGTGCCTTTCGTTTTATGTTCGCTGCCAAGGACCTTTCGTCCCCAAACACACAAAAAAGATTCGATTCGGTTTTGCCCGGAGGCAGGAAAATTTGGGTTTTTTGGGTGAACTAGGAACTGGAATTGCAATGGAATTTTCTGACCCCACAAACCCTAGCGCCCGGTAGAAAGACTATCAAGTGAGTCGCTTTGCATCAGAGTTTGATGAGGTACTCACTCGCATGAGGAAGATTTCGCAGTTTCGGTTTTGTTGGGTGGGTCCTGGAGAGAGAGAGAAAGAGAGATGTAAGAATTCAGGAAGGAAGGAACAACCACCCCCACCAAAAAAAAGTGCTCAAAAATTTCTTGCTCTTGTGCAGAAACCCTAAAACCATGAATGATGAATTCCCGGGCACACAACTAACTTTCGATCGACGTGATCTCCACCAATTTCGAGAATTGCACAACCCCATCGAACACCCATTAGCAATTAGCAGCGCTCCATCACGACATCCCAATGTGTTCGTTTTAAGCAAACCTTTGTCTCGCAGAAGAGAGAGAGAGAGAGTTCGTTTTAGTGAAACTGGGATTCATGGCGACGTTGGGGGGGCAGTTGGGCTTGTTAGCTCTTATTACGCATTCTTGTTTGGTGGAGGATATGCGTTCTTCAAGCATCGAAGCAAACAGAGGATGCAAAACTAGCAGCAGCAGCAGCAGTTGTAGCGCTTCATATAGTAGCAGTACCAGCAGCTCCACACACTCATCCATTCAGCAACCCAGAAGAACAGCAACAGCAGCAATACGGGCAAGGAAAGTGAACGGAGAAACTTCTCTGTTCACCAGCAAAGGACCACATAGCAGAAGAAGCCGAAGTTGTGTAGTGGTTAGAGCAGGTAAATTCTAGTTTCTCATATTTGTTTGGCCATTTTCCATGTCTTGATCCTGTTCTCGTATGTGTATGTATGTCTTTCTGTCTCTGTCTCTCTTTTTTCTCTGGCTGTCTTCTTTCTCTGTGTAGCTGAGCCTCTGTGTTGCTACATGGAGTAATTTACAGACAGGTGGTAGTAGAGAAACAGCCTTATAATCCATTCTCTCTCAGGTTTTTGTCTTTGGAGTTCTTACCTGGTATCAACTAGAAAACCATTGCAAAACTGTGTATCCATGAAAAGGAAAGCAGTTCATGGCAGAAATCTTTAGCTCTTTTTGTTGTTGTGTCTAACCCTAAAGGAGAAAATCATTTGATTCCTCTGTTGTGTCTCTCTTGCTAACTATAATGGAATCCAAGAATGCAACAGTCTTTTCTACTAGAGTGTCATTGCTGGCTAGAGCAATGAGTGAAGAGGTTTTAAGGTTCTTCTCAGCAAAGCATCTTTGTGACCTGTAAACTGAAGACATTTTAGGTCATGCTCTTTGTCCTGCACTGGATCTGTGAAATGTGAAAGCAATCCTTCTTGCCTGTGAGACCAAAAATTGTAGTAACAAGGGAGCGATTCTAGGACATGTAGACTTTTGCTCTTGAATCTCTTTCAGATGTCTCTCCAGTGAAACAATCCGATGTTTTCATTTAAGAGATGCAGTAGATTGCAATCAGGTGAGAGGCGAATGGAAGCAGGAGCAGCAGCAGAATTTGGTGACAGTCGAGACAAATTTATGTACTTTCGAAATGCTGGAAATGAAGTGAGGCAGTTTGATCAGGAAGAAGATCCAAATGGCACCTATGTTGTCAGCATTGATAGCAGATACGGTGAATCTCAAAATGGCAAGGACGAGTTCTCATACGAGTCTGGAACACCAAGGAGGATCGTTGGTGATAAGAGTCTTGTTGGCCCATCTTTGAGTAACCAAGATGGCCAACAAAGGAGACAGAGTGGTCTGTCAGATGCTAGTGGTGGAACAGAGATTCTTACACCAACTTTAGGGCGTGATCAAGATTCCTCTGGCAATGCTGATGGTGATGATTATATTGGCAGGGACAGACGGTCTACAGGTGGAACTTGCCCTTTGGTCTTCTTGGACACAGTTTTTTTTGGGTGGAGGAGGATTTAAGACTGTCTTGAACATAGTTTTGTGAAGCACAGAAGACACAGTAGCTCAAGATCTTGTATGGCTCCTGTTGTCGGATGTATAAGTCGAAGTAGTTCTTGGTGCAATGTCAGTTGTCACACATGTCAGTCTACAAACTTCACTGCAACTGCAACTTTCACTGCCAGAATTTGACATGGAATTCATTCGTGATTGATTGTCTTAGGAGAATACAGGGGTGGAAGGCAGTGGCAGAGGCCTTCAGAAATAGAAGCTGACTTTGATCAAGACATGGGACCAGATGTGCGGGCAGCAGGTGAATCATAACTGAGACCTTCTTGTCCATCCTAGCCACCATTTGTTTTTTTGTGCAAAGGCAGTAGTTGAGTGTGTTGATCTACAGACTTGACTGCCAGAAATTGAAACATTTGGATTTATTGCTGATTAACTGGTTCAGGGAGAAGCAAAGGTGGAAGGCAGTGGCAGAGGCAGTCAGATGTAGAATCTGACTTTGATCAAGACAGAGGACCAGATGTGCAGGCAGCAGGTGAATCATAAACAAGGCATACTAATCCTTCCTACCTAAAGTTTTTTTTTGGGTTTCTTCTGTGTAGTGTATCAATCTACAGACTTCACTGCCAGAAATTGAAACATTTGGATTTATTGCTGATTAACTGGCTCAGGGAGAAGCAAAGGAGGAAGGCAGTGGCAGAGGCAGTCAGACATAGAATCTGACTTTGATCAAGACAGAGGACCAGATGTGCCGGCAGCAGGTGAATCATAAATGAGGCATACTAATTCTTCCTACCTAAAGTTTTTTTTTTGGGTTTCTTCTGTGCAAATGCAGTAGTTGAGTGTATCAGTCTACAAACTTCACTGCCAGAAGTTGACATAGGGATCTCTTGGTGATTGATTGGCACAGGGGTATACAAAGGTGGAAGGCAGTGGCAGCAACCATCAGACCTAGAATCAGACTTTGACCAAGACACAGGACCAGATGTTCAGACAGCAGGTGAATCAGAAATGACACATGCAAGTCCTTACTCACCATTTTTTTTGTTGCAAATGCTGTAGTTGAGTCTGTCAATCCACAAACTTCATTGCCTGAAACTAACATGGAAATTTTTGGTGACTGATTGGCTCAGGGGAATACAAAGGTGGAAGGCGGTGGCAGAGGCCGTCAGACATAGAATCAGACTTTGACCAAGATACAGGTCCAGATATGCAGGCAGCAGGTGAATTAGAGATGACTCCTTCCTACCCACCATTTGATTATAGTCCAAACATGGTAGTTGAGTTGTGTCAAGCTACAAACTTCACTGCAGGAATTGACATTGGGATTTGTTGGGGATTGATTGGCTCAGGGGAATACAAAGGTAGAAGGGAGTGGCAGAGAAGATCAGACATTGAATCTGACTTTGACCGAGACATAGGACCAGATGTGCGGCCAACAGGTGAATCAGAAATGAGGCCTGCTAGTCCATCCTACCCACCAGAAGCGTATCAAAACTACCGAAACCTTCCAATGCTGAATTCAAAGAAGCCAGATGATGAGCAATTCCAGAAACTTTTAGATGTAGTAGACACTTTGTTGAATGAAGGGCGGGAGGGACTTGAGGGCCGAATTGAGGTTGGCGTTGCTGAGCGTATGCTTTATGAAGCTGCTGATATGTGTGCAAAGGCACTCACAATTAGGTAAAGAAGCACCTTGAAATGAAGTGGTCGTTTGATCTGAATCGCAGATTGATGGATGTGTGCATTCAAAAGGATTTGGGACAGGACCTGATTTTGAGTTGTCTGTGAAGCTGAGAATGAAATTGGGCCTTTGGTCTGTCAGTTATAACCTAGGTTTCGGTTTTGTATGAATTCCTGGATTCAAGACACCACCTAATAGGAAACTTATGTATGTTTTCTAGGCCTTCAAGTCTGCAAGCTATTGGGCTATGGGGAAATACTCTTTTGCTACATGGGGAGCTGAAATTGAGACTGAGCCAGAATTTGCGAAGCATGGTGCCAGAGCCTCTGTCTCAAGCTTTGAGAAGACGGAATTCATGGGAGGCAGAGCAGGAACAGGAGGTCAGTAATGGAATCTACTGATGTGCTTTCTGGCTACTCCCAGGTTCTTCTTTCAGACAATTTGTGTTTGGATGTCAAGATGGAACCCTCTCCCAAGTAATGTGAGCTTGGTCAATGTGTCCATACAATTACAAACCCTGTGTTCTGATCTGCCTGGTTGGTTTCATAGTTGTTTGGAAGTTTTATATCCTCTCTGTGCAACTTTAAAAGGGTAGGTGGTAGGTCCTGGATTGTGGCAGGAGGATTTATTAGCTACCTACCTGGTAACTCCTCTGTTGCCAGTAGATCTGAATCTATGAAAGGAAGTTTTGTTTTAAACTTGATGAGATCAGTAGGCCATGTGCAACGTCAACCCCATTGTTAGTCATCTAACTGCAATCCATTTATTCAGCCAAATTACAACCTTCCCCAAATAATCCATATCCAATATCTTGTTTTGGTGATTTTGGGTTTGTGGTTTTGGTTTACAAATCTTGGATCTAGATCGTGCTTTTGATTGGCAATGGCATTAGTATGGGTGTTCAAGCAATGTCTCATTGAAATGTGTGATCAAGCTGAATGCAGTTTTGTGCTGTGATCACTCTAACATCTCTTTGTCTTGTTGAAGTAATTAGAAGAATTGTTGGATCACAGCTGGCTGCCTGGGATCCCCGCTTAGATTGATACAGTCACATGTTTATTGATATGCAGGGATTGGAACAAACATTACAGGAGGTTTGTGAAGAGTGTGAAGAGCTTTTAGTGGAAGCAGGTCGGAAATTTCGCCTGGCACTCTCATTGGATAGGACAGATATGCGTGCTCTTTACAACTGGGGCCTTGCTCTCTGCCATCGTGCCCAACTCATTTCTGAAGAAGGCGGGGAGGTTGGATCTCATTTCCAGAGCTGCTCATCAATTCTTTTGAGAGACTGTTATGTTTGTTGACGGTTCCTGATCTAGTGAGCTTATTAACGTCTAGTTTGCCATGCACGGAGAAAGTTCATCCATGAACATCCAAGTTTAATCTATAATGGATGAAGCTCAGCATGAGGACTCGGGAGGTCAAATGCTTAGACATCAAATAAGAGGTTTCTGTTTTATTAATTTCTAGGGTTTTTCTTTCGGGTTGTGTATGCACACTGACTGAAATGATCCCCTCTCCATCCTATTTTTGACTCTGTTGCTTTGGGTTTTTTCTTCTGGTGCAGAGATCTGCACAAGATGCAGACAGGGTATACTTAGCAGCTATAGATAAATTCGAGGCCATGATGGGTATGAGCCA
>Ga0116228_10000915_pt1 | contig 23761 bp, 21 predicted proteins | sample S1TSphfallax_2_FD_89694 | JGI IMG/M metagenome (GOLD analysis project Ga0116228, IMG submission 89694) | Host-associated microbial communities from peat moss isolated from Minnesota, USA - S1T2_Fc - Sphagnum fallax MG | ecosystem: Host-associated > Plants > Peat moss > Unclassified | place...
AATGTGCTATGATTTTTTTAATTCATTTTTTAAACATTGCTTTAATAAATGCCATAAAGTACGCTAGTGTTTGGTGTTTTTTTTTTAATTCTTGAAATCTTGGGTTCAAATCTTAGTTACTGACAATATAACTAATAATTAACATATTTTGTTAAACAAGTTTAAAGTTTTGATGGTGAGAAAAACAAATTGTGCATAACAACATATAATCATTCATATAATCAAATTTAATTTACAAAAAATTAAACTTGAATAATGCATCAAACAAAGCTCATTGAGGAATATCGAATGTCTCCATCAAATTACATGCTTCATTTTGTGCAATTTTACACAACATTGTTTTCTTTTAAAAATCAATGTTCTATTGAAAATTTGATGTGAACATAACTTTGAGTTAACATTACATGCAAACAAGGGGTTGACACATGAACATTTGTTTTTGTTGTTGTGTTAAGTAACATTTGATATGTGAATGCTCAATAAAATTTTGTGTCTTCACATTGACTTAAACAACATGATAACACTAGGTGTGAATGGCACATACTGAAGTTAAATTCTAACCTGAGACAGATCAAGTAATAACCAGTGTTGAATAAAGTACCCAAATACATACATACATACATACATACATACATCTATCTATTCATACAACTTTTCCTTCATACTACGAAGGCTACGTACTTTACTTGTCCTCGTTTTTATCATCAACGCTCACAGCGCATTCGGTCTCCAGGCAGCTTTTCTCTTCTCCCGTCTTCTTCTTCTTCGACGATTTCTTCTTCTTCTGCTGCATTGCGTCTCTGCCCCTTGCTTCTTCATCTTAACGCCTTTTCTTGCATTCTATTTTGTTGCTTTTCTTGTCTGTTTTCTTTCTTTTTCCTTTCCTTTTGGTTCATTAAGCGCTTGCATCGGAAAGTCCGCTCGCTCTTCCTTTTCCTCTCAGTCCTTCCGCTCTCTCCTCCGGCTCACCTCCTCCTCCTCCTTCCTTGCTTGCTGTAGTAGCTGTATCGCAGTACAATCTTCAAATCGTGTGGTTGCACACATTGGCTATTTTCTGAGTTTCTGAGCTTCTTAAGGTGCTTAAGAATTGTGCAGATAGGTATGGGGTTGATAGGCGTTGTCGAGGTTTCTTTCTGCGGTTTTTTGTCCGCGGATTTGCTCGCATTACGACGTCAAAAAGGAGGAGGTGGAGGAGTAAGGGAGCAATGTTTGCTCCAGAGCTCGAGAAGCTGCGCTGTAACTGGCCAGCTATTACCATTTAGGACCTCAGTGGCGACGGAGAAGAAGAGGTGGCTGCGGCAGCAGCAGCAGCTTACCATATCAGCGAAGATAACGAAGGGGAAGAAGAGCTCAGAGAGGGAGTATCCATGGCCTGAGAAAATCCCTGCGGGTGCAGAGATGGACGGCGCTTTGGCGTTTCTGAACAGATTCAAGCCTCTGCCCAATAAGCCCAAACCTTTTCCGCTTCCTTTCGAGCATCCCCTCATCGATCTTGAAAACAAAATTGATGAGGTATGTTCCTTCTTTACTCCAATCCTTTCCACTTTCCAAGCATCTCTCCACTGTGGTTTATCCACGAAGCCTTCAATCCACGTCTACTTTCTCAGATTTCTTCTTGCCGTTCTGGGAAAATTTCCTGGCCTATATCTGTGCAATTTCTGCAAAGCTATGGAGTGAATGCATCATTTGCTGGCCATAATGTTGGTAGTCCCCGCTCAAGATGAATTCTAAAGCCTAAAGCCAGTAGTTTTCTCCAGATTATGATGTTGTATTATGTAATCTTTGTACAAAAAACTGATATGCTGTATAGGTTTTTTGTCTGAGTGTTTGTAGGCATGCACAATACCTAAGCTCCTTCTTCTGATGTGCACTGAGCTTTATTGACATCATGTGCCACAATCCCAACCCTGCAAATGCAAGCCTCACATTCTTTTCCACAGAGGTTTTAGGGTTTCTGCATGTATCCATGTGACAATGGATTGTGTAATGGGCCAACATCTAGAGTGAATGGTTCAGAATATAGACTAGAGACCAGTTCACTGGTGAAGACTTGCATCTGAACCCAGAATGGCCTCTTGTAGTGAAGATAATACTTCCCTACTAGATGGTGCATTCTGCTGTCTTTCACAAACACTGTGTTCACCTGTACTGTGCTTTTGGATGGAACTGTCCTGTAAGAAATAATGAACATGGGGTCAGTGCCAGCTTTCATGCCTATGGCTCTTTGAGACAGAACCTGCTCCTGATGTTGGGTCCAAACTGGATGGCACAGTAGCAGGTGACAACAAGACAGAGACAGAGTTGGCCCTTCCCTGTACTGCAGTCCAAAAATTTCCTGCACTCAGACTGAATTGCTGTACATCTTTGAAGCACTAAATTGTTCTGTCAAAGTCTAGCCACGTTTAACCAAAAATTCAATGGTGATAGTTGCCTAATTGAATGCCGGAATGGTACAGGCTCAGCAAGTTGTTTCCTACTGTGGTATCTATATCTATGCTTAAGCTTGGATGCTTGCTTGTACAGGGGCAAGCTAAGATGAAATGAAGCTTGAAGTGTGCCCTCACAAGCTTGTTGCTACTTGAATGAGGATACTATTTACTTTTTCAGTTAGGGATGCCTCATGAGTGCTAGCTGATATAACAAGTGAATGTTCATGTTGCTTCAAGAAATGCACAAGAAACTCAGAATGCAGATTTTGGTATAATTGTTTACCTGAAATCTCGAGCAGATTCTCATACACTTATCTACACTGTTGACAGGTGGGTGGAGGGGGAAGTAATGGCAGTTAGTCACTGCCATTCATGTTGAAAGTGATGGTCAGATACTTTGTCTGTGACACTCACAAGGTCATGACAGCACTCATCCTTTTGGTGTTTGTTTTGGGTTGGTGGGAACTAACACAATGCTTACATTTGATGTGTTGTTGTAACATTTTTGCTGCAGTCTCATAGATATGGGAGAACCATAGCCATGCTTCAGTAGACACATAATGTAACACTCCCTTTTTATGCAACCTAATATTTGGAAACAGATTATCACCCTTCTATGTTCTCCTTCAGGATTTTATCACATTTACTTGTGTCTGCATTTCTGGCAGGTGAGGGAGCTTGCAAACAAGACAGGCATGGACTTCAGTGAACAGATCAAGGAACTTGAAGAAAAATATGACCAGGTCCTTTTCAGTTTGGAAGTCATGGATTATCTCACAACATTGATGCACTAAAAGATCCTTAGCAGTCCAGGCTGTATCCTGATTCTTTGTGTTGTTTCTGGATTATTGTTACTGTACATATGATCAGACTGCAGTTAGATGTTGAGATACCTACAATGTGTAGGTATCTCAATGGGGTTACCAATGTTTGCAAGCTTCATTTGTCTCAGGTACGGCGGGATTTATACCTGGGGCTGACAGCTGTCCAACGCTTGAGTGTGGCTCGCCACCCTCACCGTCCTACTTTTCTGGATCATGTGCTCAACATAACAGACAAGGTTATAATACTTCACTTCTAGTTGAGGTTTGCAATTTTTCCTTCCTGGTATTTTTATTTGTAAATTTCTTGGACTGGGTTGAAAATTTTATTGTCATTGCCATTCGTGTTAGTTTGTATGTAGGTTTGTGCAAAGTTTGACTTTTATGGCATCCTATTAACTTTTTTATTGATCACATGATGTGGTGTGTATGCCTAATCAGTGGGTGGAGCTTCATGGTGATCGAGCTGGGTATGATGATCCAGCTTTGGTGTGTGGTATTGGGAAAATGGATGACATGAGCTTTATGTTCATTGGTCACCAAAAGGGACGGAATACAAAGGAAAACATTTACCGTAACTTTGCGATGCCCACTCCTAATGGGTATGCTCTCACAGTGTTATGATGAATTAGTTAGTCTTATAAACAGAGAAAGGTTTATAATTTGTAAATGATGATTGATTTGGTGATGGTCCTGCATGTATGCATTCTGGAGATGGAATTTAGAACAGCTTTTTGGGATAATATATAGCAAGGGCTGGGTAGGAACCAGCTGGGTACAGTAGATTGCCATTTGTGGCTTTTTGGTTGTATATTGTTGCTCTAGAGGTCAGAAATGGGGTACTAATAACTTTCCTAGGTACAATGGTCAATTGTAGGGTTTTCATGTTCCACTTGCAAAGCTCATCTTACTATTCATGTTCTTGGATATTTTGTTTGGGACTTACAGATACCGGAAAGCTTTACGAATGATGCGACATGCTGATCACCATGGTTTTCCAATTCTTACATTCATTGACACCCCTGGTGCATATGCAGGCATCAAAGCAGAAGAACTTGGTCAGGTGATTTCCATTCTCCTTCCTAAAATTACAGCTTCTGTGCAAAAGCCTCTTTCATCTATGTGCCTGCAAACCACTATGGGGCTGACTGTTGTTTTGCCAGGTTTTCAATGCAATCTAAAGATATAGTGAAATCAGCCCTAAACCACAATTTTGTTCTTCATACTTCTCTCTTGATAATAGGTGGCCATCAGGAAAATTTGCACAGAATTGGATATCAATGTTGGAGTTGTTTCTTTTGAAGGAGACCTAAATTTACAGGAGGTTCCATATGGTGAAGAAAAAAAGCATTGATAGGAAACGGTGTCATGGATTCTGTCTCTTTGCTCTGCATGGATCACCCAATAGGGTGTCACATGGCAACTTACCTAAGATAGTCACATGTAACAAACCCCTATTGCCCCCTCCCCTGATTTCTCTGTAATAGATCGAATATGAGTGTTTGACCTGGTGTTCCCTTATTTACAAATTAGGCACTTCCTATGAGCTATAATGTGGCCCAACCTAATTATCCAGTGAGTGCTGTGATAGTTGTGTGGTTTTGAATCCTAGTAGGTATATCTCACCTTTTAGTGTCAAGATTTATTCAGTGGTGGTTACATGTTTGATTCTGTAATATGATTTGCTCTCAGTCTAATTGTTATAGGGGGAGGCCATAGCTTTCAATCTGAGGGAGATGTTTGGCCTCAGTGTGCCAATTATCACAACTGTGATTGGGGAAGGTGGTTCTGGTGGTGCACTTGCCATAGGGTGCTGTGATAAAATGCTCATGCTTGAAAATGCAGTTTACTATGTTGCCAGGTGGGTTCAATAACTTCATGAAAGATCCCATCTTTCCTTATAAAATTGTGTCTTTTGATCAAGTTTGCAGCTGTGGTACAGAGCTCTGTGTCATCCATGAGAAAATTGGAGTTAGTATGTGCATGCACTAGGTGCTAATGCCTGAATGCTGCCAATCTCTGTATTAGGATTTTCTTGTCTCATGCTTCTCCAGTGCCTGACCAGAGAAGTTCACATTTATTACCTTCATATCTGTCAAAGAAAGAGACCAGTCTTAAGATTGATGGGTCGTGATTGCTGCAAATGTTTTCACTCAAGTCAGACTCTGCAGTGTTATATGTTGCAGCAGCTATTTGACGAAATATATAGTAAATGAATTGGTGCTTGTGGGTATTGGATGTTGCAGCCCTGAAGCTTGTGCTGCTATTTTGTGGAAAACAGCTGCAGCAGCGCCCCTGGTAGGTTTTACTCATCAAATTTAAATGAGTCTTTTGATCTTAAAAATTTGAGACTGTTTTATAATGGAAAATGACTGTTGCAAGTTTAGTTCTAGTTCTGTCAGTTATTTCTAATATTGAGCATTCATTGAGCCACATAATTAGCACACTGTCTTGAGTACTAGGCAACCGCATGAGAGAGTTTCCATGTTGCTTCTGGAGATGCTACAGAAACTTGGGATGCAGATTTGTATAATGGTTTGCCTAAAGTTTTGGGCAGATTATTTTGTACTAATCTACACCTACTGTTAGGAGCTGATGAAGTGAGTGGGTAGTCATGGGAGCTCATCGCTACCAGGGTGATGATCCCCTCAGACATCTTGCACCTTCCCAATTCATGTAAGAATTGGCTGGTCTTTGATCTTGCTTGGTGGGCCTGTGTCTGATGTTTGGAACTCTAGATCCTAGATCCCAAATGTGCTCACAATAAGGGGGCTGGCATCTGCAGCCCCAAGAATCCACGGTTGATTTATGTACTCCTCTGGAGTGGCCCACTTACAATGTGAAGCAGCAATGTGGTGCCCCTGGGTGGTCAGCAGGGGCATGTGAGTGCAGTCGAAGTACAGGGTGCTGATCGGTTACATGGGACTTTTTTAGGGGTCAAGTACAATCCTCTTGAAGCAAAATCAATCTCCAGATTGTAACAATAACCTGCCCTCATGTAGGCCACAGAGGCGCTGCGTATTACTGGAGCAGAACTTCAGAAGCTAGACGTTGTTGATGAGGTCATACCGGTATGACTCAATTATTTTCATGACCTTTTTATGTGTACATATATCATCCTTCATTGCCTCATCCACACTGTTCGCCTTGATTGCAGGTCATGTGGACTTTTGGTTGAGTAAAATTATTTAGTACTAAGTAGTGCTTCCTTAATTGAAGGTTTCTGAACCTCTTCAAGAGTTGTAATTAATGGGTGTTTCAGGAACCCTTAGGAGGAGCTCATTCAGATCCATTACAAACCTCTAAAAACATCAAAGCAGTCATCATGAAACACATGCATGTGAGTGGTTGTCTTTGTCTCTTCTCTTACCAGTTGTGGTTTTATTATTCTGGTTAGTAATCAGGTAGTAATCAATTCTACTGTACAACACCATTTATGTTTAGTCAATCATCTGTCATAGTGGTTTGACCATTCTACCTTGCCTGAATTGTTTCATTTGCTGCATTATGTCAGTTCATCATTTGTGCATGTTTTCACTTAGTTTGCTTTTGCATGTCTGTTGAATGGCTGGACTAATATCAGTCACATGTGGTCCATAAACAGAAACTGCTAAAATTGGAGCCAGAGACACTGATGAAGCAAAGAGTGGCAAAGTTCCGGAAAATGGGGGCAGTTGAGGAAAATGTTGAAGTAGACCCCCATATTAAGCGTAAAATGAAGAAGTCTGAGGTGCCTGTTGAGAGTGGTGAACCAAGATTACTGCTTGCAGGAAAGGACCAATTGATTGACTTCAAAAACAACTCCTTGGCTGTCAATGCATCTGTTAACGGTGGTGCAAGGGAGTAGCAACTATCACATCTCTCTCTACAGCTACTCTCTTCTTTGGTTCTTCTAAAGCTCTGGCCCTGTTATTTTACTGAACCCCTGGCTTGTCTGTTTGTAAATAAAGCCCCTGACCCTACATTAGTGATGAGCTTTTGAAGAGAATCCTTGACCAGGTACTCATTCACATCAACAGAAGTCCCAACTTACAATCTGTTCAGGTTATTTTGGCCACAGTATTACCATCTCACATTTTTTCCTGAGTTGGATAGAAGTCTTGACATATTTTGATTCCTGTCTTAACCGCTTAAGTTTCTGAATAGGATTTTTAGTGATCACATTTAGTTTCTGCTGAGGACAGGCAAATGCTGTATTGTTGTTGAGTATGAAGGATTTGCAGGAGTAGCTGTTTAGATCACAACCTTTGTAATGGGTAGAACCTGGCCATTTTAGCTGATTTGTTTGCCACCATAGTCGTTGGAATCCTGTACTGCCTAATGTTCAGGTGTTGAATGAGGTTGCAGAGGGAGGCGTAGGCAAGTAGTGTTTCAAGCCCTGTTTGCATCAGAGGTGCCATTAGTATTTTTGAGTTTTGTGACAAATGTGAGATGTGGAGAGATTTCTACCTGATCCCATTTGAACATGGTGTATCAGTAATAAAAATGCTCGAGTGTGTTCCTGAATATTTTGTACTGCATGTATCATGTATGTTTTATGCTATGGTACAACTACCAGATGTTCTACGTCAAGTGATACTTACAGTATGTAGTACATTGGGCAAATATCAGTACAGCTTTGCCACTAGAAGCTGCAGAACAGCATGTTTCAGAACTGAAAGGTTCTACCTATGTCATTTGCAATTTGGGTGAGTAGTCTGGAACAGCTGTTTTGAGTCTGGACAGAGATGAGATTACTCTGGGGATACATGCAGTGTCAGTCAGGTTGAACTTGATGCAGTTTAGATTCTCAAAGTCCATCTGCTGCTGATTCTGTGTATTGCTTGTCTCTCTGCATTTCTTCTTGTGGACATCATTCATGTTTTAGCAAGAGAACTGTTTTTTGCCACATTAGGGCCAAGGACATTAGTTTCTGAATTATGCTAAAACTGTGGTTTAGACTTGGGTGATATGCTGGGTAATACTGGCAGCAAAATCTTTGACCCTTTGCCAGGCAGTGTAAGTAACACTATGAAGTGTTTCAGGTGTGTTTCGCCACACAACTTATTTGTGGACTGGACTATGGTTCTTTTACAGGGACAAGCTAAAATGAAATGAAGTGTATCCTCACAAGCTTGTTGCAGCTTCATTGAGGATACTAAAGACATTTCTGATAACTATGTCTCTTTAATGCTAGCCAACATGATGGCTGAGTGTTCCTGTTGCTTTTGGAAATGCTACAGAAACTCAGGATGCAATCTTGTATAATGGTTTTCCCCAGATTTTGAGCTGACTACTGCATACAATTGGCACCCACCTTCAGGAGCTGATGTAGTCCATGGATAGTCATGGCAGCTCATCACTGCTATTAGTGATGGAGGTGATGGTCTGACACTTTGTGAGTAACTCTCACAAGGTTATGACTGCACTCATTGTCATGATACCCTTTAAATTAGGTGTATGGTTTTGATTGAGAAGACACATCTTTGGAAAAGTTTTGGCAGATCTGTGGTATGAAATGCACACCAATGTGGCACACATTTTATGTGGGCAGTGCAGGTTGCCAAACCCTGGCATTTTTGAGTGCATGAAGCCACAAAGAACCCAAGTGGTTGCTTCAGATGTAAGATGACAAGTTCTTGTGTCATTTCTATTTACAATATTGAAATTTGCATGGGTAAACTGCCCTAACTTTGTGCAATGTGTAAAGCCCAAACATGTTAGTACAAAGCTGGAATACACAACAATAGTGGATGACTACTGTGCAGGAGGTAGAGTTTCTGATGAATATCAAGGATTGTGTGCTTGTGCCAGCCCATCAAGTTCTGTGTGTTGAAGAAAAGAAGAATTTCAGAGTGTTACAGAGTCTTGTGAGACCAAGGTATTTTGACTGTTAGTTTTCTTGTCTCACACAAATGCAATGGAGTATTTGTATGATTTGAACTTCAAGAATTTGCTGGAGTTTATCTGAAAATTTTCTTCTTGATCTTGCTGGGCAAAGAAGCATATTGCAGAGCTTCATTACAGCACAAGTTCTTGTCAAGACTTGCATCTTCTTTTCACATTTAAAATCTGAATATTTGGAAGTGGTTATAGCATGCTACAATTCATGATACTGATATTATAGCTAGGTCATCAAATTCAAAATCATAGCTCCTTGATTCCTACATAAACTGCAAGCAGTGTAGGTTTAATGTGTAACCTGGAAGGCATAGGAGGAGGATGGAAGATTTTTTGAGGTTGAGGTTGTTGGAGTGTGCTAGTAGTCTACAGGAGTACTAACCAAACTTCATTACAGGGGCACAGATTCAGTATGGTTTTGTGTAGCATTCATGTAGGCTCCTTACTTTGTCTTGTCTCAGAACCTATGTCTTCATCGAAGTATTATCAGGTCATCCTCCTCCTCAGACTTACTACTTGTAACTCACATTTTATTGGCCCTGCCTGTAAGGTAGAGACTAGGGAACAATGTAATTTTCATTTGGTCTCATGTTTTGAGGAATGTTCAGCAGGTGCAACTGTGAACTCTGAGGTTTTTTTTCCTGAACTTCATGGAACATTTCCTATTTTGACTAGTGCTGGTTTGAACTTGCCATAACTGGCACAACCATTGCATGATGAGCGGCTTGTTCATATAGTTTCATATATCCACATGCATGAGTAGAAAATTAGGTCTCCATGCAACATTTCCTATTTGAACTGATGCTGGTTTGAAGTTGACACAACAGGCCAGCAGAGCCATTATGCACAGTCATTATGTATTAGAGAATGGGCAAAGCCCTTTGATCGTTGTGTGAGGTAAGCTTGCAGGCAAGCCTTACTGGGTTTGCCTGTAGGCACACCTGCAATAGTAAGGGGCATGTACATTCTCTTACATAAAGGAAATTGTCTCATCTTTTTGAAAAAGAGGATTATGTACAGGAGAAGGGTGTGCAGTACCATCCCCGCCCTTTCTTTTTATTTCCCACCGTTTTTTCTTTCTGCTGTATAGCGGATCCTACAAAGTTGTTGCAGCTCCGCGCGTTTGTATCGACATATTTCGGGACCAGTGATCATTACCGAGTATGCACTCATTGCGCTACTTCCCAATTTTGAGTCTATCACCCTCCGCTTGATGTTGTGACTCCGGCGTTGCTTGGTGATGCGTGTTTTTGCTCCATGGCGTTTTTTTTTAGGCTCTGTTTTTCTTGGTTTTGACTCTAGCGCCCGTAGTCTTTTTATTTTCTCTTTTGCTTCGCACATCTCATTTCACTACATTGCAGTGCCAGCACTCTCATTCTCTTTGCTTGGCATATTGTTGCCCTTCTTGGTGTTGCGTCTTCATGCTTCGTCTCTTTCCACATATGTGTCTCTTGCTTGCATCATGCCGTTTCTACCGCGTCTGCATCTCCTACCTGCATTGCATTGACATGGCGCTTGTTTTTGCAGTACATATGTTTTTGCTCTTCTTTGCCTTTTCTTTTGCAATTTTTTGTTGTTTTTCCTATCTTCTTGAAATTCTTTGCTTGTTTCATAAATTCATTTGTTTGATTTGTGGGTTTTGTGTTGTTCTAGATTCAGTTTTGCAAATTTCAAAGTTTCTTGGTTTTTTTCTTTGTTGTGTAGGTGTAATTCTTCTAGATTTTACATTACATTTTTTTGCTTTCATGAGTTTTAATTTTTCTTTCTTGTGATTTTTTCTTTGCTTTTGTATTTTTACAATCTCTACTACCATGAAAAATCTTTGGAATGAGGGTTTTGCACATCTTGTTCTTGGAGTCTTGAAGGACACCTTACTTACATCAATTATTCCACCTAGTCAATTGTTAAACCTTAAGCTCTATGGATTCTCTCTTGTTAGATTGCCTACACCAACATTCACCACTAAGGTTGGTGATGATTTTGGTGGTCTAGTGACAAATGTGAGATCTATGTGTAGTGTGTTGATTACTTGCATGAGTCTCCTACTAAATCTTTTTTTACTTCTTTGAAGTTGGATCTTGAAATAGATTCAAATATGTTCGCACACTTTTTTACCTTTTTATTCCTTTGAGTCTTGAAGATTTCGCTTTTTTGTATTTGATTTTTAAAAATCATTCTAGCCGTTGTTATTTCTAATTTTATTGATCCTAATAGCTATGAACATGTTGCTTCTAAATCCAGCACTTTTGAAAGGGCTGAATGTGAATCTCTTATTAAGGAGCCATTGTTGAAATCTCACTTTTTAGATATCGATAAAAAAAGAAATAGAGAATATGAACAAAGGAGGTTGGAAAACACGTAATCATGTTGAACTTGGGTGAAGAATGCATTTAATGAATGGCAAGTGTTTTGTGACTTTGACATGCTAGAATCAATTACAAATCTTAAAAATGAAGAATCTATTAAATATAGGGTGGAAATGTTATCTTCATTTGTGTTGCAAGTTGCAAAAGAAGATGGTAGAGTATTCCTTCCAACAAAGTATTGTTTCCTATTAAAAATTTTGAATTCCATTTTACTTTCTTTTGTTTGCAAAAAGGATTAAAAACTTAGCATTTTTCTTGTTTGTGAAGAGGCTTTAAGGCTTAAGGTTTTTATTGTTTTCCATTACAGTTTTAAATCTTTATTTTTTGCAACATATGTTTTGTTTTTCTATTTGTGGTTTTTTTGTAGTATCCAATCCTTGATAAAAGGTATTGAAAAATTGATATAGTAGAGGCAAGAACAATGTAGCAATTTAATAAAACACATGAGTTTCAATCAACATCTTTAGTGTCAATCTAAGGTACCATTAAGTTAAAGTTGTTAGCAATGAAACAACTTTTCAATTATCATTTATAGGACTAGGGAAGGTTATTTAAAAATCTGAAATGTTATCGATTAAAAAGGAATGAACAAAAAAAGGTAGACGCAAATTAGGGTGGCTCAAAAATGACAAGAATCCCAATCCCAAAAGTTTATATTTTAACATTAGAATAGGAAAAATAGTTTAAAATCAATGTTGAATGGGCCTTATGTGATGATTAATCAACTAATAAAGTCCATAGGAAAAGACAACCCATTTAAACAACTCTTTAACATACATGTTAGGAGGAAAAAGAATATCAATCCAACAAAAAATGACTGAAATATGGACTTTTGAAAATAAGGTCCAAATATGGTCATTCAAAAGCCCATAATTATTTGTTGGTTACATTTTTTGTTATATTTTTTTCCAATCCATACTTTTTTCCTTCATGTATCATATATTGAGTCATTATAAAAAATATGAAATGAAATGATAATAAAAAATGCATTTGAATCTTGATGCAAAACCCAAAAAAATCCATATGTTCATTTTAAAAGTCCATTACTATATGATTGGTGTATGTTTATTGAAATTCACCTTGCAATAAATATTTTTATTCAAGTTAACAATTTTAATCCATAAATATTTTTGTCAAATTGATAATTTTACAATGTGTTTGTGACATTTGAATAAATCCATAAATAATGAATTTATTTATGGATTATTTGCAATAAGTCCATAAATAAGCAAAAAATGTCACCATATTTTGCAACTACACAGAATGTTAACACAAGCCATTCAACCTATTTCTCCATCTAGTTTGAATCTCAAATTCAAAAAAATTTACATTCATAATTTTTTATCAAAAGTGTTTTAGACTTCACAATGTTGATTTTGAAAAGTTCATTTTATGGTCATTGCCTATTAATGTTGTTTTTAGGTTTTGTTAGGGAAGTTTGAAATTTTGGTGCATCAATATCATTAGATGTTCCACAAATTGCCACTTTCCTATGGTTAGTTGTTTTGTTGATGAAGTCATTTTTACTTACAAAAGTTTGTTCAAAAGTTAACTCGATGGCATCCTACCAAGTGGCCTTATAGCAAGCTTAGGTTGCATCCATTATTTTTAAATGTTAAGCTTCAGTGGAAAACATCAAATTAAGTATGATTTATGATGTCTGTAATTGATCATACTTAGTTTTAACTTATTATGGATTTTTTTATTTATTAACTTTCTTGAATTGAAGGATAAAGTTTTGTTCAATAAGATGGGTAAATGTGTTAGCATCACTCATATGGAAAAAACTTTGCTTTTTTGAGAATATGGTATAAAGGTTGTGGGTGTGATCATATTCAAATGAGCCAAAAATCATGTTGGACAATCAAAAAATTGTCAACTTTGTCACACATATTTTTGTAATGCCACTTTAATGTTATGTTGATCAAAGAAATTGGTGTTAAATGATTTATATGAGCGTTGAATTTTTTTAAATCAATTAATTTAATAAATTTAATTTCGATTTTAATAAAGGACTTTTGAATTTTAATTCTAAAAACTCAATTTTATAAAGCACAAGTTTAAGGATTTTTAATTTAAAAAAATTGATGGAAAAAAATTTGAAATGATAATAACCTACCATCCACATTTTAAAAATAAATCATAATTTAAATTTTTTGGGATTAAAAAAAATTAATTCAAAATATAGTTTTAGAATGTTCAAATTTCAAGAATCATTTATTAGATGTAAATGGGTCATAATGTGTATGACATATGAACACAATTGTGACTTATAATACAAACAATTAAAGCTTAAAATAATTAGAAGATTTTAACATGATTTTGGAATTGTGATCATTTTTCAAAACGAAACATAAAATATAATAAAATCTGTAAATTTCTAGACAATTCATATTTATTCCAAAAAAATTAAATCATGTAATTTATTGGGGGAATTATAAATATTTTAAAATATATATTGCAAAAAAAATCCTTCCAAAATTCCTTTCTATGAAAAAATCAAAATGACCATAAAGGGCCCATTTTTGGTTGAGTCCTTTATCATCGTTGGTTCATTTGATTACGATTGGAACCAATCATAAAATCCCAATCTCACATGGGAAGTTAAGATGTTTATTTTTTAATAAATATATTTGTTTGTTTGAATCTTTGTTTTTTGTTTTAATTTTACCAATGTGCCTTTTGCTTTTTGAAATTTGGTTTGTTATTTTTTTGCTATATGTGACATAGGTTCAACTAAATTAATAATGTCACTGATGCTAATGCCATGGGGTTCATTCATTTGAATGTTCACCCATAACATGACTTGTAATAAATTTGTATCTAACTTTTAGTTAGCTTGCAGTTATGTTTTAGTTCACTTCCACTTAATTCATAGTTCATTTCTAATTGACTTTTAGTTCATTATTAGTTAAATCTTAGTTCACTTTTAATTAATTTTTAGTTCATTTTTAGTTGAGTCCCAATTCATTTCCAGTTAACTCAAGTTTATTTTTAGTACACTTCTAGTTGATCTTTAATTCACTTCTAATTAATTCTTAGTTCATTTTTAGTTAAGTTTTAAGTCCATTCATAGTTGAGTTTTAATCCACTCATAGTTCACACATGAATGTACATAGGCCCACATGGATGAACATGAGTCACATGTAGATTGCAAGCTTCTTGAAAAGCTTCTTGAAGGTAGGTGCCAAAAGGGATAAATAGAGATAAAACTCTCCGTTACTTTTAGTCTGTTCAACATCAATTTTGGGTACGTTTCTTATCATAACCTTGTTCTATTTTTGTTTCTTCTTTACAATAAAATCTTGTTGGATTGTTGATTTGCATGTGTCATGTTCTTGTTTTTGTTTGTTTTGTTTCATGATCTGAATTAGAACTAGGCCTACCTTGTTTTTGTTGTGGTTAGAAAATCTTGTAGTCTTGGTTGTTTTTGTGCCCATGACAAATAAACATTTACATGACAAGACAATGCAATGAATGATTATAAGTGATGAATTAAAGGATGATTATTTGTTACAATATGAAGAAGCATTTAACAAAAAGAAGGTTACATTTGAAAACTTAAGATAATTTCACTACATTGTTATGTAAATGACTTTCAATTTTTGCAAGTATATTTGTCTTTCTTTTTAATTATTTAAGTTTTATGTTGTAGAATTTTCATGTTGGAAAAGATCATGTGATGTGACTTTTTCCTTTGTGATGGTTTCTAGTTGTGTGAAAGTTTCTATTAATGCAAGCCATGATGGATTTGTTGATGTTATCTTGACTTTTTGAAATGCTAGTGCAATTGGTGGTGTCAATGGTGGTGCTCCTTTTAACATAGTAATTTTCAGTATTGCTACTTTTGTTGATCAAGAGAAGGTTATGACCATAATTTTTAAATTGTTACTTCCATAGATTAAAAGAAGGTCATCATACATGTACCAAAATTGAATGGACTTGACATTGACATTGACAACAATTTTAGAATAATTTGTTCAAAGAGAAAATACTAAAATACAAGGACATATTACAAGCCATCCATTTTCATCCTTTGCTTGATACTATCAATGTCAACAAAGTGTTTGGCCATGTTTTCTACCAGCTTCACAATTGTACTATTGCCACAACTATGTTGTTGATCCAAAATCTATCCCTAGTTTAATGCCACCAAATGTAATTGATAAATAGGGATAGTTTTTGTTTCATCTTTGTCTTGTAGACTACTTTTGAATAAAAATTGTTATGCAAGAGCCTCTTTGCTTGCTATAACACTTGCATAATAAAAATTTAAGGGGGGATGTGGATAGGATGATAACATGAGATAAAATTCTAAATTTCATAAAGATGCCAAAGGTTTGGATTTGGACTGTTGAAAGATAAGTGTTGGGTTGTTTGCAATATTGTACTCATGATGGTTGATCAATGGGAGGCCTTTTGGGAGCATTGCCTTGATTTGCATACATCAAATGGGGGGTTTTGGGGTTTTGGTATTTGTTGTTGGGATTTTGGATTGGGTGCAGTCTAGACAAACAACATTGAGTGTTTAGATCCACATCCTTTCTCTTTGAATCCTTTTTGTGCAAGCATAGGAGTACTTTGGAAAATAGCAAGATTAATTCTTTTATTTTTTAACCTTGGGTTTTATTCAATTCTGTAATTTTTTTCCATTTTAAAAATAATAGGAATTCTGATTTTCCTTCTTGTAGGAATCTGCCTGAAATGTATTATCATAATCTTGAATAAATTCTTTGTTTAAAAAAAATCAGAGCCTGAAAAAAAAATGAAAAAATTGCTAATGAGGAGAAAATGAAAAGAAGAAAAAAGAAAAAAATCAATGATAGCCTAGAGAATAACATCCAATGGGTGGAAGTTCCTTTGCCAGCTTGAGAAGCACCTTCTACTGACCATAAGGCGCTCTGACAAGCTATTGCAAAATCCACACGATCTTTAAGACAATGAGGTGTGATGTGGACCTGTGTCTAGGTTTTTGACTGTGTGAATATGAGCTAATTGGAAAGTGGAATGAAAAGTTGCCATAATGTATGAAATGTTGTGTAGAATGTGATTGGCAGAAAGTGCCAAAGTTGGAGACAGTTGGTGATCATGAGAGTTTGAGGAAGCTGTAATTCCTCATTTACTTTTTCTTTTTTTTGTTTTTGTGAAGTTTTGTTGTTTGCAGGTTATGAGCTTTCGTGTGCTGCTCTTCATGTTTGACGACATTCAGACATGTTTCGGTCATGGAGCGTGGTTTTCGTGGTTTTTTTCCGGTTGTGTGATGGAGATGCATCAATGTTGCTAGAAGGAAGATGGGGCGATTCATATGAGCGGAAGATAAATGGATGACAAGGAAGGAAACTGAGTATTCTGATTCTTCTTTTTGTGATTGTGATTGTTGTAAGATCTGGATGCGAGGTGCCAATTTTTGGGAAGAATGCCCGAGATTGGTGTTTGTTGTTCTGTTAGTTTTCTCCATGATTTCCACTACACTGGAGTTAAGAAGCAGAATTCCAGTCTGCAGAGAGTCGATAGGGATAATTCATGATAGTTGGGAAAACTTGGGAAATTTGAAGATTATGAAGTGTTCAGCCAATGAAGTTGAGTACTTGCTTATCGGTATCAATCTCCACCTCTGGTTTAAGTTTATAAGTCAATTAGGGTTCAATAAAAGAATAAGGGGACATAGTGTTTGAATTGTTTGAGTGTGTTGTTGGAATGACCACAACTAAAGATCATGATAGCCCAATTTTAGAGGAGGTCTGGAGTGTGCTGATCCATCAATGTCTATAGTTTTACTGTTGCTTGTATCATGTTGTGCTTGTATTCTGTTGGGCAATGCCTCAAGATTGAGTTTAACTGATATCTATGCTAAGTACCAATTTCGTTTGGTCTCTGTGTGAATAAAAACCTATTCCATCTATGATGATGGTTAGAGTGGCTACAAATCTTTGTATGCCCACCCCTTTTTTAGGTGACAAAGGGTCCAAAAAATACACTACGAAAAAAAGGCAACGCTTTACATTTTTGAGAAAAGAGGTTTACATTTTTTTAGAAGGAAGATTGTGTTAAATTATGACCAGTGACAAGGACATCTAATTACGATTTTAAATTATGGGCATGAGGTAGGTACATGTAATTAGTGGAGACCTTGGATAATATTCATGCAATTTAAGGAACCCGCAAAAGTGACATAACATCCTCTCAAAATCCATTATGCAATGTGCAGCTTCTTCAAATGTTTTCATATATCCATTTGGATTGAGCAAAAAAATAGGTCTTCATGAAACATCTCCCGTTCTAACTGGTGCTGGTTTGAGTCTGCCATAACTGGCAGAACTATTGCACAATGAGCAGGTTTTTCAAAGAGTTTGATAGAAACATCTAGATTAAGTGAAAAAATCAGGCCTCCATGGAACATTTCCTATTTTAACTTTTGCTGGTTTGAACTTGCCACAACTGGCAAAACTGCTACCCACTGTGCAGCTTGTTCAAATAGATATAACCATTCTGGATGAGTAGAAAATTAGGTCTACAATCACAATGTGTCAACAAAAGAATATCTCTAGACCTTTGTTTGCTGATTTTAGGTTCCAATATATGAACATCCCAGTGACAACCTTTTTAAGTTTAGAAAGAGGAAGAAGCACACTCATACAGTAGCAATTCAACAGGACTATTACATATAATCACATAAGTTGAAAAACTTTAATGAGGCTTCCTCCTGTTCAAAGGGAACACGTATGTTTGGATATTGACAACCAAGATCGGTTCCTGGTCCAGATTGCTCACTTTTGAATTGATATAGATAAATATAACTCATCTTGAAGCATTGGAAGGCCACTCAGAACCATCTGGAAACCGATCCAGTGCATCAGTCTTTCCATTGACAAAGTAATCTATGAGCGCAACCATGCGATCATACTTGTCAGGATGATAATTGACATGAATGGTTACGGGTTTGTATTGTGCAAAGTTCCCCTGTTTACGTAGGATTTTGAACACCATCTTGCTGTTCAAAAAGAGGAGGTAGTCAAGCACACGGCGTGATGCATGAAGGCCTTCATAGCCTGGGTGTGAAGGATAGAAAAGTTCTTCGTTGAAGACTGCTTGGTCCCAAGCCTTCTCTTTGGAGAGTCTGTCAGTAACACGATCAAGCAACTCAATGGATGGCACTGTAGGTCGGATGTAGAAAAGGCCAGAATTGAACACCCAAATGCGCATCGTATGTGCGTAACGAGCCCAACCCATAGATTGATCATCTGAAACATCATCATAGCCATAAGCTGTAGCATTGTCATACCCATCAGTCATACTCTCTACATCACAGTCCCTCTGGAGATATGAGAACGGGTTTTGGAAATACAATATATCCACATCCGAGAGGAGCACGCTGTACCCCAGCACAAGAAATTCACGAAGTAGATGGAACTTGAGGCCTGAAATCGCATGGTTATCACCAGTGTTTGCCTGTGCCTTGGAAATTGTTGCATCGCGCCTGTACACCGGCACCTTGTGATCCTTGCAAAACTGAGCAATTTCATCATCCAATGCAACCACCAAATAGTTTGTCACACCAACTCTTTGAATGCTCTCAAACCACACCTGCAAAGCCATGTTTACAAAAAGGTTCAGTATGAGGAGCTCAAGCATCAAGAAGCAGGCATAACCAATTGTGGGGGCATGTTGGAAATACGTGATAATATACCTGCAGCATGCTGCGCACATTGTTGTTGGAGATGCCAACAATGAGCTCTTTGTTAATAGCAACATCTTGCAAAAGTTTAGCAAGATCAGGGTTCACACTTTCATCTGGCAGCACAGCTTGATTGGTGCGCAGACTTTTCGCAGTGCCCCATGGACCTGCCTTACGTGGAGGTCCCAGCTCTAACAGTTGTTTCCTTGCAGCATCTCTCTCTTGCTCTGCAACTTGCATTTGCTGTTTGATCAACAACAAATTCTTGTTCTCTGTCTTCAACTTCACAAGCTCACTTTGGAGTACTGACACCTTCGCCTCCAATAGTAAGACATGCCCATCCGAAGGCTGCACAAAATTGGACAAATTCTGTAATTTATTTGCATACTCCAGACTGAATCTCCTTGCTGCACATTCATGGTTGTAACCAGGAACAATTTTCTTGGACTGTCAAGGAAGCATCAACCTTGGTATACTCTTGCTGGAGCTAATCTCAGAATCCTGTATGATGATGAATACATCCACTCATCTCTTTGCTTCTAGGGTTTGGTCCCTGAAGGACAGCATACAGAAGCAGACACATATGAGACATTCATCCTCTTGTTCAAATGAGCACAAAAGCTATAAGAAGAAAATTGACCTGCCCTTGTGATCCCCTGCCTTGGAAATTGGTCTGTGATGCTGTTTTTGAAGATGTAAAGAAGCCATGAGGGTGTAAAGAAGCCCAAATGACACCACACGTGATCCCCAACAGCACAGCTACTGCTACTCTGTAGTCTCGAGCCCAGAGTGCCTGCCCTGCCCGTATCCCTACTCCATCTTTCTTTCCCTTCATTATCTCCCCTCTCTTCAAAATCTCAAATTGTCTCTTGTAGAGTGTGTGTGTGCGTGTGCACACGTGTCTCTATTTGTGTGTCTAATTCCTCACAAAACCTCATGCAGAAACAGAAGCTATCAGAAACTCAAACCTCAAGGTCTGATGGTACAACTCCATCATTGTTCTTGCCTTTTCTTCCTTGGTGTCCAGAAATCCCATATCCAAACCCTGCATTGCACAAATCTGAATTATTGACATGTGACATGGAACTCACTCAACTTCATGCAATCCCTTCCTTTCTTTACATAGACAGACAATGATGCTCTCTCTCTCTCTGTTGTTCCTTTTGTCAAGCCTTCCTCTGCTAGATCCACACAATCTTTACCAGTCACCTTCAAGGAATGCCACTTTCCCTCACTCTCAAAAACCACTTCTAAATAAAAGCCTTGCAAACCCTAGTATGGCAATCCCTGCACAAAACTCCTCAAGTCAAATGAATGACACCTTAAACTGCAGATCATCACTGAAAGTTCTTTCAAGGACATACAGAAGAACACAAATCCCAGGAAGCAGAAGAGTATGACTCTTTTGGACACATAAGTGTAGAGCTTTCAGGGGGAGTGCAAAAAAGAAAGAAAGAAACAAGAAAAACAAGAATCCTCAACACCCCCAAGAATGGCTCTTCCATCTTTAGGGTTACTGCATCCTTCTTTTCCAAAGAAAGGGGGACTTCTAAACTCCACAACAGATTGGTGCTGTACAGTTGCTATATATTCTTTCGTCAATATCTTCTTCTTCTTCCTCTTCTTCTTCTTCTTCCACCAAGCACCCAATGCTAGTGTACCTCAATGCTCAGAGATACTCAGAGATACAGTGAAGCAAACTGAGCACAAACAGCACATGAGCAAGCATTGCAGCAGGTGTAAAATAATTTGGGTATCCTAATAACATCGGCAGTAGCAGCAGCAGCAGCAGCAGGACAAAGACAAAGGAGTAGCTGAAGATTAAGAGCAAAATGAGAGTTTTATTCAGCATTTCACCATTCTTCCCAGGAGCAGCAGCAGCATAAAAAATGAGAGATTTCAGCATTCACCATTGTTTCCCAGCAGGAGCATCATTCATCACCAAAGCGAGAGTTTTGTTAAGCATTTCACCAATCATTCTTCCCAGGAGAATGCATCATGAAGAATTGAGAATTTTAAAGCATTTCACCAATCCTTCTTCCCAGCCCCCAGCAGGAGCATTATCAAATATGATAGTTTTAAGCATTCACCATTGTTCCCAGCGAGAGGAGCTTCATCAAAATGAGAGTTTTTAGCATTTCTTCGCATACCTGGAAAAAGCTGCAGATCGTCTGCAAGCCCGATCTCAGCCAAAGTAGAGACTTTTTTTTTTCTTGGGATTTTTCTTCTTCTTCTTCTTGTGCTGGAATCCTGCCACGATCTCCTCACCCCCCTTTTCTTAGTTTTTTTTAATGACTATTTTACTATGTACCTAAGGAAGGGAGGGTTGTACCTACTTTGGCCTTTGCTAGGATTGTCTCCTTGTAACCTCTTCACCCATGTATTATCATGGGTGTGGAAAGCAGCGTTTCCTTTTTTTTCTGGCGAAGTTTCGCCTTTTCTCGACAAAGAAATTGGGAAAATTTTGGAAAATTTTGTTTTTCAAGTGTAAATCCGACTAAATTTTCTCTTTTAAAATATTTTTCCAAATTTTTCAATATAAAAAAAAATGAAGAAAAACAGTGGTGAAAAGGAAGATATTAGTAGGGTAATCACTAATCACTGAGGAGCAGAGCAGGGTGTTCCCAAAATAACTGCATAATGCATCGCCAAGGCAGTGCTTATTTAGAGAATCTCCCCACTCTGATTCCATTACTCAACTCCACTCCCCGGAAAAAAAACAAATTGCACAAGTAATGTGCAAGAACCCTGTTTATAAATAGCTATTACGGATTGAACTTGTAGCTCCGTCTATCAATAGTTATTCCACATTGACCTGATAGTTCACTCCAGACAACTAAGAAAACAAATTTAGACCATCAAATCCAACAATGCCATTGGCTTCAAAATCAAATCTTCAGACTTACAAAGAGCTTTATATTGCTGAAATTTTGAAAATAATGGTACATTTTTACCATTTCCGTTGATCCTCTAAAATTCTCGCAAACTTATCAAACCCTATTACACATTTAACTATTGATTCACTCAAGATAATTAATAATGATAATTCCGACCATCAAATTCAATAATTTCATTGGCCATAAAAAAAAATTCTAAACATTTACATAAAGCTTATTTGACACCCCCTATATATATTAGTAAAATTTATATTATGCACTTGCACACTCATTTAATATCTCATGCTAATTAGTTGTGAGGACCCACAAAGTTCAGTTATTTTTCTTTTGTATAGGCATCTTTGATTGACTCATATCAAAATAAATAAATAAAAACTCAAGCTTTGGATAGTCCCAAAATAGGTATATGGTAGTTTTCTCTTTTGGACTGCTTATATAGGCTGCAAGACTAAAAACTTGGGGCAATGGGAAGCAAGAAATAGGCATCTTGCTTCAATGAAATTACCATAGCCTTATTGCTTTTTCTTTTCCTGAAGACAAACAATACATGCCCCTTTTGTACAGGAACTATTATGTTTAATAATCATGCCCTCCATAGACACTAGAAATTTTCTACGGTTGCTCTAAATGAGTGAGAAGGGGGGCTTGATATCCATCCATGCATCTAATGAAGAAATACTCACCTAAGATCACAACTAGCCTGGCATGGTGAGCTGCCGTTCTGTTGGGTTGTAATGGAGTTCTACCAAGGCCTACTTCCAGGCATACCTGGGGTTCCCCACCATTGATTTACATCTCAAGAGTGTTCTCCACCCTCAACTTACTGTATATAAGTGAAAAACCCACCACAACAAAGTTAGGAACCCCAAGATTACTGCCTGTGCCTGTCTCACCCAGGTGAGCAGGATGCCCAAACCAGGTTACATAGAATGGAATAGGGCTAGTATGGTCCATTCCGTGTGGGAACATGTCAAGTTCACTAAGGTGAGAAAGCATTCTGTCAAGGGTTTCTACCGGGGCGTGTTCCGGAGCTCATAATTTGTTCCCCACCATTTATTCACATCATTAGAGTGCTCCCAACTGTTGATTTACATGACTACAGTCGTCCCACTATTTGAATCACATCACAAGTGGAACTGGTAGAACAGCAAGTGGAACCAGCAGATGAACACCTGTCTCCCCCACCCCCGCCCTCCCCCCACAGAAAAATCTAGAAAAGTTACGCACCGTAAACCTGCCAAACTGGTTGCAATGATTTCTATGTGCTTCTTTTAATGTAAACCTGTCAAACATTATTGCAATAAAAACCTTTTCTTCCCTTTTCCTATGTATTCCTATCAAATTTTATTTGCATTCAATATTTTTTCTAACATGCACCATGCATCTAATAAAAATGAAAATAAAAAAAATGTAAACCTTCCAAATTTTATTGCAATTATTTTCATTTTTTAATGTGAATAATTTTTTTATCCTGTTTGATGTAGACTTGCCACTCTTTATTGCAATAAAATAATGTTCTTAACCATCCATGCATCTAATCAAAGGTGCTTTTAAAAAATGAAAACCAGCCAATTTGTTTTTACAGTAAAACCTTATTTTTCTCTCTTTTAAATCTGCCAAACCTCATTGCAACAAAAACTTATTGCCAGGAGGAACTGCTATTGAGGGCAATTAGCGTCTTATGTCCCCACAT
>Ga0116228_10000916_pt1 | contig 23752 bp, 13 predicted proteins | sample S1TSphfallax_2_FD_89694 | JGI IMG/M metagenome (GOLD analysis project Ga0116228, IMG submission 89694) | Host-associated microbial communities from peat moss isolated from Minnesota, USA - S1T2_Fc - Sphagnum fallax MG | ecosystem: Host-associated > Plants > Peat moss > Unclassified | place...
TACAAACATTACAACAAAATATGTCCTTATATGTGAAGTGATTTCATTGAATTTTGAGTGAATTCACTTGTCATAATGAACAGGATTTAATGAGGATGCAATGAATTTACTGGTCTAGTGAACTAGGACTAGAGAATTGCACCATAAGAGATATATAATATAATATATGTAGATCATTAAAAGCATGTCATCTGCCAAAATAAAATCTGACTTTAGTTTCTGGTTCTAGTGATGAAAACTTAACAATAATCTCACCTAGAAATTAGAGCAGTCAAACAGTCTCTTGATGTACTAAAAATCTAACTACACTAAAAAAAACTAACTAGATTCTTATGAAACAAGATGCAACATGCAGACTAATTAATTAGTCATAAGTAGTCTAGAAGCAAAGAAAGATACAAAATAGTTGTTGCTTAAAAATAAGTCCCCACGATTCAGATGTAATATATAGGCTGTAAGCAAAATAGTGTGAACAATTAAATTCTTGTCAAAGCTGCATGTAACTAAATGTAAAGTAACAATAAAACTAATTATAAAAATTATGGAACGTTCAATGCTTTTAATTAAATGATCCAACAATAATATATTTTTTCATTAATGTGCAAGGATTTTTAAATCTCACATTATAAAAATAAGTTTCAAGTAAGTTCTAACAAAACGAAAGTACATATATATTTTTGATGATTCTTTAGAATATATGATGATTTTGAAAGTATGATTTAATATATATTTATTTCATCAAATTTTCTAACATAAAAATATATTTGAACACATATTAAATAATATATTTAAAAATCTATTATTTATTTAATTAAAAATTTCATTTTTTGAAAATAGATTCTTAGAAATTCAATATACAACATGAATGTACTTAATACATATTTTCACACAATTTTACGATACTTTTTAATAGTTATATGCATGACGCAAGATTGATGTGAAAACATCTACTTCTTTTTGTGTCTATTTATCATGCTTTCAACCAATGTTTAGCGTGTCTTTTCACTGGGCTGATGTGATCACAGCACACTGACATAGAGCCTTGGTTCTTGCTTGGTTCTTGCTGCAAAGGACACTTGCTCTCCATTGGAGAGCTGCAAGTGCATTGAAAATATGTAATTAGTCAAGTTAGGAACTCTGGGAATACATGTTCTCATTATTAAAAAACATCGACAGATGTCACTGAATGGTGACTCACCGGTCTCATAGCTCGTGCAACTGGTCAATGCTTATCGCATAGAGCTGTGAGATGAATGTGAGCACAACTAGACTAGTTCCCAAAAAAACAACAAAGGAAAGCTGCTGTGATCACAAAATCTGTGATCATAGTAGCCTAATGGAAAGAAAGATGTGCTTCCTACTTACTTCCAGATCAGACTCCAGAGCACCATTATTTTCAACACTTGATCAACCCGATGAACTAGATTGGAGTTTCCGGCCTGGTTCAGGTGCACAGCAGGGTGGAAAGAGGACAGACAGTAGTAGCTTTGTAAACTTAGCTGACTCTGCAAACACACTAGATGAACCACCTCACTTTTTCTCTTTTCATGGAAGTTGAAGACATTTGTTTTGCTTTTGACTGGTAGCAAATAGAGATAGATGATGGAAACCCATGAAAGTCACAGAAACCAACCAACAGCAAATGAGTCCTGCATGTGTCGCCACTAAGTTGCCACTCACGATTGATTTAATACGTACATAAGAGTGGGTACTACTAAACCCTAAACCACTAATTTCACATGATGATTTGTCATGCCATCTTCCGGCCACCAGCTTGCAAACCCCTTTTTTCCTGGTCTGGAAACTTCGGCGTGTCTGTAAGTATTTTACGCCTGACCTGGCCTGTAGAACTTGCTGGAAGTTGTACCATTTCAGAGACCTAGCAAGCAAGAACATGCAACTAATTGCTCTTCCTGGAATTGTTAGAGCATGAGAGTACGCCGTTAGTATCATTTTCAATAGTGCAGATGCAAACCAGGATTCAGGATAGTGTAACTCATTGACTTGTTAGGCCGTCGCTAGCTTACCGTCGTGATTCATGCCGAAAGAGTATTTTTTCTTTCTTTAATGGAGAAGCGGCCTGCAGGCTGATACCAAAATTGCACAGCACCAAATGCAGTAGTGCTTCTCTCGATTTGCAGACAGCCTGATTGAAGTAGACGTAGGGTTACTAAGGGTGCGGCGCATACTGTTTGTTACTGGCATTGTCTTTGTTTCAATTACGCATTGACGTGACTAAAGAAAAAGGACGACTAAGGCAGCGCGCGCTGATGAACGGACGGCGCCTGCGTGTACTATAGGGCCACAAACCCTGAACCACTAGACTTCCTAAGCCGTCTTTTATAACACGCAGTTGCTTCATGAAATATGACGTGATCATACACCGTAACTATCCTTCGGAGCGGCGAACGAGGTTTTTGGTCTTATAACGACTAACACTCTGACACCATGAATGCTGCAGGAGCATCCATACTGAAATTGCGGTCGCTTGCAGCCCACGTGAAATCACAAACATTGCACGGCATGACAATTCAATTGAACAAGCCTAATTAGAGTTTCGCACACGTTCTTGTTAATTATTGGCTCTGAAGTCAGTCAATCCACCGGATACAAGTATTGTTTAGTAGGTCAGTTCCTTCACGAATGGCCAGATACCCAAACTTTTCTTTTGGCAATGAGGAGCTAGCTATAAACCAGCGAGCTGGTTTCTGGACCGATTTTTGACTCTGACGCATGCACGCTACAGATCTTATAGCAGTCATGAAGGATGATAGTATTGAAATTTTCTGAAGCCATGTAAACCCGAGATACAACTTAGAGTAAAATTCAGCTGTGCACACCAATGTTCAATCCACAAAAACGTGTTTTCCTACTCCTATTTCTGGCTCTCAAATTCAGTGTAGTGTAAAGCCCTCAGGGGTGTTGGCTTAACCAGAATAAGGGCGCGCCCCCAGGCGAAGCCCAAGGCCGCGCCCAATTCCATTAAAGCCCAGACCCAAGGGCTTTACACAGTGTAAAAAATCGCCAGTAGGTTTTTACTTCTTTTTTTCCCATGATAACCGCCAGGTATCGCACCAAAGTAAGGGCATCAGGCTGTACAAAAAGCAAGCTTATGTAAAATAGCTTGCATCCGTTGTATGGTGATACCCAGTTGGGTATCTTTGAAGAAAAAAAGTCAAAACCTGCAGCGGTTTTTACTCTGTGTAAAGCCCTTTGGGGGTGGGCTTTAATGGAATTAGGCGTGAAAGCAGGTTTAAGCAGCTTTATAAATGAAAAACAGGTTTATTGGAATATGAATTGGAATAGAGGAATTCCTTAGAACTTGGTTTTGCCTTTCCATTAAGTAAAAGCACTCAGAGAGAATTCCAAGTGGTTTTGGAGGATACTTTATATATTTGCTAAGGTCTGGGGATTGCAGATTATGTCATTTTATTGACCACACACATAATCTTACCATGATCCTCATGCACGCATACTAGTAATCAAAATTTGTCTATTCAATAGGTATTATAAAAATCGTTGAATCTGCCATTCCAAACCTTAATGACATGGAGTGGTCAAGCCCTTGCCCATTACATTGGGTGCATCATGTGACTCACCCTAACATGCTCAAGTAGCACCTAACATCTTGCCCAACAAAATGGGCAAGGGCTTGACCATTCCATAATTCATGAACATCCCTCCAAGAAAAGAGAAGGGAATATTACATGTATATTCATTAAGGGTGAAAGGAAATTTATGACTACTTATAGGTATAAGATCCCTCTCACTTTTAAGGAGTAGGCATAAGAACCCTCCCCTTGCTCTACCCCATGATCTATGTATGTTTAGGTTCATATAACTTGAGTCACGCTTCACAAGGGGTAAAGCCCACACTAGTGAGAGACATTCCCAAAATGTGGTGCTAGATTCAGATAACCCTTCATTAGTGCCACTTATTTTAAGAATGCCCCCACCCTGGGGTTTTACCTTACATTGACCTAATTTGGAAGAAAGCTGCTGGGAGGACCTAACAGATTCTTAACAGATCTTCCCTATTGCTTCAAAGTCCTGCCTAAGGAAGTACCTAGAATACAAGAAAAAAGATTAACTTAGGTCAATGTTTTATGTATGGCCCTGTTCTGAATTCTTATCATTGCAAAATTTTGAATCAGAGCTGGAAGTTAGTTGACTGCATTCTTTCATACCTGGTCCTTTCAACAAATGTCTTGTCGGTGAACTACCCCATGGTGGGCTTAATTTTTTGTAGCATCCTAACTCTTCCAAGAAAACAATTATTTTTATATGGTGTAATTGGAAGACGTGCAACACCCACCCCTCCCCCAGAAAAAAACCACCACCAAATCTATCAGCCAGCACAAAGGTCTACACAACTCTAGGTGAGTTCCAAGGATTAGCAACTTTAATGTGTTTGTTTTCTTGCTCAATGTAACTGAAAAAAAGAAAGCTCATGTAAGCTTTTCCCCCCTATCATCCGACCAAAAGAAACACACACAAACATACTATCATAATATAACTTTGCTAGCAGACAATAAACTCCAAGAACTAATGTGCCTACTTGCTAATTTCAAGATTGCATCGTCACAAGTATAAGATACTCACATTGGTAGTTAACCAAGTGCAGTATCATAACTCTTCAACTTGATGCAAAATTGTGTGATCCCAGTAGTTCCAACTTGACCCCACAAATTAGATGAGCCCATATGCAATTCGGCATCAAAGGAATGAGAGACAACAACCACATTGTGTAGCTCAGGCGCCTTAAGTAAGTGTTCAATAGAACTTTGTGAAATTTTAGTTGATCTAGAAGCATCACTCCCAATTCTTGGTTTATCAGGACTTTCAAAATGTAAGTATGTGTTTTCTGTATCACCTCGTTGTTCACATTCTTGTCGGAGCATTGGTCATCCTTTGTAACCCAAATGTTGGAATCAAAACACTAGCCTTTTATGAATTCATAAGGAGGCCAACTACTTCTTACCAACACAGCTGCTATATGATGGCTATAACGCTTCAAAAGGCTTTTGAGTTAATGTTCTATTTGCTTCTGCAATGTTTACTTGCAAGGGAGTTTTCTTACCAGTGTTGGCTGGGTATCTACTCTTCAGGAATACCTGATGGGCAGGGCATCTTCTTAAAAAAAGCCATTTGTGAAGGCCACAGGGCCCAGGCCTAGGATTGTGATGTGAGATGCCTACCCACAGGGCATCTCATGGGCTTTGCAAAACACAAGCCCGCCCAAGTAAGGGCATCTATCTATGGGAGAAGAGAGGCCTGCCCAGGTAGGGTGTAGCTTGGTTTTTTTTTGGTTAGCCAGTGCCTGTCAGTCAGTGTACCCCATACCCAGGTGCATGCCCTAGTTAACGCCAGGCCAGAACCTAGATACCCGGCCAACACTGGTTCTTACCCCAAATTTTGTTTGACAAAATAGAGGTACTTCATTGTGTTAAAGAAGAATAGAATAGTTTGCTTTTTAGAAACTCCCCTGAGTAAGGATTTTTTTTGGGGGAGAGGGGTTTGTGTGTTGAATTTCTGCATCCTGGGAACTCAATACAAAATCAAATGGAGAATTTCTTTTTTTCAAAACTCTGCCCCTGAGAGACCCAATCCCCCGCAAAAAACTATGATTTGTGAATGACTGACATGTAAGGTATTGCCCAAAGAGCAGGGAGTTCTGGAAGTAAATGCTTGCCCAAGGCGGAGCCAAGTTGTGCTTACTTCCAGAACTCCCCGCTCCAAGGATCTTACTGAGAATAAAAAATTGACATGATTTTTATTTTTAAAATGTTTTTTCTGTGATAACCAGCAGGTATCCACTGGATACCCTCCGAGCATTGCAGAAAAAAACAATGCAGGGTATTTTGTAAAACAGAATGCCTGCCTGCACCTGTGGGCCTTTGGTTTTTCAAAATGCCCCATTGAATTTTAGGCTATGTAAGAGCATCTCCACCGATGCTCAGTATGTCACTCTGGATAAAAAATTAAATGTCTAAGTATAGCTGTTTTTTTTCCGGCAACCCCACCAATAAAACTGTAACTGGAACTGCATATACGTGGGAACTACTAATAGCAAACCACCTGGACCAATTATTATGATCGACGAATCAGAAATACTGAGCCGCAGTCAGGTCCAATTTATTACAATCTTTTTTGGAGGTGCACAACTGTGTGGGACTTTTTACTAGCCATGGCAAACTGCACGATTTTGGTGCAGAAAAACCAATTTCCTGAGCTAAACCAGCACATTTTGACGTTTTCGCAATAAATTTTACTGTCTAGAGTCACATATTGAGCACGGTTGGAGATGCTCTAGGTGTACGTACAATACACTTTAAAATATCTCTGAGGTTTTTATAGATGTGTAGGGGCTAGCTAGCCTGGCCTGCGGCCGATGTCCTCAAACCTTGTAAGGGCAGGTCCCCAATAAGGCATATCAAGCACAAACTTTCTCTCAAATTTTGTTACCACATTTATTTAATTATAAGTTTGAGAAGGACATCTTGATTAAACTTCTTTTGGAACCCAAAAGGAAAGGAGCTAGTAATCTGCCAAGTGTCCCTTTGGCAAATGAAAGTGACCTCCATGCCCATGGAATGGGGGTAGGCTCTCCATGTCAAAAGGTACGTCATACATACTTAAAGGAAGAAATTCAAAAGTACTTTACAAAGGGAAGTAACATGCATGCACACACACATCATGTGCCATATAGGTAGTAGTGTGAACTCATTTGACTAAACCCCCCATTCCACTCCCGTAGTGCCCACCCTCTTGTGAGTCCTCATTTTTCTCTTTCTTTCTCTCCCTCTCTCTCTTTCCTTCTTCCTCCTCTAGCTAGCTTCCTCTTCTTCCCACCCAACTTTGTGTTGGTAAAAAAGTAAAAGCTACAAGACGTGGAAAGAGAAGAGTAGCACACAAAGTCCGAGTGAAAGAAACAGCAAGCAAACGACAAGAGAAGAGAAACCTGAGCCGGTAAGTTAAGTTAACCAAAGTTGAGTTTTTCACCCCACTAGATTTATCATCTGTTAACCAAAACGTGTGGTACACAAGTTTGACTGCAAACTGGGCGTAAGTAGTAGGCTAACACTTGGTTTTCTCCGTCCTTACTAGGGTATTAAAAATAAAAATAAAAAGGCGTTACTTACTTGATGAGTAAAAAACGTCAACACGCTTGTTGACCCCTCGCTGTGAGATACGCGACAACACTGTTGTGCACACAGGGAGAAATGGCAGGAAGGAAGGAAGCAAGGAAGTAAAGAGAGTGGATGGATGAAAGGATGGATGGATGGATGAATGAGACAGGTTGGTCAGCCCGAGCCAGCGGTCGCACTCCGGGACCTCCTTTTCCGCTGCGGCCTCCTGCCTTTTCTTTCGTCGTCTCCGCTTTACAAGCAACGCGCTACATTTCTTTACACCGCACTTTCTTCTCTTCTTTCCTCTTCCTCCTCCTGCTGCTGCTTCTTTGTTTTGTTTTGTTTTTTCACACTCTTTCTAGTTCGTGATGATCTCTTGCTCGAGAGTGGTAGTGCTGCTGCTGCTGCTGCTGCTTTGTTGATGAAGCTCCTGCCTCGTCGACGATGGCCAGTACCTAAGATTCAGAATATTGTGGAGTTTAATAATATTAAGGTTGCACAAGATGAAACTGTTGACAGCTGTGGAAGATGTGTTGTTGAGATTCAAGTGTGTGGTGCACGAGGAGGACGTCGAGGTGGAGGCCAAGGCCAGAAGTTAAGGTCGACATCCGAGTCAAGCCCTGCTGCTGCTGTTGCTGGTGCTGCTGCCTCAATAACAAAAGCGTAAGCTCCGGGAAACCATGTGTCGGCACACGCACGGTGAGTGCAAGGATCCGGCGAGCCACCACAAGTGTGACAATGCGATTTCCACTACACAAACGGGATCGTTTGTGCTCCCTATTCTTGTGTCAGTGCAGTCTCCTTCTTCTTCCTCCCACGCCGCAGACTTCGTGATTCCGCCTCCTCCTCCTGGGCAGCAGCTCCTCGTCGGGGATGGAGCACATGGAGAAGCCGTGAGCGATGAGCTTCGGCGTTGGCCATCTTCTTCTGAGGTTTTCACCTTGACACCCGGCCTGGCACCCTTCTGAATATGCTGCTTCTGCTACCGCTTCTACTAATTCTCTTCTTGAACACTCCAGTAATGGGGAAAACTTCTTCTCTGTCGAAACACAAGCCTTTGTCTACAGGGGACACGCAATTGTTTCTTGAACGCGTGAAAGCTAGCTAACTTAGCTGCTCCAGAACTCGACACGCTTCCGAACAGTTGCATAGAGTTTGTAATTCAGATCATGCGGAACCTTTCCGCATGCGGATAGTAATGCCTGTGACGAACAAGAAGAGACGATCCGCGTTTCTTAGACCTTCGGTCTGGAACAGTTCCAATTGAGATTTGAATGCACATCATAGAACTCTGCGGAGTATTAACTTTGTCCCAAACCGTTGGATTTCTGAAATGCAGGTTCTGGAAGAGCTCAAGCAGATGAGCACAATAGCTGGACCGATGGTGATCATGGGGCTGTTACTGTACGCTCGAGCCATGATATCCATGCTGTTTCTGGGCCATCTGGGTGAGCTTGAGTTGGCAGGCGGATCACTCTCCATAGGTTTCGCAAATATCACAGGCTACTCCGTTCTCGCAGGGCTGGCGATGGGGATGGAACCCATCTGCGGCCAAGCATACGGTGCCAAGAGATGGCACCTGATGGGACTTGCATTACAACGAATGGTCATGGTCCTGCTCTGTGCCTCCGTGCCCATTGCCTTTCTCTGGCTCAACATGGAGCGCATCCTTCTCTGGTGCGGCCAAGACGAGGGGATAACCGCCATGGCTCACACTTACATTCTTTTCTCCATTCCTGATCTGCTAGCGCAAGCCGTGCTGAACCCGCTGCGTATCTATCTCCGCACCCAGAACATAGTCGTCCCGCTCACCTGGTGTGCGGCTCTGGCTCTCATCATCCATGTCGCCATCAACTTCCTCCTTGTGTATGCACTCAACATGGGCGTGCGAGGAGTGGCTCTGGCGGCGTCATGGACGGACTTCAACCTCGTGGGTTTCCTCCTGCTCTACTTGTGGTGGTCGGGCAGGTACAAGAAGTCATGGACGGGGTGGTCGGTTGAATGCCTCAAGGAGTGGAGACCGCTGCTGAACTTGGCCATCCCCAGCTGCGTGTCGGTGTGCCTGGAGTGGTGGTGGTACGAATTCATGATCATTCTCTCGGGATTGTTAATCAACGCCGAGGCCACTGTCGCCACCATGGGCATCTTGATTCAGACTACGGCGCTAGTATACATTTTCCCATCCGCGCTCAGCTTGGCAGTGTCGACGCGCGTGGGCAATGAACTGGGTGCCAACCGACCGGGCAAAGCCCGGACGGCAATGCTCGTAGCTCTGGGATGCGCAGGCGTGGTGGCGGTTCTGGCCGCCACTTTCACCACCACAATGCGCCACACTTGGGGCCGAATCTTCACCAGCAACAATGACATTTTGTCCCTCACGGCTATCGCCATGCCCATCGTCGGCCTCTGCGAGCTCGGCAATTGCCCACAGACGACGGGTTGTGGCGTGCTGCGCGGAAGTGCACGACCCACCATCGGGGCCAACATTAATTTGGGCTCTTTTTACTTTGTGGGAATGCCAGTCGCCATGGTTCTCGGCTTCCTTTTCAACGTCGGCTTCGTGGGTCTGTGGTTTGGCTTACTGGCTGCCCAATACACATGTGCGGTGTTGATGCTCTTCGTGCTTTTCCGAACGGATTGGCCCTTGCAAGCAGCTCGAGCTAAGCTGCTGACGGGAGCCGCAGGCGCTAGTCAGACTGACCACCTTGGCTTACCAACAAGTATGCTACCATTAGAAGAGCTGGTGGATCATCAAGAGGTAGTGGTAGTAGATGATAGGGACATGAAAGGGGAAAGCACTAAAAGGTTCATGGATGAGAGGTTTAGAATTGATGATCGGGAATTGGAAGCTCTCATCTCCATCACAGTGTTGCAACCTAATTCCTGCACTAGCCCCATCATCACTGACACAACAGACAAACTCTGATCTTGCTGGCACTTCAAAGCTGCCGTGATCTGCAGAGGTCACGAGAAGAAAGTCAGCAAAGTACATATGCAGCAACTAGGGAAGCGATCAGTAGACAAAAAAAATCTAGTTAGGAGCTTGAAACTAGTGATCGAGCCCAAGGCTCAGAAATTGTAGTTTTAGGAAATCTTTTTAGACGACAAGGACAGAAGTATCTATTGGGCTGATTTTTAGATTTAGCAACACTGTTAATAACATCATTGTGGGTCTTAAAGGGGTTAGCAGATTATAGAACACGAACATTCTTTGGAGAAGCACTCTTCAATGTGCTCTCTGTGTTACGGTATCCACCTCTGAGTGCTCTGTAAATGGTGTTTTGAATCCTCATCCCCCCACCTCCCCCCTTCCCTCCTTCCCTTTCCCCTGACTTTCAAACCCAGAATACCAATTCGGATAGAGAAGAAGAAAGGCAGAGAAAAGGAGATCAGGTCCAGGGAGGGTGGGGGCATCGCTAGCAAGGGACCTTTAGCTCAAAAAGCCCCTTGAAATTGTAGGGATAATGTGGGCATATATGGACTTTGCTGGAAACACTTTCGTAAATGCAGACCATTGCCAGGCCTCTCTATTCTTTCAGTTGATGTTTTTACTGTGTATGTCATTGGATCCAGTTTCAACTTTTTAGCAAGCAAATTTTAGTTACAAAAAGCTGGACCAATATTGCCCACATGCCTGGCAGAGGGTTTTGTGTCATGGGGTATGTGAGGACAATTTAGTTCAGATTTATGAATGATGAGAGTGCTAATTTTTTTGTCAGAATAGATAGTTTTCAATATGCACAGAAGAGAGTAGATGATTGTAGATTGGAGCAAATAGAAGAGACAGAGACAGAGAGACAGAGCTGCTGGCCAACCAATCTGTTGGGAATGGATGGTGGAAAGAAAGCCGTTGTTGGGCCATACGTATGTACCAAACACAAATGTTTTTGCTGGAAGGGAGGGTGCAGTAAGAAAAAAGTATTCGCTGCAAACACGGTGAACAGCAAGATGGTACTAAGGCGACAAAGGAAGGAGCATCCCGGTTCCTGAACCCAAGATTCTGGCAACCACCCAACTCACATGCATCTGGGCTGGCTCTTGTGGTTCCCTCTCTGATCCTTCCTTCCCCACCCCCCTTTTTCCTGGCCCTTTTTTCACACTGCTGCTACTTGTCAATTGTCCCCCCTGAATCTCACAATACCCACAGTGACCATTCTACACGAAGCAAGCTCCAGATGATCTGGTAATTTGGACTCTTCTTTTTCCTTTTTTCTTTGCAATTATATACATTTTAGGCTAGTGATTTTGATTTGCTTTGTAGGGTCCAATTTGAACTCACTAAATCCCATCGCATCGACAAGCTTTTTTTTTCTGCTTTTCCTGTTTAGTAGGGCCAAGAAGGCAAAGAGTGATTCTGTAGGGCACACACGCAAGATGACAGGAAAAACAAACATTTTCTACCCCCCTACTACACACACCCACCTTCCATCATTTTTGTCCAGCCCCCCTTCCTTTTTCCCCTCCTCCTCCTCCTCCTCTTTCTCTTTTCCAAATACAATTTGTCGAACCCTATCATGAGGTCTCCAATTTTGGTTTCACCGTTTGATCCAATTTTGGGGGTTTCTAAAAAAATTCCAAAGGGTTGAACCTCTCGTGTTTCCAGCACATGAACCAGTATCTCCAAACCAATCCAGTGCCCTTAAGATCCATCCTAACCTAAGCTAAATATGCCAAATCCTATCATCATCTTTGCTATTTATGGAGAAAGATATGGGAGCCTGCTAATTTTGGCATCATTATAACACATGGACACTTTTGTTTTTGGGTTCTGAACCAGTCTCAAGTTCCACCTGGAGAGACCAAGACACACACCCACATATTTATTCATTACAAAGTTGGTATAAAGTCTTTTAATAGGTTTAACAGGAGACGACTGGCACATGGTCCATACATTTTTGGAGAGGGGAGGATCGACAAAACGACATCAAACAAAACCAAAAGGTTGAACTTCCTTCTACACACAACCCAAATGACTGGCATATTATGATGTGTATGCGCCAAACGCCTAAGGGACGAAACTGCACGAAAGGAAAAAAAATTAAAGTGGTACCAACCAAGAGAAGCATATTGACAGTTAATAAGATATTGCCCTCAAAGATGGGGCAATTCATAGAAAACACAATCATGACAAAGTCGCATGATCTGCTCAAATGTCCTCTTCATCACTCAAACGTCCTGAGATGTATATTGACTTCGAAAATTGGTTCCCATGTCGTATGCAGGCTTATATCACTGGGTCACCCAAGTAAGCAAGCAAGTAAGCAAGGGTCACCACAACCCCATAACCATGCATGACAAGACTACTAGGGGGGGGGGGGGATTGAGTATAACCAGGAAAACAAAATCTGGAAGTTCAGTTGCCAAAAATAAAATGAAAAATTGCTCCCATTGTCTAAAAAGGCGACAGCATGAACTAGTCCTTGCCACAGACCTTGACTGAATGAAAGCTGTTAATTGATAAGACACATATTGAGCCCCACCATTAGAGACATATCTGTAAGGTGCATGATCCTTTTGAGGAATTATTCATTCCTGGGAAGTGTCACTTCATCCAAGTTGTTTCAATCTACAAGAATTAAATATGAATGGACTACAAACCACAGATTCCCTTCCTGCATATTTCATTATGGTGTAAATTATAATTGTGTTTTTTGGTAGTAGTTTTGATGTTTCATATATAGTGTTTAACTTACTACACATGCGAGGAAAACATTCTTTGAACATGTCCCTAATCCATCATTAAGACAACTTAGAACCACCAACTATTAAGGGATTGCTTTCTTCAGTTGAGATAATTTGAACAAAATTGAACAAGAATTCCACACAAACCAAGAAAATGGACTTAGTAAATTGCCTTTCATATAAAACCCAATATAATCAGCCTCAAACAGTTGTTGACATTTGGGGTTCTGTTTTTCTTCCTTTCTTTCTTTTCCTTTTGTTTTGTGGGACACACAACAGTAGAGCTTACCTGATAAGTCATTGTCACCCCCAAATCAAGAGCTCGCCCAGTGGGGTGTGCAGGTGTTAATGAACCTCCTGCCGGCCTGTTCATTCACACCTGCACACCCCACCAGGTTTGAGAATCCAGGACATTTTCTGAGGTCCCCGGGTCCCAGAATGGGCTATACAAGTGATCGATCACCCTTGGGTCCTTTCATTCAATTTGAGGTTCATAACTTCAAAGGGTCCATTGGCTCTCATGTTTTATACCAATGTGTGCAATGGGAAAGTAGTGAAACCACATAAATTATCAAATCTTTCTGTTTGTGTGTGGAAGGTGCCAGAATCTATATATTATAAAATGTAGTCAATCAAATAAAAGAAAATTCAGCTAGTTTCAACTTATGATGTAATCCAAAAAAGACATTAATCTTGCAATTACGTGCCAAGAAAACACAACAAATATGAACAGCTATCATTACTGTACATGAGCAAGGCTAATTCATTCATTGTGGACATAACACATGGCATTAGATAGGTGCCATCTCTTGACTGCTGACTGGAGCCACGATGTTTGTTTCTTGGATCATCTCTGGAAACTTCATACCTTACAGCAACCCAGTTGCCCGTGCTTATTTGAATGTGGTACATGACTAGAACGAATATAGTGGACAAATCACATTCTCGCTTCTTTCTTTTTCTAATACATCTGTACATTTTCCAAATCTGTGGTGTGTTTATGAATAAAGTTTTGCAGGGTTTTAATAGACATTCTTCTTCAATAGAAGGATATTGTGTTTCTGTGTGAGTGCCCGATCCTACTAGAAGATAGTATAATACAATAGATTGAGAACAATGTACTTGTAATGGCATGGTTGACACCTGCATGTTTTAACCAGTGTTGAGTGGGTATAAAAAGTGGCACCCAAACCCTGCTCCATCTCAAGCCAGTTGTTTAGTCTGGTAATGACTGGTCTCAGAAGTTCACAGAATCGGTTCTGATGTATAAACGGCACTCTTAACAAATGAAAAGATAATGAATGAATCACCTAGAAACCCACGGTCCTTTGCCAATCCTTTCATGTAAACCACGGCTTCTTTGAGTTGTGGAATAACCAGACCTGGAGGTTTTTTTATATCTGATTTCTTTTGTTTTTTAAAAATTGAAATAGATTATTCTTTGATTTGAAATTTCACTACTACAAAATGTGGCTGCAGTTCATTAGTCCCTATTACCTAGACCAATGAATTCACTCAAATTACAATGAAATCATTTTTCACACAAGGACACCTTTTGTTATAGTATTTATTGAAATCATGGGTTATTAACAAATTCAAATATATGCACAGCAATGGTTTCAACTACTGTTGATCGATGGAACCTTGTTATTTAAATAGATAGGCATTGGTCTTAGTATTAAGAAACTAACTAGACTACATAACGTCAAGCCTAATATTCCTATTATACCTTGATTACCTCATATTCATGCCCAGTATATTTAGTACATTATTTTTGAACATACCATTTTACACTAGGAGGCAGGGCCAATGTTCACAGTTGATGTCATCCCTAAGGGCTTTACACTAAGAGTCAAGGCTGAAATAGAAAAAATATTTTCAATCTGCCCCAAGCTACTAACAAAAGATGAACTTTATGGCCTTGTGTTGGCCCCAAGATTGAAAAATGGATACCATTGAATTTGGGAAGCCAATTTGCAGCCCTTGGGGCCAACATTCTAGCATTTATTAATATCTTGAAGATAATGTTTTATCATTTATTAGTAACTTGGGGCCAAACAACAAGCCAAAAAGGCTCAAAGTTGGCCCCAAGTTATTTCAACCCAGATTCTTAATGTAAAGCAAAGTTGTTAAACCATGAAATTCAATAACTAGCTACCATCAAGGAAAAAGATTCTCAAATACAAAAAGGAATAAGAAAAAAAAGATGAACACACATAAGAGTAAGACTTGTTTATTGTCTACCTACCATCATATAGCAACTATCATCATGCAATAATTATCATCCTGCAATAGTTACCATCATGCAACAAACTTGAAAGTAGACCCACAATCACTTGCAAACCTTTGAAAGTTGTTGCTTGTTGTCTACAACTCCTACAGACCCTTTGTAATTATTGCTTATTATATGCAACGCCTGCAAACCTTTTGTGACTACTATCTATTGTCTACAACAACGTTACCTTACCTATAAACCTCAAATCTCACATCTATTTTTTTGTTACTATTGTCCTATGGCAAGAAAAACTTTCTACTCCAAAGACAAAAAACAAAGAGAGAACATCCTATTGCTCTTATAGAAGAAACAAAAAATTGTTACATAAAACATAACAAAACATTATGCAATATTAATGTGTACTACATGCCCCCATTATCTAACATCCCCCAAGTAGAACATAATAAAAACAATTTGATACATTTTCAACCATTTTCCATTATAAGAATCAAAATATAAAATACTTCCATACTTTCCACATCTATCTCCAATGTCACATACACACTTCTTCCCAAAGAAAATTCTCCTAACCACATCCAATCTAGAATCATACAAAGGAATGATTCATAATCCTCCTCCTCAAAGGATAAATAAGGAACCAAGAAAGATATTCACCACACAAGGGTTGAATTATTATCTTCCTAGATTTCCTTATCCTTCTAGATCTCCTTATTATAATCCTTTCCACACATGTTAGTTAAAGGAAATCCATCCATCCCTTATTCATTTGGATTATTTAACCTAAATGGTTTCACCTCTTAGTAAATAGAAAATAGTAAATAGGATATTTAACATCAATAATTAAATAGTTACTAAGATATCCTTTTAAATGAATTAGACTATGAGATTATTTCTAGTAACTAATATTATTTTTATTATATTTGTTCCCAAAATTAACTTTTGATTATTCTATCCCATGAAGGTAGTTCACTGTACTAACAATATTATGGTCAGAAAACACTTTCACTATAGAATTCTTCTAAAATTGTTTTGCCATCTGACGGTATTTACCATCCAATAACGATATTATCATCTCCTAACATCCATGGTGTTTAACCAACATAGGACATTTTTTTCCCATTAACAAGGCCTATATCACCATACTACACCTTTTCATCAAAAAAATGTTCTAAAATATGAATATAGAACTAAAGGTTTTTTAAATTAGCATATTGTTCCCTTATGGTTTCCATAGGGCAAGTGGAATGGCAACCTTAAGAGATAACATTCATTTGTAGCTTGAAAGCTTATTGGAGGATGGTTGTTGTTTGTGTTGATGATCTCCAACATTGAATTGTGCTAATTATATTTTGAAAAATGAAGTAAAACTCAAAAAGTTCATTGTTTTTTCCTTGATTTTTATCTTTTTTTTTATGTCATTATTTTTTTGGTACTATGAGAGGAAGAAAATTATTCCCATTCCTATTTTGCTTCTTCTCATAATTACAAAAATATATTAAATGCAATATGTTAACTCAATGAAAGTTAAATATTGTCATGAATTACAAAACCAATATTGGTCGTGGCTTGTAAGTATCAAATTTCAAATCATTTGAAACTATTGTTATAAGTGAGTGCAACATCAATAGCTAAGGTATCCACACTAGCCTATTATCTAATTTGAAATTTCTCAACCTACTTGAACCTAACAAGTAAACCCATCCATCTAGAATTTTTATATATGGATCAATTGTTCTCTCTAAAATAGCATACCTACTTAACACTTGTTTTAAACCAAACCATTCCACCAAAGGAGACTTTAAAGTACATCCCAATACCCATAAGATCATATAATGATCATTGTTTTAAAATATAACCATTCATTTTGACATGTGTACATAAAATTTCATAAACCAACATGAAGGTTTCTATACCTTTTATAGCTACTAAAATATTTCAAGGTTCCCCATTAAGGTGCACACATCACCCTTTTCTATATTTTTAACCATGTAAAGACACATTTATGAATGATTATGTGGAATCTAGAATTGTAATAGTCTAAAATATAGTCCTTAAAAAAAAATTGACAACTTTTGATTCATTCTTTTTTATGGGGATCAAAATATAGGGTTAAAAAAAACTATAGTAAGGACTAGGCCTTTTTCATCATGTGTGGTATAGCTTAAAGGATTTTCACCCATCACCTATTAAGTTATTAACCAAAAGGGCACCTCATATTATTTTACAAAATAGAAAATGCTATCAAATTTCCTTCACAAGTCCTTAGTTAATGGCTAGACATTTGTCAACCACCCTATCCTCAAAGATTAACTGATTTAGTAACTTCATCCCCTAATAAATAGGAAACAATAAGTTTACATTTACCACTAGTAACTAGATAAATCAATAGGAGATGTTCTAAACTAAATAGACTTTAAAATTGACCCATTAATATTAACTCGTAGGTAGGCCTATGTAGCCCTTAGGTAATATAAATATCCCTAAGCAACCCTTAAGTAGATATAAGGACTTGCCTAAATAACTCAAATAGATTTAAGCAAGTTTAAATAGTCCTAGGTAGATTCTAGGTAGCCCTTAAGTAGGCTTAAAGAACCCCCATGTAACCTTAAATAAACCTCAAGTATGTCTCTAAGGTAGGTATGCAAAAGGTTATTTATGTAGGTTAGAAAATTTGATTATTATGATGTTATTTTAAACATTTTATATCACATAAAAAATCATGTTGTGATGATAAGGAATTTGGCCCCCAATGTGGAGGTGAGGGGATCAAATCCTTACCCAAGACCTACCTTAGTCCTACCTACCCTAGTCCTTGCTAAGTAATGTAAGGTTCTTAGGCTCCTTAACATTTAGGGTTTAAAGTTTATGTATGTTTTTGGCCTAGGGTAGCTAGCCTAGGCTAAGGAGTCTAACTTAAACTAAATAGCCTTGGGTGCCTTTCACTTTGTTCATTGAAGATTTTTTTACCAATCATAAATTCAATACATGTTAGATGGCAAATAAGTAGAAGTTCAATGCATTTAAACAAGCTATCTTCACACAATTTTTTACATTTATTTTAAGTACGTTTAGTTTTTTAAAAGGTTATTGAATATTCTCATGAAGATTTGGTCATTAAAATACATGTACTTTACATTTAATGTTGATAGCTAAATAGAAAAGGCACATTTACAACTAGATGACTTGCAATGTTAATTGTGTCATGCACCAACCAATTGGGCGCCAACTAATGTCAACTACAATCAATGTAAACTCAAATTAAACATTAATTTGTTGTTAAATACAACATTATAAGTTTTACTTTAGGTTATTTAATCATCAACTCAAACACTTGTTGAAAATATGAACTACATTGTTTATTAATTCAAGTAAACCTCAATGCTTGAATTATGTTGGATACTTAGGCCCACCTTAAATGGGGTTCAATGTCCAAATTCCTAGGAACCAATTCAAACTCATTTGAAGCAAATTAAATCCTTGATTTGGACCTTAGCTTGCATCTTGTTTTTTCAAATCATGAATTCTATTTTTTAGTTCTTTTTTTGGGTTCAAACCAATTGATTTTCCCTCCAAAATGGTACCACATAAATTTAGTTTGGATCTACCACTTTTTGGTTTTGGACCTTCATCTAAAGATCGTGGGCCCAATTTATATTGGCTCTTGTCCAAACAATTGTTCTATTTCATTGGACCTAGACCTTACCCTCGTCTAAAGTGACCTTTATTGCAACAAACAAGAAAGTGTTTCATTCAAGTTTCACACATACACTTTCTTTATGATGGATACAACTAAACTCAACATTGAAATAGGTGCAAGACTTTATCAAGGCAAATATTTTATACATTTTGTTTTGGAAGATCATTAATAATTTGCCATGCCTATGTGGTCCCTAGCTCTTCATGTCAAGACAAGAAGGTGGTATGGGAGCTTTGAAATAAAATAGGACAATGTGTTTCACTTTCACCTCTTAATCACATCAATTGTACAAACCAAAGAAGGAAGGTGATTTATGCAATTAAAGCTAATTTTGGTTTGTGGACCAATCGCATATTCACATGAGACTCACCATAACTCATTTTTTTAGTATATTTTGTTGATCTCTCTATGGAGCTTACATTGAAATGGAAATTTCTTGAAACTACTAAAGCACGTTATCAATTTTGGGACAAATATAATTGTTTCAAAACATCAAATGACCATAACTCCCAAAATATGTAACCAAATGGGACATGCAAGCCTACTTTCTTATAACCCTTATAAAGGTCTATCCAAGTCCATACCAAGTTCTTGAATTGAACATTTTTTGACACTCAAACTTACACTTTGAATGTGCTAGACACTTACAAACACTTTGGAACATTTTTGTTGCAACTTTTCAAACCATTATATAGGTCAGAAGATGACTCTTTATTGTGCATTCAACCCATCTAATTGTAAGATTTTTTAGAAAATTTCCAATGATCTAAAGGTCATTCAATTTGGGCAATGATTGATCCACCACACCATAGGAGCCCAATTCCCAAACTTGAAATGTGGTTAGGAAACCTAGGGGTTTTTTATCCCTTGCATTTTAACAAACTTCCCACTCAATTTGGGAATGTTTATGTCATGCCATGTTTTGGCACCATTGTCAGATTTCAATCCTTTATTTAGTAGTCCCAATTTTAATCATGAACCAAGGTTAGAATCATGACAAATAAGATATTTAACAACAAACTTAAGTTTGAATGAAATTGTTATTGATGTAAAGAATTGGATTACAAGTATAAGAACTGAAGTGGGAGTAGATTTCCAAGCCTCCAACCATTGGGATTTAGGACATTCTCATATCTTCCAATGTCATATATCCTTTACAAAGCTTTTTAGGATTTCTTTGTATTTTATAAACTTCTTTAGAGTCTTCCAAAACATTATATTGTAAATTTCATTCAAACATTTTGAATTTATTTGACATTTGTAACATCACCTTTCACATAATAACACATCTTATGAAAAGTAGTGCAAATTTTATAAACATTGTTCACAAACCAAATAAATCCAAAAAAAATTACATCATTACAACAAATAATGGTTTTCTAAGTCGTTAAAATTGATTGACTAGTTTTTTTTATTAGTGGATATGTACACTTTGACTAAATGCTTGGGGCTTGAATGACATTTTTTACCAATCAACTTGACTAGAATGGCCTATTTGACAAATACATTCAATCAAGTGGGACATCTAGTCAAACTAAACATTAAAAAATGACATCATTGGTCAAGATGACCAATGGTTTTTAATCAAATGAAGCATTGTATGCTAACTAATTCTCTAGCCTGCCTACTAATTAGGCTAGATTAATAATCAACTAGGCCACCTACCTACCTACATACTACATATAGGTTGTTTTACAACCTACCTACCTCCTACTTCCCACCTATCATCAACCTACAACCTACTTACCTACTTGTTTGCCTATTTACATACCTACCCATTATTAAGGATATAATTTTATAAGTGTTTTTAATTGTTATTGTTACTAATTTTTTTCCCATTCCATCACTCTACACACCATGTGCTAGAATAATCAAAGCAACCTTCAACTCTAAGAATGATTCCTAAACCTTAATATTATACTACAACCATCACTACAAATTAGGGTTTTTTAAGAGGTTGAAGTTGATTAATTTGTCATTTTTTATTAATGGACATATACATTTTGATTAAAGGTCAAACGCTTAAATGACACATGTATTTTTCATAAGCAACTTGACTATAATGGTTTATTTGACTAGATACATCTAGTCAAGTTGTACAACTTAAATCCAAATGGTCAAATGGTCCTTAATCAAGTGGAACATTAAATCAAAATTGCCAATGGTCTTTAATCAAATGAAACATTTTGTCAAGATGGCCAATGTTTTTTGGTCAAATGCAACATGGTTTGCTACCTTATGTATCCACCTCTTACCTACTCGTCCACCTATTTCACTAACTAACTACTTACCTATCTATTATCCACCCACTTACTTACTATTTACCTACCTACCTACCTACCCATATTTTTTCACCTTCATACAACCTACTTACTTACCTACCCACCCATTTATTTATTTATATTTAACCATTAGATGTAGCCACTAAGTTTACCCAAATTTTAACCATTATGTTCAATTAAATTTAACCATTAGGTTTAAACATTAGGTGTAGCCACTATGTTCATCCACTAAATTTGGTCACTATGTTTAACTTAAGTTGAGCCATTAGATTTGGCCACTAGGTTTAGCTTAAGTTTAGTCACTAAATATATCCTAGGTTTACCATTATGTTTAGATTTAGTCATTATGTTTAAGTTTATCCATTAAGTTTAACCATTAGATTAAACCATTAAATTAAGCCATTTGATTTAACCATTATGTTTAACATAATTGTAGCCATTAGGTGTTGTTTAAATTTATTCATTATGTTTAATGATATTAAATAAATGTGTGAAAATAAAAAACTTGATATATGTTGAACACCTTTAATAGTCTAATCCATTGGTAAGAACTCAATTAATCATTGTGCAGGTTTGGAGTTCAATACCTTATACTTGCAACCTATGTGCATGCTTAGAGGCCTAAGGTAGGTGGGTTGGACTAAAGTAATTTTGTGAAGTTTGGTTAAGTTATGTTAGTAGGTTAGGTTAGGCTACGTTAACACATACCTACCTAGGTGTCTTTTTTGAACTACCTAGACTTGTTTACTATTTACCTACCTACCTATTAATTTTAAAATTAAAAAAATGGTATAATTATAAATATAAATATAAATTCGACCTACTCAAATGGTTCACTATTTACTAATCAAATAATTAGTCAATTTGTCAGTTTAAACAACAAGGTCCAAATTGACTACCCAATCATGCTTGTGAGTCCAAATCAATTTGTCCAAATTGATAGGGCGGTCTTTTGATGTTTGTCACTTTGGGAATTTTTCTTATTGGAAAACCTAATAAAAAAAACCATGAATTGTATTAGTGTACTATTTATGGAACTTAAATGAATCTTTCAATCCAAAACCTTTTACTAAATTCTTCTTCACAATTATGTTAACATTTTACCCTTATCCATGATTTTTTTAATAAGTTTTTCTTCTATAATAAAGGTTCACACCATCCCTTTTAATTTTGTGAAAACAAATAACCACATGATTATTCACATAATCTCACATATACACACTTCCAGGAACATTACATTACACACATCAGCATGAATAAACAATTTGTTTCAATAATCACAAAAAATACAAAAAAGATAAGTGAGACTTAATCTTTTAATTTACCTTTATATTATATATAATTAATTACAACCATTTCTAATTATCTATATATTTTGGCTGATAATTATTGTAATTGATTATTTAACAATTTAAATTGAATGGTCACTAGTTTTGGTAAGGAAGCAATTTAATTATCTATTAGTTTTGATTATCCTATTGTTTTGTTGTTTCCTAAAGCTCAATCTTTTCCCCTAACACCCATCTACCTACCTATACACATATATTACCTACAACCAACCTACCTACCTACTTACTAATTATCTAACCTTTCTACTTACATGTACATAATTAATGTATAAGATTTGATATGAAACTTAAACATGATGAAATTAGAAAACATGACAAACATTGTTACCTTTAATAGGCATGGTCCATTGGTTAAGGATTTGGCTCATTGTTATGAAGGTCTAATGTTCAATTCCTAATAATTGTAACCTATGTACATGGCTAGGAGGCTAGGGTAGGTAGGATAAGCTAAATAGGTCCAATAGGCTAGGCTTGGCTACCACCTGCCCATTTGCCCACCTTTTTACAACCTACCTACCACAAAATATTATTTTTGATAATAGAAAATAAATTATTTTAATTTGGGTAGAAATGTCCCAATTAGATGGTCCATTGTCAATTAATCAAATGCTTCATTATTTATTCAATCAAAAAGACCACCCCAATCACAATAACCACGTCAAAATCAACTTGTCCAAAATAACAAGATGATGATTGTTGATTTTGGGTAGTTTTTGGTTAATTAAACCATGATTTCCACTAGTGCATGTTTTAATAATATAGTCAAACTTTCTATTGAAGATTATGTCATGATTTATGGGGCCACCATCAAAAATATATAGAACCCTTTTCGCATCAAATTGGAAATGAAAATAATGGCATTTACTTGTCTTCAAAATGTCTTTCCTTTCAAATGTGACCTCAATCCATGATGCATTTGCAAGCTTGATATTCAATAATATTACCAAGTAGAATGCCCACTTGAGTACATGTGTTCACAATTCATAGTTCATCTTATTGGGGGTGTATGTATAACCCACAAACCTAACAATTACAAGTTAAAACTTGATGAGATTGTTGGGCCATGGAAAAAATACTACGAATAATTTTTTTTTGTATTATTACCACTAATGTGATGGAAAGAAGAATGAAGAGAAAACTAAACCAAAACAATGTCAAACTCAAGGTACATAAAGGTAATTACCTCATGTAGACTTCTAATCTATTAGTGTTATTTTATTCCATGAAAAAAAAAAGATAACCTTGGCTAATCTTACCTTATCTAATGAGTATGCCTTACTCATACACTACATTAGTGTTAACTTTCAAGAAATATAGTCTTTTATAAGAAATCCTCACTAATAATACCGTTGGAAGGTATTTTTTAAAGCACAAAA